>ERZ773265.304-NODE-304-length-31927-cov-8.966554_pt1 | contig 31927 bp, 18 predicted proteins | sample MGYA00580512_ERZ773265 | MGnify/ENA primary metagenome ERZ773265 (study PRJEB29015, sample SAMEA2738169) | human oral metagenome | biome: human oral; feature: human-associated habitat; material: saliva | place: China | collected 2183 ... | reverse complement strand
CATCAGCCAGCTCTATGAGAGCCAGCGCCCCAGCCAGCCGAGTATCGGCATCAGCGCTACTGAGCTGGCCGGTCGCCGCGGCGCGCCTCTGCCCGCGCCCCACACCCACGCTCTGCGCGCCCGAGGGCTGGGCTGATTCGGGATACTGAGCTGATTCGGGATACTGAGCTGCGGGTCTCATACGGTGCCTCTCTCAACAGGTCGGGCAACCCGGCAACGGGGAGCAAACATTTAGCATATGCGTGCACAAACAGCAGGCGCTCGCCCATCACCGGCACAACAGACACGCGCCCACATATTCACATGCGGGCGCATGCACGCGGTGCACCTGAGGCTACACCGCTACCGGCTGTGCCTCTTCCTTCGGGGAGTTAAGGCCGCGCACCCACCGCGTGAACCCTTTATCCTCCGGGCCCACATTCGCTAGATGCTCCAGCTCAGAGACAGTCAGCGCCCGCGCATTCTCGGGGTAGCCGTCCACCAGTTTAATGCTGTACTCGCTCTCGTCAGCGGTTGTAAAATCATTCGCCCGATCCGGGTTAAACACGCACCCGGCGAATGAAGGGGCCTGCTCCGAGAACCGTGCGCCCGCCACCGTCACATCCCCAAAATATGCGGCGCTGCTAAAATCCGGGTACTTCTTGTACACGCACCCGCCCAAATTCGCCTTACCGCAGTAAATCGACTCATAAAAATTCGTGTAATTCGCGTAGGTGGAGCCGCTGAACGAAACAAACCCACGGTGCAGGCACTCATTAAAGTAGGTGTACCCCTGGTAGTCGCACGCCTCAAACACGGCCGAACCCTCATAGGTGGACTCGCTAAAATCGGCGTCGCCCCGGTAGCAGCAGCGGCTCAGGTTCACATTACCCCGGTAGGTATTCCCCGAAAGGTACGCGCCCATCAGGTAGGTGCACCCGCTCAGGTTTGTCTGCCCGCCGTACACGCTATCACCCAGCACAACCGCCTTCTGGTAGGTGGAGCCGCTGAAATCGGTGTCCCGGTTAAACGTTGAACCGCCAAAATCGGCGCGCTCACGGTAGGTGGAGCTGGCGAAGTTCACGTTCTTGAAATACATGCACCCCGTCAGGCGGGCCTTACCGTGCCACACCGACTGCGAAAAATCGGTGGCACCCTCATAGATGGAGCCCGCCAAATCGGCGTTCTCACGGTACACGCACCCGCTGAAATCCGCGATATTACCCCGGTACTGGCACTCGCGCAGGCTCACATCCGCCGCATACACGCACCCACTCAGAAGCGCCTGGTCACGGTACACGCACCCGCTCAAATCCGCGTGCAGGCCGTAGGTGGAGCCGCTCAGGCGCACCCGCCTCTCATAGGAGGCATTGGCGAACGTGACGCTGCCGCGGTAGGTTGAGCCGAAGAAATCGACATCCCCATCGTACTGAGAATCCTCAAACCGAGCCTCACCCCCGTAGGTTGAACCGGCGAAGCTCACATACCCGCGGTAGACGGAGTCGCTAAAACGCACCTGCTCACCGTACTTAGAGCCACTAAACACGGCATCGGCGGCATACAGGGACGCCCCGAAATCTGCGTCAAAACGGTACGTGCACCCACGGAACGACACCTTCTCACCCCACGCCGACTCGCTAAAATCCACAGGGTAGAAGAACGTGGCACCCGAAAAATTGTAGGAAAGACGCGACCAGGCGCCGGTGAGCATATCGGCCTCAGCCGGAACCCGATGGGAACCGCCCGCACCGTCCCGCAGCTGCCAGCGCACCCTGTCATGAATCTCAGAGAGGATACGTTCACGCACCTGAATCTCGGCCTCAAGCTCGGCCTGCTCCGCACGGAACCGACGCATCTGCTCCAGGTCTTCGGGGGCATCCCCCAGCAGGCGTTTCTGCTCAGCCGCCAGGGGGAACGGGGAACGCACATAGGAGCACAGCATGTCAATGACGGTCTGCGCTTTGCGGCGGCGCTGGGTTTTCGTCAGGTGCACCGCCTGCAGCCACTCATCGGCCAGCTCAATAAGCGCCAGTACGGCGCTCATGCGGGTAATGGGCTGAACATCCCCAAGCTGGCTTGCCGCCGCTGCGTACCTATCGTGCCGCAGCGCATCCTCAAGAAGACGAGAGTCGCCAAGCGACGAGCTGGGTGTATTCATGGTTTACTCCTGCGTAAAAAGATGCGTGGCTGGGTGTAGGCTTTCAGCATACCCGAGGCGTGCCGGGCAACGCACACACTAATAACGAAAATAGATAAGTATAATGCGCAGCGAATATCTGCAGAAAACAAATAATAGACGACCGGTACGGTGACCAGAACAAAGCTTTTACTATTTAATACGGGGGCGGTTTCTGGCTGTTGACATGCCGTATTTTTAGGGTTGTTCAAATGGTCGGGTGCAGGCTGTGCGGTGACTGGTGCGGGCGCGCCGTTGGCCTATCAGCGAGCATATTATGCGCTTTTTGCCCCGATATTATCACGGTACGGCAGGTGTTCCCGTGGGGTGCGGTGGCGGCAGAACAGCTGCCGCGGGCCGGTGACGGGTGCGGTGGCAGAGCCATCACCGAATACGTTTATTAAAAGTTATGGGGAAAATATTCAAAAATATGAGGGGTAAAATGTATTTTTTATCAATGGTGAGAATACTAAAATAATGTTTTATGATATGTGCCACTGGTGGCCGGGGTGAATGTAACACTCATGTAAAGATTGTGGCATGGGGCACTGGTATTACGGGTGTTTACGCGTGTAGGGGCGGCAGCGGGCAAGCATGGGTGTAGTAAAAAGCCGTTAGTGAAGTACTGCATATGAAATATGGGATCAATGGTTGGGGTTTTAGAGGCTCATTCTCTATCGAAGAGTTAACCGCCCAAAAGGCATAACTGTATACCCGGTATCAATAATGTAATGGATATTTCCCAATATCACAGGTATATTCCCAAGTCACCGTATTGATAACCTGGGTCGGGCGGTCGAGAGCACAGCTATATTCCTCTGATCTTTTCAAACCCGGGATGCTGGTAGCGCGGGTCTTGCATGGCGAAAACCCAGGCGTGCAGCTGCTTCTTGAGAACCCGCACCCGCTGGCGGGCAGCCTCAAGCACCTCCGGGTCATCAACCGCTGGGTGGGTGAACGCCTGAACCTGCTGCCGGAAATAGTCGAGTCTGCGAACTTCCCAGGGGGTAAGCACCCGCGACCCCGCCGGGGGAGCGGTCACCGGCTGCGGGAAAGCATACTGCTCACCCGGGGTAAAGATACACTCCGTGAACCCCGGAATCCTGCCGCTAAAATCGGCGGCACTAAAATCCGTCGAGGCTAAAAACGCGGACTCCTCAAATATGACCTTCTTGCGAAACACCGTCCCGGTCAGCGTCACAGGCCCTGTAAACACCGCGTTGGCGCAGTACGACTTTTTACCGCATTCCGAGCCGCCAAAATTAACCGGGCCGTGGAACGCCGACCCCGACACCGACAGCCCGCGCCGGTACACGCAGCCTCCAAAATCAGCGCCACCGTAATAGGCGGAGCACGTAAAATCCGGGTGATAGCAGAACACCGAACCCGCATAGTTCACGTCCCCGTAGTACACGCTGGCATCGAACCGCGCCTGCTCACCCGGGCACTCAGTAGCCGCAGCCCGCCCGTAGTAGGTGCAGCCGCTCATATCGGCGTCCCGCTCATACACGCACTCCCGCATGAACGCCGCCCCCTCATAGGTGCAGTGATCCAGCGCCGCCCGGCCACCGTACCGGGACCCCTGAAACATGGCATCCCGGCGGTAGAGGCAGCCGCTAAACACCGCATCTGCGCGGTACGTGTTATCGGCAAAACTGGCCCACCCACGGTAGATGCTGCCACTATAATCAACCGTATTCTTATGCGTTGAGTCGTGAAGCCATGCTTCATTACCATAGGTGCAAAAACGCCGGTTAACCGGCCTCTTATAGTGCCCCTGGGAGAAGTCCGCCACACGGTTAAACATGCACCGCTCAAAACTCACCTCACCCCGCCAGGCGCACCCGGCAAAGCGTGCCTTCCGGCGGAAAAACCCGCCCGAAAAATCGGCGGAACCATAAAACATGCACCCCTCAAAAACCGCCCTCCGGCCCCAGTACGCCCCCGAAAAATCAACCGGGTAGAAGAACACCGCACCGCTGAAATCATAGGTGAGCGCCGACCACGAACCCGGCGCACCCCCGTGCTGCTGCGGCGTTTTCCCACCCGATACCGGTGCCACCGTATCGGGGGTGCGCAGGCGCGCAGCAATGGCCCTCAGAATACCGCCCCGCAGGTGCGCCTCGGCTCGGAAAGCCTCCAAAGAGGCCTGCAAGCGGCGCTTCTTCTGCGCGGACCATGAACGCCGCACTGTGCCGTGGGTGAGGCGCTGATACCGCTTCGCCAACCGAAACGGGGAACGAATATACATGCAGAGCGCATTAATGGCGGCCTGCGCCTGCCGGAGGCGCTGCTTTCTCGGCACCGAAGCATCAGCCAGCCACTCATCGGCCACCCCAATGAGTACTTCTGCAGCCTCCCGCCGCGCCGCAACCTGCGCATCCTGCAAGGCAGCGGCGGCGACCGTGAACCTAGTGAGGCGGTCAGCCTCCACGGAAGCGGGCAACACCATAATGGAGCTAAGCCGCCTCAGTGAACACGCCCGCAGAATCTGCCTCAGCCTCATCCGGGGCGCTGGCGACCTCATAGCGAACCCAGTGGATCAGCTCAGAGCGGGGCTGCTCAAACTCCCGCGCATTGGTCTCACGCCCCGCCCCGGCAGCCTGCAGCCGCTCAGCAAGCACCTGCCGCTCGGTGGCGGTCAGGGCCCGCGCCCCCTGCGGAATCCCACCCGCTAAAGGAAGCGGCTGCTTGCTCTTTGCCGAAACCTCAAACACGTTCTCTGCGGCAGCATTAAAAACACCGTCAGTGAACGCCGGAACCCGTGCGAAAGATGCACCCGAAAAATCGGCGGCCCCCAGCAGGCGAGCCTCCTCAAAATCGGTTTTCTTCTTAAACTTCACTCCCGAAAAGTCGGCCCCGCCGAACCATACGCAGTTATCCAGCCACGCCTGCCCCGCAAATACGCACCCGCCAAAATGCGCCGCACCCCAGTAGACGGTGAACGCCAGGTTAGCGGTGCGGCGGAACACCGAATCCCCCAGGTACGCGGCACTGTGGTAGATAGAATCCTCAAACCTCGCCCCCCGAGAATAGGTGCAGTGCTCCAGGTTCGCGGTGCCGTAGAAAGTACTCTGCCAAAAATCGGCGTCCCCACGGTACACGGAATCAGCCAGGTACGTGTACCCGTAATAGGTGCAGTCGCTCAGGTACGCGGCACCCTCCCACGTGCAGGCGCTCAAATTAACGTTCCCCTCATACACGCACCCCACCAGGCGCGCATCAGCACCCCAGACGCATTCGCTCAGGCCAGCCCCCGCACGGTACACCGAATCGCTCAGAAACGCCTCACCGTGGTACACAGAACGGTCAAACAGGGCATCGGCCCCGTAAATGGAGCGGGTAAAACGCGCCTGGTCGCGGTACGTGCACCCCCGAAAATTCGCGCCCGCACCCCAATACGACTGGGTGAAATCCACGGGGTAGAAAAAGACAGCCCCCGAAAAATCAAACCTCAGGTGCGACCACAACCCGGCGGTAACCTTCTCCGGGTCCGGGGCCGTATTCGTGGCGGGCTGCCCGCCATCAGACGGTTCCCAGCGCACCCGGTCGTGAATCTCAGTCAGGATGCGCCCACGCACCTGCGCCTCAGCCGCCAGCTCGGTTTTCTCGGCTCGGAACCGGCGCGCCTGCTGCGGGGTCAAACCCTGCGGCTGATCGCCCATAAGCCGCTCATAGTCGTGGGCGAGCTGGAACGGGGAACAAATATAGGCGCACAGGGTGGTGATAATCGTCTGCGCCTTGCGGCGCCCGTGCTCCTGAGGGTCGGTCTCATCGGTGAGCCAGTCATCAGCCAGCTCCACGAGGGCGAGCGCCCCACCCAGCCGGATAATCGCCTCAGGGCTGCCCAAAAGAGCGAGGGCAGCCGTGTACCGGTCATGCCGCTGCTGGTGGCTCACAGAAAGGTGCGCAGTTGCTCCGGGGCGAGGGCTCGACGGGGAAGGCGTAACAGGGTGCATGATGGGGTGTTCTTCCGGTGAAAGGTCTGTGTCTTGTTATGGTTCGTGCAGTTCTTGAGACGGTATCGATAAATCTATGTAGGTTGATTGCTTTAGTGTACCCCGGTTTGCTGTGCCGCATCAGTCTGCTGTGAGCCCGTGCGCCCACCTAGCGAATGCCTCATGCGCCTGCTCCAGCCGCCGCGCCGCCCGCCGGTGCGCGGCCGAACCGGCCGGTTTATCCGCGAGCTGTTCGCGCCGTTGCGTCACCTTCTGCCGCAGTTTAGCGAGCCGGGTCAGCTGGCCCGGGGTGAGCAGATGCGACCCCACCGGGAGGTCGCCTTCTAACACAATGGGGTGCCCCTGCTCGGGGGTGCGGGTGAACTCCTGCACGCTGTGGGGCGAGAAAATGCACCCGTGCAGCGATGGGGCACAGTTCACAAAAACTGCGTCGGTGAAAATAACGTCCGCCAGGTACGCGGCGCCGCTAAAGTCAGCCGCGCCCTCAAAGACGGACCCCGAAAAGACGGTGCGGCCACCCCATGTGCAGCCGCCAAAATACGCCGCGTCCTGGTAGAGCGACTCGCTGAAATCCGCCAGAGCGCGGTAGGAGGAATGGGCGAAGTTGGCGGTACCTGTAAAGACGGAACACGAGAAAAGAGCGTCACGCATAAAAATACAGTCGCTGAAATCTACCTCATGCTCCCAGCGTGAACCGGTGAAATTCACGGTGCACACAAAAACCGCGCCCGAAAAATTGAACGCAAAACCCGACCACGCGCCCGCCAGGGAAGCGCCCTCAGCGGAAGCTACCGGGTGCTGCACCCGGCGGTGAATCTCCTCCACAATAGCCTGCTGGATGCGCCCCTGCGCCCCGGCACTCTCACCAGCAGGCCCATTGTCGGCTGCAGTACTGAGCGGGGAACGAAGATACGCGCACAACCGGTCAATCACCCCCTGAACGTGCCCGCGGCGCACACCCACCGGCAGGGACACCTCACCCAGCCACTCATCCGCAAGCTCCACCAGCGCATACACTGCACCCAAACGCCCCGCGAAATCACCGCCCGTCAGAGCCGCGTACGCTGCATCCCGCCGAGCTTCACGGCCCCTGCCCAAAGTCACTTGTACCCCTCATCTTCCGCACCATCCGCTACAACGCATCACATCGTGCGCCGTCCGTACACCCCAAAACCACCGCCTAGCATAACGGAAACCAACCGCCAGCCACCAGCAGCCCCGCAACTTCTGAACGCTACGCCCCCGCAAGCACCCGGGCGCGGTGCGCCTCCCACAGCCTTTTCACACCCCACGCCACCCCAACCGCTACCACGAGCGGCACATACGCACCCCAGCTTTGCCCCGTAAAACCAGCCACCAGCGCCACAGAACTCAACGGAGCATCCATCGACAACGCCAAAAACACTGCGGCACCCAGCACCCCCGCCGCGCTCAACAACCCCGTCACCCCCAACGGAAACCCCGAAACCCACGGGCAAACACACACCAGCGTCCCAGCCACCACAAACCCGCCCGAGGCGCCCAACGCCACCCCCGGGGTGAGCGTGCCGCCATACGACCCATGCCGCAAAGCGGCCACCACCAGCACCGCCTTAGCCACAAACAACCCCAGCGTGTACAACAAGGCGGGCACTGTGAACGACCCCACCAGCTCAGCCCGGTTAAACGTCTGCTGCACCAGCGCCCGGCCATTACCCATCACCTCCGGCAGCACCATTGACACCACACCCACCGCAGCAAACACCAGCGGAACCCGCCACAGCACGCTCCGGTTTGTGACCCTACCCCGCTGCGCCCACCCCAGAAGCCGCCGAAACCACAAGGCGCCGGGGGCCAACACCACACCCAGCAGCACCGCCAACGCAAGCGACTCCCAGCATGTTTGCACCAGCACCACCGGGTATGTAGCCTGATCAGAAATCGTCAGATGCGCCGTCGCAGTAGCCACCCCAACAGTGAACGCACCCACCAGAACATTCTTCACCGACAGGTCCAGCCCCAGCGCCTCAAACAAAAACACCACACCCGCAACCGGAACCTGATAATCCGCCGCCAAACCAGCCGCCGCCGCAGAAGCCACCAGCGTGCGCCGCGTACCCTCCGGCAGGCGCCCCCAATCCGCAATACGCCCCGCAAACAGCGCACCCAGCTCACGCGGGGCAACCTCCTTACCCACCGGCGAGCCCGCACCCACCGCCACAATCTGCACCAGCGCATGAACACCCTGCCGCACAAACCCCGGGCGGCGCTCAGCCGACGACTGCGCCCGCACCATAGACTCCACCGAAGCCAACGGCCCGCCACCCCACCGCCGAGACTGCAGCACATACCAGGTAGCAGCAACACAAAAACCCACCACAACCAGCGCCACCACGCGCCGAGGAGTAGAAGAATAATACGTAATAATCGGGTGCAGCGTCTCATCATGGCCGAACGCCACAACCTCAATAACCCCCAGCACCCAATGCAGCACAATAGCCCCGCACCCCGTGGCCACACCAACCAGCACAACCCACGCCAGAAGAACCGCATAACGCCGAAATGCTCTCATCATTCTCTTGCCGCCGCGCCTCATAACCACGTTGTACACAAACGCCCGCAGGTCCCCGCGCACCATAGCGCTCAACAACCCGCCGGTTGGGGCAACCCGCACCCCACAGCCCGGCACACAGCACCTCGTGCGCACAAGCTTCTTCGGATGCTCGCGGCGTCGATTCGGGGCGTAAACCCAAGAACCACGTACACGCGGGCTCCCTACCCCCATTTTACTCTCGCGCAAGCCCACCACCCCTCCCCGGTAGGGCGCAGGTGGCTCATAATAGCCGGGCTTGTATGCTAGATAACAAACCCTGTGGTGCGGGCGGCATGCGCCCCGCGACACGAACGAAGCAGACAGTAAGGATCGAAGATGACCGAACATATAGCATTCCTCGGCACCGGCTCCATGAACGGTTCCATCGCTGCCGGGCTCATCGCGGGCGGATACCCCGCAGAAGCTATCCGCGCCACCGTGCGCAGTAAAAACTCCATAGACCGCCTGCGCCATCAGTTAGGGCCTAACGGGCGAGACGCCGTCGTGATCGGGTGCGAGCTCAAGCCCGAAGCCAACCGTGAGGCGGTCAGCGGCGCATCCGTAGTGCTGTTGGGGGTTAAACCCTATGGAATCGTCGAGCTGGCGCGCGAAATTTCGCCCGCTCTCGCCCCGGATGCACTCGTCATTTCGGTGGCGGCAGGAGTCACCCTCGATACGCTGCAGAAGGCTCTTCCTGCGGGGCAGCCGGTGATCCGCTGCATGCCCAATACGCCCTCAAGCGTGGGTAAAGGCGTGCTGGCGATCTCTGTGAGTGAGGCAGTGACTGAGAAGCAGCTTGCGCTCGCCGAGAAGATCCTAGAGACCGTAGGCCTAGTAGTGCAGGTGCGAGAAGACCAGATGGATGCGGTCACCGCCGTTTCGGGATCCGGCCCCGCCTACGGGTTCCTGCTGGCGGAGACTATGGCGAGTGCCGGTGTGAAGCTCGGTCTGGATGAAGAGACCGCACAGAGGCTCGCATCCGCAACGATTGCGGGAGCAGGGTACCTGCTGGATAGTAACCCGGATGCCGCCGCCCTGCGTAAGGCTGTTACCAGCCCGAACGGAACCACTGAGCGCGCCATCAATACCTTTATTGACAAGGGACTTTTCGATCTCACCGAGGATGCGATGCGCGCCTGCGCCGCCCGCTCCGCAGAGCTGAGCGAACAGTACACGGCTGACTAGCCCCCGCCTCCTGCCTACTCCCTACATAAAAAGAGCCTTTATTTGAATAAAGGCTCTTTTTATGACGAAGAAGGGGAAGACAGAACCTACGGGCGGGCCGCGAAACGCTCGATCAGATCCACCTGCCCCGAGACAATCAGAATATCCCGGGAATGGATGCGCGTTGCCGCATCCGCATAGGTAAACTCCTCGCCAGGAGACTTAATGCCCACCACAGACACCCCGTATTTCGCGCGAATATCCGACTCCGCCAGGGTGAACCCGTGAGTCTCCTTCGGCGGGCGCATCTTGGCAATCGCGAAGTCGTCGTCGAATTCGATATAGTCCAGCATGCGCCCCGACACCAGGTGCGCGGCGCGGCGGCCCGCATCCGCCTCCGGGTAGACCACATGATGCGCGCCAATACGCTCTAGAATCTTGCCGTGTGAGGGGGTGATCGCCTTCGCCCAAATCCGCTCAACCCCCAGATCGACCAGGTTCGCGGTAATCAGCACGGAAGCCTCAATCGAGGTACCCACACCCACAACCGCAGACCCGAAATCACTTGCACCCAGCTGCCTGAGCGCGTCAATATCGCGAGCATCTGCTGAGACCACGTGGGTGAGCACGCCCGTCCATTTCTGCGCAATTTCGGGGTCTTTCTCAATGGCGAGAACCTCTTTATTCTGGGCATGAAGCTGGGCGGCGGTCGCCGAACCGAACCGTCCCAACCCAATAATCAGTACGGGGGCGTTATGGTTACTAGCCAATGACGGGCCTTTCTTCGGGGTACTTATACAGGCGGCGGCGAGACCTCAGCGCCAAACCGGTGGCGGCGGTAATGGTGCCGATTCGCCCAATAAACATGAGCAGGGAGAGCACATAGATGCCCGAGGGCGGCAGTTCCGTGGAGAGCCCATTTGATAGTCCGCAGGTTGCGTATGCGGAAATGACTTCAAAGAGCACGCGCACGAGCGGCTGGTCTGTTATCGCCAGCAGAACTCCGGTGCCCACAAGTACAATTCCGGTACTCATCATCGTCACCGAAATGGCGATGCGCAGCGCCGACACCGGGATCGTGCGCCCGAAAGTCATCACGAATTGATCGCCGCGTGCCTCCGCAATAATTGCAAGCATAATCACGGCAATCGTGGTGACTTTCACGCCGCCTGCGGTAGATGCTGAGCCGCCGCCGATAAACATGAGCACATCGGTTATGAGGCCGGTGACCGGGCGAATATCGTTCATATCGACCAGGTTGAACCCGCCCGAGCGCGTCATGATGGAAGCGAAAATCGAGCTGAGAATCTTCTCACCCGCGCCGTAATTGCCGATAGTGCGCGGATTTGCCCATTCGGCTATGCCCCAGAGCAGGGCACCCAGCGCGAACAGGATGCTCGTGGTCGTCACCGTGAGTTTGGTCGTTAGGGTCCAGTCGCGGGGGCGGAAGGGTTTCTGCTGAATCGTCATCAGCACGGGGAATCCGAGTGCCCCCAAGAACACGGCGATACTGACGGGTGCGAGCACGAAAAAATCGTGTCCATAGGGTACTAAGCCATCGGAATGCGGGGTGAACCCGGCGTTATTAAAGGACGAAATGGCGTAGAAAATACCGTGCCACAGGCTGGTGGGCAGATTCTCGCCAAGAAGCAGAAAACGCGGGGTAAGAACGAGGGCGATCGTCGATTCGATCCCGATTGAGGTATAAGCGACGGTACGAAGCACGCTGCCGACCTCACCGAGCCGCCCGATACTGAGCTCTTCCTGCGCGATAAGTTTAGAGCGCAAACCCATTTTCCGCCCGATCGCCAGGGCAAGAAGCGAGGTCATGGTCAGCGCACCTAAACCACCAATCTGACAGGCGAGCAGAATCATAACCTGCCCGAATACTGACCACTGAGCCGCTGTTGAAACGGTCGTCAAACCGGTCACGGTCACCGCACTGGTGGCGGTGAAGAATGCATGGTGAAATGGCGCAGGTTCGCCTGTGACCGAAGAAATCGGCAGGCTCAACGTTACGGTGAAGAAAATGATCACCAGAAAGAAGGATGCGATAGCGGTTCGCGAAGGTGAGGAGAAGACAGTCGTATCAATAAGGTTGCGCAGCTTCTCGTAGCTTCGGATATCGAAGGGGTTGAAGCGGCGAGTAACCTCTTCCTGTTCATACATCATCGGCGATGTAGACGGAACCTTGCCGATAGCGGTGGAGATGCGACCCTCAGAAAAATCGCGCACCCGTTTGCGCTGATGCGCGCGCAGACGACGTAGATAGCGTCCCACGGGTGCCTCCTTTCCGATCGTGCGCAGAGTTTGGGCGGGGTACGGTCTTGGTGGGGATGTTTAGCTTTCTCTAGTGTATCGCCCAGGCATGCAGCTGAGCGGAACATCATAGGTATTTCTAGGGATAATGTTGGAACGGTTGTTGTGGTGCATGCACTGTACGGGCGTGTATATGCCCTAAACGGTATATAGCTAGAACGGAATATTATGAGCATTTGGTAATATACGCGGAAAGCTTAGCGAAAAACCGCGTAGTTTCGGGCTAGAACCCATAAAACAGGTATCGAGCATACGCCGAAATATGTCATAATCGCTATATGCAATCAGACGTTTTTTCAGTGATCGCGGACCCCACCCGCCGCAATATCGTTCATCTTCTGGCTGAACAAACACGTACTGTTGGTGCCGTTGTTGAGCACTTGAACATGAGCCAACCCACTATTTCAAAGCACCTTAAGGTTCTACGTGAGGCACGGGCAGTCACCGTGCTGGTCGAGGGGCAGCGCCGCCTCTATTCGCTGAACCCTGAAGTATTTGACGAGATCACCGCCTGGGTTGCCGATATACAGGCGATTGCACACAGCACGAAGGAACAGCGGGAGTCGCAGATTAAACAGGCTTCCGTGATTGAGGTTGTCGATGTTGTCGAGTCCTCAGGCGATGACACCGCGAAAACCGAAAAGACTGAAGAACCCAGCGCCGAGGCCAAGACTGAGAAAACTGCGCACGCTGGCGAGTCTGAGACCAACGAGCAAAAACAGCAAGATCAAGATACAGAGCAGCGCCCTAAAGCTACCGGTAAAACCACCGATGAAACCGCTGGTGAAGCTGCCACTGCCCATGCTCAAGATGTACAAGATCGAGATAAGACCTCGGATTCGGATGCGCCCGCCCAGCCTGTAGAATCCTCGTCTGTCGTTGAGCAGCCTGAGCCGACGCCTCAGGAACGTGTATCCAAGACCCTTTCGCAGCGCAAGCGTTTCGAGGCTTTCCCCGGTTCTACCGGTTCCGCGAACGCTGGCGTGAAGCCCGGAGCGAGCCTTTCGGGCGAGCGGGATGCCGAGAAGGCTTCCGGGCAGAAAGATCGCGATGGGCAGGGCGCTTCCCACGAGACTGGCGCTCATGATTCGCACGCTGAGGGCGAATCGTCGGCTAAGAAGAAGACGACGACCGCCGCGATTGCAAAACCCGCCATTTTTGATGATGAGGCACGTTCTGCCGAGAGCTCGGTGACCTCCGGTCTGGGGCCGAAGACCTCGACTAAATCCGCCGCGCGCATCGTGTCAAAACCCGCTCAGCAGGCGGCACCCGCCGCATCGGAAGAGGGCACAGAAACCGCCGGAACCGTTGAGGAAAACGAATTTATTCCCATGCGTCCTTTCACGCCTTCGGGGTCTTCCTATCAGGAGAAACCGCAGCAGTCCTATGGGTATGACGACGGAATTGATGACGGTCAGCAGGGGTTCTCGCCCGAAGCACGTGGTTTTGTTCCCCGGTCAAAGTCGCAGGATAAGACCACACAGGCGAAGCCTGAGGCAGTGAAGAGCGAGAAGACCGACAAGGGCGTGTCAGCTCAGAAAGACGCTGAACCGTCTGTGAAGAGCACCGAGTCGGCTAAGGCTCCCGCGCGTTCGCACGATACGAAGCAGCCTCACGTTGAAGCACAGACTCAAGAACGCGCGCACGTTTCAGGCGCTCAGCAGCCTGCCCAGCAATCCGAGGGTGCTAAGCCCGCGAAACCGAGCTCCGCCGAGTCTAAACAGACCTCTCACGCCGCGAAGGCCGAAGCGCAAAAGCCCGTGAAGGATGCTCACAAGAGTGCTCAGACAAAGCCTCAGAAACCCGAATCACCTTCGCCGCAGGCTCAAACTGCCGCGAAAACAGAATCGGCTCAGGCACAATCGGTCCGTGAAGAGGTTTCTGCCCCGAAGCCGGGTTCGGAACGGGCGGCGCAGGCGCATACCGGAAAACCCGGTGCGAAAACCGAAGCGCACACTGGTTCTCAAGAAACCCCAGCCCAGGCTGCGAAACCCGCCGAATCCCCGATACAGGCGGCTGCATCCGAGAAGAAACCCGAGGATAAGCCCGCCGAAACCACCGCGACCAACGCACAAACCGCCGCCCAGCCCGGCACATCTTCTACCGTGAGCTACGGCATCGACACTGCCGAAAAGAGCACGGAAAATGGGGAACGTGCGGTACAGGGTACTGCGCAGAAAAAGCAGACCGAGAAAGGTCAGGGGAACGCTGGCTCGCCCGATACCAAGGAACCGGCAAAACCCGCAACGGTTAGGTCTGCTAAAGGTACCGCCTCCACAGGTGCCGCAGCAAAAACTCAGGAGCCCGAGAAAAAACCGGCGGCTCAGGTGGAAGAGTCATCGTCAACCGCTCAGGAACCGCAAAAATCGGGTGCTGAAACCCCAGCGGAAGCCGCCCCTGCCGCCGCACAGAATATGACGCAGGCACAGTCCGAAGAGGCTAAGGCAGTGGAAGCTAAACTCGCCGAGAATGCGCCGGTCAAATCAGATTCCGTGACCTTCACGGCGGTGCTGCCCGTCGTTACCCCGGAAATGAGTTCCGTGCAGGGTGCCCGTCCTCAAGAGGACGAAGAGGCAGCCGATGCCTCTGACAAGACGAAGAGCACGGCATCCGAAAAATCTGGTAAGAACGAGGAACTTCCGTACCAGACACAGACGGAATACACCTCAGCATTCGGCACTGCAGATACCCCGAAAGAACCCCCGCGCGGGCTGCTTTCACGCGTTTTCGGAAGGCGCCGGTAACATGGATATTTCACAGCATACGTCTCGTGGTGTTGTGCGGTATAGACCGCACGCGTGCACGACGGTTCTCATAGCATCCCACTTCTAACTCGTATAAACGGAGTTCTCATTGGCTATTCATCGCAAGATTCTGCGCTGGCTTGAGACCGAGCTTTTTGAAGGCAATATTCAGCTCGGTCAAAGCCTTCCTGACGATCAGCGGATTGCCCACGCCATCGGTGTGGGACGTTCCCGAACCCGAGATGCACTCAAAACCCTTGAAGATATGGAATTGATGCGCCTGTACTCTGGGCGCGGTAAAGAGATCATTCCTTATCTCTATGAGGAACCGGCGGCTGCGGCTGCGGGGCCCATTCGTCTGCACATGTCTACATCGCGTTACCCAACCCGCGATATGCTGCAGACCCGCATCCTGCTTGAGAGCTGGGCGGTATCTAATATTGACCCCGACAAGGTCTCATTTGATGAGGTTGATGAGGCCCTTGAGACGCTCCAAGACGATACTTTGAGTATTGGTGAGTTTCTTGACCAGCTTTTGACCTTCCACCACCGGCTGGTGCGTTTGGCGGGTAACGAACTGGTCGTGGGCTTGCTGGTTGCGATCCGCCAGTCTTCCTTCGATTCCCTGCTGTCGCTTATGGGACGTTTGCCGCTGTGGAGCAGCACGATGACGCGCATCCGGGTGGAAAACCGTGCCATTGTAGATGCTGTCAAAGACGGCGATGCCCGCACCGCGCGCGAGCTAATTGCCCACCAGCTGCAAGAGCTATACTCCGAAGCTGGCATAGAACTGGATCAGGCGGCAAATACCCCGAACGGTATGCCTGGTGACCCCTCTGAGGACGACGAGGAATTCCAGGAGGAGGAATACTCCGAGGAAAGCACTGATTCTTCCGAAGAGCCCGAATCCGACGCTGACGTGGAAGAACACGAGGAAGCGGAGCCTGAGCAGGATATCGACGAGAGTATTCCCGAATCAGAATATAAGGCTGAGCAGGAGAAATCTCCGGCCGCGCAGCTTCCAAAAATTATTCGTGAAGGAACCACCGTTTCACGCCGCCGTCAAGGGCGTATGCGCGTGCCGACCCCGGTGGCCGTGGGCTTCGAGGAATATGAACCCGAGGAGACCGCATCCGCCGAGAACACGGGTGATACCCCCACGGCTGACATTCCCGAGCAGCAGGAAACCGTGGAGAGTACCCACGAGTCTCCGATCGATCCCCTTGAGGAAACCGCGGCGCACGAACCCCAGCTTGAGAGCGTGCAGCCCGAATTTGAGGATGACGTCCTGCCGGTTGACGAGCCCAGTGAGTCTGTATCTGACGATGCACAGGACAAAGAGTCTGCTAAAGAGATAACTGCAGAAAAGGCTCCCGACAAGTCTGCTGATGGATCCGAAAAATCCAAGTCTTCGGAAGAAGCACAGGATGACTCTGCCTCTCACGAAGACTCAACTGAGGGCACCGAGGATAAAGACGCTGAAGAGACACCCGACGAACAAGAACCCGTCAGGGAAGTCTATGTCGAGAAGGCTCCGGTAGGTAAAATCTCCGCCGAAGAGCTTGTGGCGACCGGCCTTATTCCGTGGCGCACCATGGGACAGCAGGCCGAGAGCGGAGCCTCAGCCCAGGCCGAGGCTGAGGGGGAGGACGATGTTATTCGTGCGCCCCTGCGCCGAAACGTGCCGCCCGTGCGCCCCGCACAGTTCTCGCCGCGCAAGTCTGAAAAGTCAGAGAAACAGGAGAAGCCCGCGAGCGAGCGCATCAGCCTGATTCGCCGCGTTCGCCATTACTTCGGTCTTGATTTGCCGCATACCCAGGCGGTCAAGCTGGTTGAGGCGCAGGAGGCGGCCGAGCAGAAAGCCGCAGACAACGCGAAATTTGCGACAGAACCTCCCAAGGTAGAGCCTAAGTCCGCTTCTGCTTCATCGCCTGAGAATGCCCCTGCCTCCGCCGAGACCTCCAAGTCTTCGGCGGCTGAGCAAGAGCGGGAAGCCTCCACAGAACCGAAGAAACCAGCGGCGGAGCCATCACCGGCGAAGGCGGCAGAGGCTCCCAAGCCTGCTGAGGCGTCGAAACCCTCGAAGCCATCGAGTGATGCAACTTCTAAGAGCGCCGAGCCCGCGCCGGAGGCAGCACCTTCGGATAAGACAGATTCGAAGCCTGCTAAGCCTGCGGAAAAGCCCGCATCCGCCCCTGCACAGAGCGTAGATTCGGCGAAGCACGAGAAACCCGCCACAGAGACCCCTCAGACGGATTCTTCTGACTCTGTGAAGGCAGAACCTTCGGATGCGCCCGTTCAGAGGGCGGCGGCGAATGTCGAGTTGGAGGAAACTCCGGAAGAGATACGTTCTGAGCTGCAGAGCGCGATTACTCTGGACGAGCCTTCACCCGATTCGGTGCCGACCCCGACCGCTGAGCCCGTGGCGGTTAAACGCCCCAATCGCAAGGATTCAGAATCTCAGGCTCTGGTGAAGAATGTTTCGGTTGCGGCTGCAGCCATACCGCAGCCCGTTCCAGCGGTTGCCCGCCCGGAAACGGCTAATCTGAGCGGTGTCGATTCGACTCCGGTTGCTCCTGCGGTGAACGAAACTAAGAATAAGCCTGTGGAATCTCAACCCAAGCAGAAGGCTCAGGCAGATACCGAGAAAACACCGGTAAAACCCGCCCCGTCACCTTCGGAGATTGCCCAGGCATCGGCAAAACCGGCTTCGAAGAAACCCGAGACGAAAAAGCCTGCGCCCGTAGCAGGTAGCGCCTCAAAGTCTGCATCCGCTAACAAGAAGGCTCTGACGGCGGTAGACGCTAACGGTGCTCCGAATCCTTTTGAGGGTTTCGACGTCCTGGGAGCTGTCGAGCGTGCGCATGCGGCGGAAGCGGCTGCTGCTCAGAAGAAGCAGGCAAAGAAGCAGAACCCCGCAAGCGAAGCTAAAAAACCGGCTCAGAACGGTGCTTCTAAGGGTGCCAGTGCCCTCTCGAAGGGGAAGAAGAACCGCAAGAGGCGCCACTAGCGCTATCACGCCACCATCTGGGGCGGCGGGAACTCGGGATTATGTACCCGTGGTTCTCGCCGCCTTATGTATATCCGCTGCGGTGGAAAAGACACCGGGGGCGAGAGAAAGTTCGCAAAATCGAAGGTTTTCTGCCCTTCAAATGGTGAAAATAGGCTATTACCTTGTACCCTAGGAAGGTAGCGTTCTCAAAACGCTTGGGTACTGCTGTGCCTAAAATGCCTTTTAGAGCGTTTATACCGGTATAAACATACCCGGGTAGCTACCAAACCGGTTTGGTTTGGCCGGGTCTAGAAAAGTGAGGAAATCCTATGGGTTCCGTTATTAAGAAGCGCCGCAAGCGTATGTCCAAGAAGAAGCACCGTAAACTGCTTCGCAAGACTCGCCACCAGCGCCGCAATAAGAAGTAATTAAGGCTTCTGCGCCCCGCATCCAGCAGGTTCAACCGCAAGGATGCGGGGCGTTTTGCCTCTGGCGCACCAGTGCGTGAACCTAGATGTGGCGCTGTGACCTGTATATATTCCCGACCGAGCATATATGCGAACAAGAATCATATATCGCGTGCAGACGTGGGCACACAAGATCGCGCGGCAGAACCTCAAGAAGCTGCACGGGTATACACTGGGAACTATGCCTGAACCTGTCATTGAACTTTTGACCCGTCCCGGGTGCCATCTCTGCGAAGATGCGCGCCTAACCGTGAGCGAAATCTGCGCCGAGTACGGGCTGGACTATACCGAGCTCGATATTACCCATAACCCAGATCTGCTCAAACGCCACGAGACCGAAATTCCGGTGCTGCGCATCGACGGCGAAGCGAAGGATTTTTGGCGTATTAACCCCAAACGCATGCGCAAGATTCTCGACAAGAAACTTGCCCGCTAACCGGACACTTCGCAATATATTTTGGGGTAGCGCCGAAAGTCTGAGAAACTGAGAGAATGACTACTCAGCCCACGGTTACGGTTCACCTGATGCGCCACGGCGAAGTTCACAACCCCGAACGCATTGTCTACGGTCGCCTGCCACACTACGCTCTCTCCGAGAAGGGGCAGCAGATGGTGCGCATGAGCGCCCAAGAATTTGCTCAGCGCGCGCAGGACGGTGCCAAGATTGTGCATCTGGTATGCTCACCCTTGCTGCGCACCCGCGAATCTGCCGCGCCAATCACCGAGCTGCTGGGTCTGGAAGCACATGCGGATCAGCGGGTTATCGAAGCCGATAACTATTTTGAGGGCGAGCATGTCACCAGGCAGGGCCTTCTGCGCAACCGTGAACACTGGGGCAAACTCTACAACCCTCTGCGCCCATCCTGGGGGGAACCGTACCTTGACCAGGTAAAACGCATGGCATCCGCTATTCAGGATGCGGCACGCACTGCCTACGACAAAGGCGGCGAAGGCGCACAAGCGATTATTGTCTCGCACCAGCTGCCCATCTGGGTCACCCGCCTGGGGTTAGAAGGCCGCTTGCTACAGCACGACCCGCGCACACGCCAGTGTAACCTTGCCTCGATCACCTCCCTCGACTTTAAGAGCACGGATTTTGACCATGAAATGCCGCAGGTGAGCGGATACTCCGAACCCGCCTCGCCCCTGTACGGCGGCGTGATTCAGCTTCCCGGAAGCTAGTCTCCTATAGTTTAAGAACGCAGGCCTTCGCACACACCGATGCCGCCACCAGCTGGCACGGAAGGAAAGCATGAACCCTATGCCAAAACCCACGACGCCAAATATCCCACTTACTCGCCGCGCGCTTCTGCATACGGGTGTGGGTATTTGCGCCACCGCCGCAGGTGCTGTGCTCCTCTCGGCGTGCTCATCCAGCGATGATTCCCTAGCGAAACAGGCAAATTCGGGTGATAACAAAGGCTATATCGCGGGCGATGGTTCCGTCACCGAATACCAGGAAGCCGAACGCGGTGACCCTGTCGCCTTCACCGGCGAACTCTTCGACGGAAAAACCGTAACCGCCGAATCCCTGCGCGGTAAACCGGTACTGCTGAACTTCTGGTACGCCGGATGCGCCCCCTGCCGCGCCGAAGCACCCGACCTGCAGAAACTCTCCGAAGAATTCAAAGATAAAATCGCCTTTTACGGCGTGAACGTGCGCGACGAGAAGAACACCGCGGAAGCCTTCGAGCGCAGCTTCAACGTCACCTACCCCTCCTTCAAAGACGTTACGGGCAAGGTTCTTCTCTCGCTCAGCAAATACGTACCCGCGCAGGCGGTGCCCACCACCGTGATCCTGGACGAGAAGGGGCGCGTGGCATCCCGCGTGCTGGGGCAGGCTAACCCGTCCATCCTGAAAACCCTCGTCGAGACCGTGACGAAGGGTGCCTAGCGTGCCGCACACGCCCGTTCAGCCGCTCATCGCTATCGCCGGGGTTGGTGCTTTACCTGTGGCGAGCATCAGCTCAACCGTGCTAGACGGCTCGCTGTGGCTGTCGATACCGCTTGCCGCGCTCGCGGGGTTTATTTCTTTTGCTTCCCCGTGCGTGCTGCCGCTGGTTCCGGGGTATTTAGGATATGTTGCGGGGCTGACCGGGGCGAATATACCGGCAACGGGTGCATCACAAGCTGAAGGGCATGCGGCGGAGCCCGTGGATGCGAAAACTTTCGCCCTCGTGAACCCGGCGGCCGCGCGGCACGTAGCGCTAACGGCACCTCAAACACAGGATGTAGTAGACAATCACAGCGCTTCTGCGCCCATAACAACAGAGAGTAAAGCTCAGGCGCCGAATGAGTATGCTGTAACTCGCCGCAAAGCCACCTGGCGGTTACTCGCCGGAGTTGCCCTGTTTATTGCGGGATTCTCCACTATTTTCGTGCTTCTCTCGGTTGTCCTCGCCCAGCTCGGCACCGCACCCTGGCTCAAGGGGCAGTCCTGGGTCACGATGATTCTGGGCGCGCTGGTCGTACTCATGGGAGTCATATTTCTGGGCGGGCTCTCGATCTTTCAGACCGATAAGCGCCTGCATCGCCGCCCGGTCACCGGGCTGTGGGGTGCACCGATTCTGGGTATAACCTTCGGGTTGGGATGGGCACCCTGCATCGGGCCGACCTTCGCGGCCGTGCAGACCCTCGTATATACGGGCGGTTCCGGCACCGGCAAGGCAGTCGTTCTGACTCTCGCATACTGTCTGGGTCTGGGCGTTCCCTTTCTGCTCGTGGCATGGGGCATGGGCAGGGGAGTGAGCACCCTGGCGTGGGCGCGAAAACATCGCCTGGGCATACAGCGGGTGGGCGGTGCCGTACTCATCCTGATCGGGGTACTGCTCATGACGGGGCTGTGGACCGAGCTGATGTCATGGATACAGGCGGCATTACCCGCCTACGAACTACCGATCTAAGAAAGGAGGGCTGTCATGGTTTCCGAACACAGCGATGATGAAAACACTTCAACAGAGGCAAAGGATACAAACACCGCAAACCGCAAGATGGGCAAAACCGCAGATGCCGGGCGTGCCGTGAACGCATCCGAGAAGACCAAGAAAACCGGTAAATCAGCGCGCAAGGATGCGCCAGCCCTCGGGTTCGTGGGCATGCTTCGCTGGTGCTGGACTCAGCTGACCAAAATGAACACGGCGCTCATGCTTCTGCTTTTGCTGGCGGTGGCGGCGGTACCTGGCTCGATCTTCCCGCAGCGTGTCCAAGACCCTACCAAGGTTACCGATTACATTAAGAACCATCCCGGCTGGGGCGAATTTGCCGATAAAATTCAGCTTTTCGACGTGTTCTCCTCGGCGTGGTTCTCTGCCATCTATCTGCTGCTGTTTATTTCGCTGATCGGATGCGTAACCCCGCGAGCCATCAAACACGCGAAAGACTGGCGTAAGCCACCGGCACGCACCCCCAGAAACCTTTCCCGTATGCCGGTGCACCGTCAGCTTGAGATTCCCGTGGCGGATGCCGGGCTGAACCTGAGCGCCAAGGGTGCGATTGAGGATGCGGCGCGCATCCTGAAAAAGAGCCACTACCGAGTTGAAATTCGGGACGAAGAGAACGACCATTACTCGGTCGGTGCTGAACGCGGGTATCTGCGCGAAATCGGCAATATTCTCTTTCACGTGGCGATGATTGGCATTCTAGTAGGGGTCGCCTTCGGCTCGCTCTATGGATACCGCGGACAAAAAATTCTGGTTCAGGATGAAACTTTCGTCAATTCGCTGATTGGCTACGATTCGTTTACTCCCGGCACGAATTACAACCCCGACTGGCTTACCCCGTATGCGGTGACGCTCAATAATTTTCAGGTGCGCTACGACCGCCAGCAAGACAGCCACACCTACGGGCAAGACCTTGACTATAAGGCGGAACTGACGGTGCATGACCCGCAGGGCGGAACCGAACAGAAGACCCTCAAGGTGAACGAACCGGTCGATATTGGCGGTACCAGCATTTTCCTCTCGGGTAATGGGTATGCGCCCGTGGTGCGAGTGACGGACGGCGAAGGTAAAGTCGCCTATGAGGGCACCGTGGTGGGAATTACCACGGACGGTAAATACACCTCATCGGTGGTGCTCAAGGTTCCGGACGCCAAGCCCAGCCAGCTAGGTTTTGTGGGCATGTTCCTGCCTACCGGCGACTATGCGCGCGGCACTACCGTACCCCACTCGGTAGATTCCGCCCCCGCAAACCCCATGCTGATTTTCCAGTCCTATTCGGGCGATCTGGGGCTCAACTCGGGGCAGCCGCAGAATGTGTATGTACTCGATACCTCTAAACTGCAAGAGCTGAACTCCATGGCACAGGGCAACGGCATTGTACTGAGCGCTCAGAACCCCGAAGCCGTGCTGCCCGATAACAAGGGAAAGATCGAGTTTTTGGGGTATAAACGCTATGTCGGTCTGGATGTGCGCCACGACCCCGGGCAGAATATTGTTCTGTACTCCTTTGTGGTCGCGTTCGCCGGGCTTATCGTCTCGCTTTTCGTGGCGCGCCGCCGTGTATGGGTGCGTGCCCACACCGCCGATGGCGTGCTTGTGGTCGAATACGGTCTGCTGGCACGCGGGGAAGATCCGCGCCTTGCGAACGAGGCCGAACGCCTCACCGATGCTTTCGCCGCCGCTTGGGGGCTAGAATTTGATGATGATAACCATGATGAAAACGAGGGTAAGTAGCCGATGCTGAACGACTCATTAGCGCGCTCCAGCGAACTATTTATGTACATTGCGGCGCTGATTTACACCGTCGTTTTTATTGCGTTCACCTCCGATGTGGTGGCAAACTCGCGCGTGACACGGCGTCTGGAAGGGCGGTCTGAGGGCACCGCACAAAAACCCACCGTCAAGGCGAAGATAAAGGTTGGTGCGGGCGCTGTTTCTGGCGCATCCGCGACGGCGAATACCGCTGCGGATACGGTTCGCACGGGCGGTACCGAACAGGGCACCGGCGAACGCGGCATGGGGTATAAGGGTGCTGCCGCACGGGCTCTCGAAGGTGAGGTTGCCGATTCTGCGATGCTGTACACGGGCGTTCGCCGCCCCGCCGCGCGCATCGCCGTGGTTGTGATGGTGCTTGCCGCTCTCGTGCACACCGCCGCCGTGATAATGCGCGGTATCGCAGCGCAGCGCGTGCCCTGGGGGAACATGTACGAGTTCTGCACCACGGGCGCGCTCATGGTGTCTGCGGTGTTTCTGATAACCCTCATATTCCGCGATGTGCGCTTCGTGGGCACGCTGGTGTCTGGGCTTGTGCTCATTATGCTGTGCGCCGCCACAATTGGTTTCCCCACGCCGGTGGGGCATTTGAAGCCTGCGCTGCAAAGCTATTGGCTGGTAATTCACGTATCGATTGCGGTGTTAGCATCCGGGGTGTTTACGATTACCTTCGCGATGGCTGTACTGCAGCTGGTGCAGACCAGGCGCGAGCAGCGCATTCTGAACGGGAAGTCGGGCGGATGGGCGTTTATGCGCTTGGTTCCGAGCGCTCAGGCTCTAGAGAATTTTGCGTTCCGCATGAACGCGCTGGCGTTTGTGATGTGGACGTTTACGCTTGCCGCCGGTGCGATTTGGGCGAATCACGCGTGGGGACGCTACTGGGGCTGGGACACCAAAGAGGTGTGGACCTTCGTGATCTGGGTGGTGTATGCGGCGTATCTGCATGCACGCGCCACCCGCGGCTGGGCAGGCCCCCGCTCGGCATGGCTGTCTATTATCGGCTATGCATGCATTATCTTTAATTTCACGGTTGTGAATATTTTCTTCTCGGGTTTGCATTCATATTCGGGGTTGTAATCGGGATAACAGTGGATAACGGAATACTGCAGTAGTTTTGGAAATTTAAGTTCATAAAACGTGTGGACGGGGTCGTGTAACCCCGTCCACACGTTTTATGAGAAGCAGCTTCACCCAAAGACCCAAAAAGATTACAAAGAAAGTAATTGTGGGTCATTAAAATATTTGACGAATATTCTGGGTTCTTATTGGAGACCTTCGTATAATGGTGATACCGAACGGTGTATGGCATACGTTTGAGGACAACCAACCACCGTGAGCCGTCCTCAAGCTACCCTGAGATATCTACCCGGTCAACCGCTGGAATGCTGTCAAAGATGTCATGTGCCCGGTTTTCGTTGACTGATGATAGAGAGAAGAGGGATATAAGCCCATGCATGCAAATACCAACTCGATTAAGTTTGATTTTGAGGAAGCTGAGAAGTTTCATGCAGCTCTCCGAACCTGCAAGACAACCCTTGAAAACCAGGCACGTGACCGAAATGAAGTCACAGAATATGCAAAGTCGCAGCTTGAGGGTGGTTATGGGCGTCTCTTCTCTCGTAATGCTGACAGTCTCATTGAGATGGGAGCAGAGCTCATCGAGTCCCTTCGAAACGCCGAAGATAATATGAAAAAATATATTGCTGCCGCCCACGAGGAAGTTCGTATTCGTAAAGAAGTTACTGAGTGGGAGTCCATGAAAGAGTCCCTTGACAATATGAAACACAATCTCAGGGCGAATCATGGGGCTCTTAAACCTGTGAAGCCGGAGCATCGCCACTTAAATCCTACAGATCCTATGCCTCCTAAGCCTGAACCACAGCCTCGTCCTCATTATGAAGTCTATAATTCAAATTCTATAAAGAAGTTCAATGAAAAAGTTGACTATACGCGAGCTAACTTAAAAGTTGGGACAAGTTTTCCTACCTGTGGTGGAGAAGGTCCTGCAACTGAGAAATATATTTCTCAGCAGATAAATGAAGACGATATAAATATGAATGAGTTAGCTCAAGGAAAAGTTTCGGGTATTCCTGAGCATCTTATTAAGTATTACAACATGATTAAGAGTATGAATCCTCGTGTGGAGCAAGACTATAACGCGATGAAGTCCTCTTATGAAGCTTTTAGGCATGGTACCGATTGGGGAGAATTTAATGCAGAAAGCCTCATCGCCGCTGTTTATGTCTGGTCCCAAGATAACCTTGTGGAGGCGTATCGTGCTGGAAAGATTGGGGAAGAGCTCTGGAAAGCTGGTAGCCAGGGGGAGATTAGCGAAACAAATCCCAATCTTTCGGACCCTCGAGTTCTGCATTCTGTTGAGAGCAGTATATTTGTAAACGATCAAGACCTTAAAAAACTCCCAACAAAACATATGCTTCCTTATGTACCTTCGGCAGGTATTTCGGGAGCTTATCCTAGCTCGGGTTATTTGAATGATCCAGTTAATATTGCAACAGGTAACTTTATTGAGTATGAGCTTGATTTAGCTTTTGATAATACTGCCGCTACTGCATTATCTCTGGAGCGTATGTATAACAGTTTTGCGGTGGTACATCCAGAGGCAATTCCTTCAGGAATTTTTGGGCTCGGGTGGTGTTCCACTTTGGATACTTGGATTGACTTTACCTCAGAAAATGCTCAGTGGTATACCAAAGACGGGCGTATTCTGCACTTTAGTCGTTCGGGTGATGGGTATGACCGCACCCCGCAGGAACCCTGGTGGCTCACCAAAGTACTGCCTAGCGATGAACTGTATGAGTGGATCACGCAGGCAATGCAGCAGGCATTCGAGCAGGCGCATAACTGCGAGAAAGAACTTGCCCAAAACTCGCATGAAGAGGTAGATTTCTCGCAAAAACGTGGAGAGCTGACCTTCACATCACATTACTGGGTCATTGAAGACAACAAACATACGCGCCATATATATAACTCGGCAGGCGTTTGGGTGGGTACTGCGGTCGGGCATTTGAGCGATGCGATGGTTCCTGTGTACGCTACTGCAACGTTTGAGTTTGAGAGCGTACCTCAACGTATTGTCACAGACCTCGTGCATCCTGTGGCGCATCGGGCTATTCACATAGATTACGAGCTTGATTCCACTGGTGGATTACGCCCCGCGCAAGCATATACGTACAATACTGCGGGTATAAGTGCGGGTGCTCCCCAAACTGCCGTCGGCTACAGTTACGTGCCTGAAGGGGAGAATGCCTCAGGTCACCTCTGCGCCGTGGAGAAGATGAATGGTACCCGCACGTATACCCACACCCCGGAGCATTTGATCCATGAGGTGACCGATGTTAATGGACACGTTGAGGTCACGAATACCTACGATGACAACGGGCGTGTGATACATCAGCACACTGAATATGATGACGATATTTCTTATAGTTATACGGATGCAGGCGTAACAACTGTTGCTCAGGCTGAGACCGGACTAAGGGTTAACATTTTTTATAGCGACCCTAAAGGGCGTCTTACGGGGGTTATAGATGGGAATGGGAAACGCTACAGCATTCGGTACGGAACTGGTGATAATCGAGTCAGTATTACTGATCGTGATGGCTCTATTACCAGCCGTTCCTTCGACCAGCATGACCGGCTAGTCCGCGAACGTACCCCGGAGGGAACCGACTATACCTACAGTTGGGATGAGTATAACCGTGTCACCGGGGTTTCGGTCTGTGATGCCAGGGATGTACGGAATTTGGGTACTCCTGTAACTACTTTTTATGAATACGCAGATTCAGTTAACCCCAATCCTTCAGCCGTTATTGAGAGCAACGGTGCGAAAACCCAGTTGGTCTGGGATGAGCACGGTCGGCTTGTGGAGACCATAGACCCCACCGGGGTGTGCACCGTCATGACCTATGACATTCATGGGGATCTGAAGACCATGACGGATGGTGTGGGAAACACAACTACTCTGGTACGTGATGGTGCTGGGCGCGTAACACAGGTCATTGACCCATTAGGGCGAACTCTTCGTATTCGATACAACGCTTCCGGCATGATTTCCAGCTTCGAAGAAGCTACCGGTGCTCGCTGGAGTTTCTTATATCAAGAAGCCCGAGAGGCACCGCGGGTCCCTGCGACTTTGCGCACTGCGCAGCGTTTTGCTGGTTTAGAGGGTGAGATTGCTGATGACAAAGAGCAGGGAAATCTGCCTCATGCGGTGACAGATCCATACGGAAACGTTACTACTCTGACCTATAATCGAGCCCGGGAAATTACCTCTGTGACTGACCCGTTAGGCCGCACCACCCGGAATATTTATAACCAGTCGGGTAACCTGACCCAAGTTATTGAGGCTTCAGGGGCAACATGGACTTATGAGTATGACGGAATCCGTCAACTTATTGCCGCCATTGACCCTCTAGGCGGCGTGACTCGGTACACCTATGACCCCGTGGGGAACCGAACTTCTGAAACTGACCCCACAGGGGTGAAGGTCAAGCAGAACGTCGACCGCAAGCGTGGTCTGGAAAGGACCACGGATGCTTACGGTAATTCCTTCAAACAGATCGATGTTTTCGGTCGTGTGGTCGCCCAGAAAACGGGAGTTAAAGTAGGGTCTTCCGAAAAGCCTGATTCTGAGGAATTTATCACCTACGATCATGCCGGTAATCCTGTTGAAATTGTGGATGCGCAGGGTGGGTTAACGCGCATTATTCGGGATCTTGCAGGTCGCCCGTTACGGGTAGTTTCACCTGCTGGGCGCGTGCAAACTTATGAATATGATGCAGCAGGTCGTCTAGAGCGGTACGCGATGAGCCTTGATGAGCCGGTACCAGCTGCTGAGATAACACAAGATTCTGAACCTACTCAATGGGCTGTCACGCGTCTGGTCTATGATGCCGCTTCCCAAGTTGTGGAGCGTATCCTTCCGGATGGCTCCGCAGAATATATCGATTATGATGCCGCCGGTCGTGTTATCAAGGTGACTAAGGGCGCTCGCAGTGCAAGCTATGAATACGATCAGGGCGGTCGTCTGGTGGGGCTGCGCGATAACACGTATGGCTATCGTCGTTTTTCCTACGATGCCGCTGGTCAGCTGATTCGGACCATTGATGGGCTGGGCAACCGCACCCACATGAAGTATGACGCTGCGGGTAATATTGCGCAGGTTATGGATTCTACTGGGCAGATCACTCGCTACGAATACGATGCCTTGAACCGTCTGACCCGCACCATTAACGCGGCGGGTATCGTCTTTGAGTATGGGTATGATGCGGCTGGCCGTCTAACCCGCGCTTTCGACGGTGTACATGAGCGCACCTACGAGTACGACTATAAACGCGGCGGCGAGCTTCGGTATGCTTTCTGCGATGGTGTGCGTATTGCACAGTACGGCAGTGAAAATAAGGGACGTACTGTGTGGGTACGTGATTACGCCACTGCTCAGGCTCTTGACGGTCGTGCGCCGGAGGAAGCTTATGTTGAGCACCGCTACGAGTATGATTCCGCCGGGCAGCTCGTTAAGCGTTCCCGAAGCGCTGTTATTGACCCTCACTCACCAGATTCAGAGCACGAGATGTCCAAATCTACGGACGTCGAGAACCAGGTTCAGGCGCTCAATACGTTTGTTTCTACAGGTGCATATACTCTCACATATTCCTACGATGCCGACGGTAACCGCACTGCCACAGTAACTCCATACGGTACATCGCATGCGGTGTATGACGGCGCGGGTCATGTGATTCGCCGCGAAACCTACAGTACCGGTGAAGATAAGCCTGTTGTTTCCACATATTCATATGATGTGATGGGGCAGCTTGTTCGTGCCCAGGTAGGGGATATTGTTTCTACCTGGCGGTTTGACGCTTCAGGTCGAGTCTCGGAATACGGCAAAAATCTTGTTGCTGAAGAAGCCTCCGAATTTGCAGGCGGCATCGAAGCTGAAAATCAGGGAATAAATGAGAAGACCCAGATAACCCGTGACGCCCAGGGGCGTGTAGCTGGTGTGCAGACAAACAACTCACTAGTGATGTACTCCTATGATGCCGCCGGTCAATTGATCGGTGCTCGTGAGGGCGATCTTGAATATGAATGGGTCTTTGAGAACGGCCTGATGGTGAGCGAAAAACTCTACCGTGTAGATGATGCAGAGCAATACAAACGTACCGTTCTGAGTGAACGTTCCTTTGAATATAACGTCCTCAATCAACTGGTTCAGATCGAGACCTTGGAGTACGCAGCTGCTATAGCCCCAGAGTTTGTGGGGCTTCATCATGAAGTTATTAACCGCGTAACCACAACTTATACCTATGATGCGGCAGGGTACCGCGTGCGTGAGTATACCGCTTCAAACCAGGGTACTCGTACAGCTCGCGAGTACGAGTGGGGCGTCTGGGGCGGTCTTTCCTCGGTTACGACTACGTCAAATTCTGATGCCTTCCATACGGAGGCTCTGGGTGTACGCGGCGTAGCGTCCCGGGTACGTCTTGTCACGGATGCCACGGGTGAACTGGCTCAGGTTACTGGTGTAGACAGCATCTCAATGCCTCTACTGTGGGATTCACTCTCTGATACCCCACAGGTTTTGGGCGTGGGAGCTGTGAGTGCACCGGATTGCGACGGCGGGTTCTCTCAGGTAGGTGTTCCGCAAGGGTTAAATCCGTGGGGTGTGCCTGATCCAGCGGGTATAGCTCATATTCCTGGGATAAGGAGCTTCGACCCGTTCAGCCAAGTATTACCTGAGGGAGTATCCTTTACAGGCGCCGGCAGCGTGCGTATCGCCGGGCTGGATGTCATGGGTGCCCGCACGTTTGACGGTGTTTCGAAGCGTTTCCTGTCGACTGATCCACTAGCGCCAGTGGCCGGTTCGCCATGGTTCGCAGACCCTTATTCTTTCGTGGGCTCTAGCCCCATGAATATGGTGGATCCATGGGGTACAACTGAGGTCTCTGTTGCGCTCGCACAAGATACAAGCTTTGAAGGCTGGTTAAGCAGGAACCGTCAAGAAGTCTCGCGTGCTCTTATCGCAGTTGGCATAGTTGTTTCCATTGTTTCCATACCTATTCCCGGTTTAAGTGTGGCGATTGCAGCCGGGACTGTGTCAGGCAGCAGTATGGCAGCCAGTATAACGTTGAACTCCAATGCTTCTTTGAAGAGCGGCGGGTATGTTGATACTGGCGATGTGGCCTTTGCAGCCACCGTGGGTGGTATTACTGGAGGTCTTACAGCGGCTGCCGGTTATGGTGCCGCTTACAGTGTTCAGAAATGGGTTGCTCCTAAGGCTGTGGAGGGTTTTTCTAAAGTGCGTAGCACCTTTTCTCCTTCTACATCGTCGGCGATTCAAACAAGTGAGCGTGCGATTGCGGCAGAGACCAGGTTTGTTCCACAGGGCTCTAACCTTGTGAACTCTTCGAGTAATGCAGCGCGTGTTGCAAATGTGGAGTCGAAAGTTACTTCGGCATCTCCAACTGCTGTGAAGTGGGAGAATGTGCCAGTGGTTGCCGCTGGCACAAAAGGCGCTTCTACAGGTGTACGTTCAGGGATCCCTACGCGGACGGTAACGGTGTCCGCCAGCCAAGGGAAAGCTGTTCCTCTCGTGGCCACCGGGTCGAAGGGTGCTTCAAGTTTGAAAGCTGCTGGTCCTGCTCAGGTAGGTAAGGTTCCTGGTGCTCCTGCGGCTGCGGTTGCCTCAAAGGGCACTCAGATCGGCTCTAAGAGTGCCTCAGGTGAGTTGCGTGCTGTCGGTCCTGTGAATGTGGGTAAGTCTTCATCAGGAACAGCGAAACCTACTGTAGGTCAACGATTAAAGGCTGTTGGTGCTAACGCTGCAGTGAATGGACTAACTGGTGGCACTACGAACCTTACTGCGTATAGTGCGCAGACTGCTTTGGACCCGACGAAGGATTGGGATTTGGGTGAGGCTTTAGTGTATGCAGGGACTGGCGCTACAGGTAATATACTGGGCGGCTCGGCGAATCCTGCTGCTGGTTCTGTGTCGAAATACTTAGGTTTTAAACCCAACGGTATTGGGCAGAAGAGCTTGGAAGCTGGTTTTGCTGGTGGTATGAGTGTGGCTAATGGTGAGCTGTGGGCTGGTATGTCGGGTAATCCTACATCGGGTGGAGATAAGGTGTACAATTTCGCATCTGGTGCTGGTTTGAGTCAGGTAGGGAACATTGGCTCGAAGAATCATAAGTTGAAGAATGTGAAGGTCGGCCCTTTGGGGCAGCCGCTGAAGGCTCCTGAGTATTTGGGATCGTACCGGCAGATGGGGTTAGAACATCCTGCATTATTGACATCTCGTTCTGGTCGGAAGCCATTGTTTGTCAATTCTACGACGAATGCTAGTTTGGTTGCGTTGTCTGATGCGGCGAAGAAGTATGGGGTGGATAGGCTTTTGAATTTTGAGGGTGCTCCTGCGTATCCTGTGCCGTCTCCTGGTCCTTCTCCGGCTCCTTTGAGTGTTGATTCTGATGGTTTTGGTATGTCCGGTGGAGAGGTTCAAGTTCTGGATCCGGAAGATATACGAGAGCCGGGCGATGTTCAGGCTCCTGAAGATATTCTTGGGCCAGAGAGGGCGCAAGAGCCTGAGAATGTGTATCCCGCCGAAGGGGTTTATGCTCCTGCTGATGCACAGCCTGAGGAGGGTCTGACGCAAGAGCAGGGTCTTGATGATTCTGATGGGGGAGTGTCTGACGGTTTGTCTCAGGACGGCTGAGGGGTTGAGTCAGAGTAGGCTGTCGTCTTGTTAAAAGAGGATACTTAGGGATTATGAGTGAGATGTTTTTGGGTGTTCGGAAAGAGTGGTTGGCTGCGATTGATTGGTGGAG
>ERZ773265.302-NODE-302-length-32025-cov-4.834908_pt1 | contig 32025 bp, 24 predicted proteins | sample MGYA00580512_ERZ773265 | MGnify/ENA primary metagenome ERZ773265 (study PRJEB29015, sample SAMEA2738169) | human oral metagenome | biome: human oral; feature: human-associated habitat; material: saliva | place: China | collected 2183 ... | reverse complement strand
GAAAGTTTGGTATATCCTGCTAAAATGCGATTCGCCATTGGCCGCATTTTCTCTCGAAAATATTAAACCTTGGACTCGTCATTCAAGTCTGTTGAAGCTTATGAAAAAGCAAGATATAGCAATTGAATATCTAAAACTTGAGGGTGATAGACTCAAACTAAGTGACCCGGCGCTATGGGTTGTAATACAGGAATCCGTCATTCCGAAACTCCTTAATGAGGTCGCAGATCAAGAAAAGGTGCCCCACATTCAGAGTGCTTTAGACACGATACTGACAGTATGTGAAAAATATGATTGGGTTTTTCTGTCAGAAAGAGTTGTGTGGCATATACTTGATGGTGTAGTGGAATGCAATCCTGGACTTCCTCTATTTGAATTATGCTGGTCGTTGTATAAGGAACATCTTAGCTGGATTAAAAGAGTTTGTGATCATGTAGCTATTAGTGGTGAGGATCGCGAGGGGTTGGTTGAGCTCTGGAATGCTGCTCAGGCTGCTTTTTAGTTCAAAAAGGAAAAGATTTTTAACTTCACGTCATGCTGTATGCTGTGGCATAAAAAGCTACTTAGCTACTTACCACTTCGCACCGCACCGCACTGCTTTTACGGTGCTGAGGCCATAGATTATTCTGATTAAGAGCTTGTAGTGCAGAAGATTGCGCTCACCTCAGTAACAAGTTGATCCAGTAGAATAATGCAAAGGTTATAGCCTCCGAAGGCTAGCTATCTGTGTTTGGATAGCGGCTCTGTCACTTCTTCGAGTTTCTTGTTCTCGTCATCCTCATCAAGCGTAAAACTCTATGCAGTTACAACTGGAGGTTACTGCCATACTAATGAAGCCCTATGTAAACTAGCCCCATTGTCTGGGGGATTTTGAGGGGCTAGGTTTGGTATATTTCGCGCGAAATTTTACTGTTTTTCGGCGATCTTGCATGTGATGTGCTTGGTCAACCATATTGGGGGAGTGTAAGCTATTGGCAAGGCCACTCCAATTTTTGATGGAGCATTGGGATGATCCGAGGAAGCAGTCCGAGCTTTTTATAGGCTTCATTCAAGATCAAATCGCGGTTCCTATGCTATCGAAAAAGTTTTAGACGGAATTGAATGAAGTGCTTAACTATGTGGATCGGATCAAAGTTTAAAACTAAATCCCGTAAGTGCTGCCGTGATAGCCCCCATATCCGCGCCGACAAATTCATTTCCCTACCAATGCTATAATGTGTCTTTATGCACCTCAGTCATCCGCCGCAGCTGCGAACTGGCCAGCCATTAGAGTACTACAAGCAACGTTGTAGTGAACTTCATGATTCTTCTTTCCCCGGGACTGAGCTATTTATCGGAAGGATCATACTCGGTGACTCGTCGCGCGTTGTTCAACTTCATATGAAAGAGGGCAACGCTGTCATAGTCTCTATTGCTGTAGTTCAGGGCGACAAGTTAGAAGGCATCAGCCTCAACCTGCCTTCCCATCGCATTAAAGAAGAATTGCGGGATAAAGGCTATCAAAGCTCGATTTTTTCTGACGTTCTTATCTTCTACGAGAATTTTGTAGTGCTTTACTGGGGTGATGACGGTATCGATACAATTGAGTGGTGGGATCCCGAGTACTGGGATCAAGCATCTTTTATCGAGGCTACATATCCATGAGCACAACGTCACCATGCGCAATCATAGAAAAGTACTTCAGTAACATTCCGCAACGCGCAGTCATCGGGCTTCTCATCAATGGTGTTTGGTATGGGCGTCCATGGGACGAGTATTGGGTGTTCCAATCCTGCCACTGCGAGCAAGCTAGCTCAATGCTCACGCTGAATTTCGACTACGACCATCATATAACCGGAACGTACAACACCATCCACGTCGACGACGATGGCTTCCTCACCATCGCCTTCACTTGTGGAACGGTGAAAAATTGCTCTCATGCATTACCTTTGCGCGATAGCAGTCTCCGGTTTGTCTACCAGCGCCATAACATCCAATAAGGGAATCATGATCTCACCTACTAACCCCAACCAAGACCCAAGCCAGGACCCAGGCAAACACTTCCACGACCTGCTCGCCAACCTGGCCAACCACAACAAGGACTTGCCATTTTTCAAGGACAAGTGCCTAAACATTCTTACTCATCAGGTGGATTGGCCGGTCGACGACCTCATTGGCTATCTCGAAGACCTCCAGCCAGAAAATATCCTCAACCCAAAAGCTCTCCAAGAACTGCACGCCCAGGAGATTTTCCAAGACAGCGAGTATCTCATGGAAAAATATTCCATCCTATTAGAGGCTTTGGATGAGGCAAGAAGCTCTGAGGCACGCAGATTGCTATGGCCTTATCAGGTCGCTATTTCGCAGTACGCGATGTATTTCAGGGAAGTTCCCAGCGAACGTGTCGCTATAGGTATTGAGCAGCTTGTGTGGAAGCATTACACCTTCGCCGATGCCTCGCGCGATATGTCGCACTATCTGCGACACGGTACCCTCCCCGCCGCATGAACGCCGCAATACCTGCAATAGCAACAAAGCTCGCCCATGACCCAGACAATTACCGACATCGCAACAAGACAAGCCATTTTCGGCACCCGCGACCGCATCGTCGATAGTTACATGCAGTTTTCAGAAACCTGGCTATCCGACATGTCACTTCGGCTCACGGCTTCGGAGAACACCACGCACCCTTTCGGCGAGGAATTATCGTCGCTCGCCACCGCATTCAGCACCGCAAACCGAACAACCCCACTCATTGCGGTTACTTGTGAACCCAACATCACAAACGATGATTCCCTCATTATCCGCGCTCAACCCACCATCAATGACCTCATTGATGTCATGGACGAGTTCATGCCTTATAACTTCGCGCTTTTCCCGCAACTCCCAGACCCGCCCCACGCCGCATTATTTCTCCGGACCTTGGACGTAAGGTACCTTGCCGGGAGTCTCAAGTTCCTTGAAGCCTGCGCTGGCCCCATCGCAACCCAGCAGGCGGCTTTCAAAAAGTTCGTCGATTACCAGCTCTCGGTCAACGCGTTCAGCAAGGACTACCTCGACCATCTTCGCCACGCCCACAACAGCGCCTACGGCCACGCCTAAGCAGGGTAACGCCTCACCACCTCACCCCAACGCCACTGAACCCACCGTCGCATGGCACCCTATATATATGAGTATTTCGCGTCATCTGGATGAGTATTGCGCTGTGGAGGGGATTACGCCGTCGGCGGAGGTGGATGTGGAGGGCCTGTCGTCGTGTCACCAGTTCCTGCCGTCGCCGGGCGTCGATGTGTCCACGACGGATCCGTTGTCGCGTCTGGAGCGTGCCCGCGCCGCCCTCGCTGCCACGCTGTAGCTGGCCGGCACACTGTAGCTCACCGCCGCTTGTCGACGCCCCGCCTTCCGCGCCGTCAGCCCGCGACATGCCGCCTCATTCATACACGTTCAAATTCACCCCCATATGGGTGGTCTTCGAGACACGATCGAGATATTTCTTAGGGTTTTCATAAAACGCTCTGAGCAGCACGTTTTTCCTAACGAAACGAACCGTCACCTGGGATAATGTATATCATCCACAGCCGCCTTGTTATGTAAAGATGACGCTTTCCTCATGATTTTGTGGCACATTTGTTATGCAAAACTAGCGGACGTCTGTGCCGCGCACGACTACCAACGACTACAGGGAGCGAGTGTTACGTGTCTGATCATCAGCACACTTTTAGCCGGGATCGTCTGGTGCAGAAATTTGGTGAGCAACCTTTTTCCTTGGTGTTTTCGGGCCAGGGGTTTAACTGGTTGAAGACGTTGCGGGAGGCGGTCGCTGCTGGTGCTGGCTTCAATGTGAACAGCATTGTGGAGCGTGCGGCGTCGTTAACCGAGCCGGTGGCGGATGAACTGACTGCCGCCCGCCCCTTCGGTTTTGACCCAGTGGATTGGGCGTCAAACGACGACGATCCGGCGTTCGATATCTCGCAGGCCGTGCTGAGCGTGCCGGGCATTTTCGTCTCGCAGCTGGCCACGCTGGATACCCTGGAGGCGCAGCGCCTGAGCCTGGAGAAAAGCGCCGTCACCATTGGTCATTCCCAGGGTGCACTGGGCGTGCATCTGCTGAAGGATTTGACGCAGGCTGCGGAGATTCTGGCTATCGCTGAACTGATAGGTGCCGCTGGCGTGCATGCCGCTCGGGTAAACGGGTTGATCCGTAATGGCGAGCTGAGTCCGATGGTCTCGGTGCAGGGGGTTACTCAGGAGCAGCTGGAGGAGGCCATCGCCGCCACAACAGCCGACTCCGCCGACGATGCAACCCGCCCCATCATCGGTCTGCGCAACACCCGGGATTCGTTTGTGGTGGTCGGTCGCCCGGATGATGTGCAGCGGGTACAGTCCTTCCTGCAGGCGCGTGCCGCTAAGGATGCGAAGGCTATTGCGAATAAGGAGCGCGGCGGTAAACCGTTCGCCCCGGTGTTTAACCCACTGGACGTACAGATTGCATTCCACCACCCGGCAATGCAGCCTGCGGTGGATCAGGTGGTGGAGTGGGCGAAAGCCTGTGGCCTGAACGAGGAACTGGCCGAGCAATGCGCCAAGGACGTGCTGGTTAACCCCGAGGACTGGGTTGAGCAGGTGAATAAGGCCATTGATGCGGGAGTGCGGTGGCTGCTGGACGTGGGGCCTGACGGGGGCGTCGTTAAGCTGACGAATGCTGTGGCCCAGGGGCGGGGAGCGTTGTCGTTCGCGGTGTGTGACAACGACGGTCAGGCGCTGTTGTTCGATCCGGGCATGGGGCCGACTCTGCCGAAGAAGTGGACGGAATTCGCGCCGAAACTAGTCACAAGCAAGACAGGCACCAAAGTAGAAACCAAGTTCACCCGCCTGACGGGTCGTTCGCCGATGATGCTGGCGGGCATGACACCGACGACGGTGGACCCGGAGATCGTGGCCGCGGCGGCGAACGCGGGCCACTGGGCGGAGATGGCCGGTGGGGGACAGGTCACCCCGGAAATCCTGGAGTCGAACATTGAGAAGCTGACGGGGTTGCTCAACCCGGGCGTGAACGCGCAGTTCAACTCCATGTTCCTGGACCCATACCTGTGGAAGATGCAGATCGGCGGCAAGCGCCTAGTCCAGCGTGCCCGCGAGAACGGCGCGCCGATTGATGGCGTGGTGGTTACCGCCGGCATGCCGGATCGCGACGACGCCGTCGCCCTGATCAAGGAGCTGCGCGACAATGGCTTCCCGTGGGTGTGCTTCAAGCCCGGCGCGGTCAAGCACATCAAGAAAGTGCTCGACGTGGCGCGTCAGGTGCCGGATATTCCGGTGATCATCCAGGTTGAGGGTGGTAAGGCGGGTGGTCACCATTCGTGGGAGGATCTGGATGACCTGCTGATTGCCACGTATGACGAGATTCGTCAGCAACCGAACGCGGTGCTGGTGGTGGGCGGCGGCATTGGCACCCCGGAGCGCGCCGCGGATTACATCAGCGGTGAGTGGGCATTGTCCTACGATCTGCCGAAGATGCCGGTCGACGGCGTTTTGGTGGGCACCGCAGCGATGGCTACCAAGGAGGCGAAGACGTCTCCGCAGGTCAAGAAGCTTCTGGCGGACACCAAGGGCGTGGATTCCTGGGTGGGTGCCGGTTCCGCCGTTAACGGCATGGCGTCGGGCCGTTCGCAGTTGGGCGCGGATATTCATGAGATTGATAATTCCGCCGCCCAGGCTGGCCGTTTGTTGGATGAGGTCGCGGGCGATGAAGAGGCCGTGCAGGCCCGCCGCGAGGAGATCATTGCGGCGATTGCTAAGACCTGTAAGCCGTATTTCGGCGATGTGGAGGCCATGACCTATGAGCAGTGGCTGAAGCGTTACCTGGAGCTGTCCGGGCCGACCACCAACACTGAGACCACCGACAAGGGTTGGACCGACGTTTCATGGTTTAACCGCTTTACTCAGATGCTGGAGCGCGTGGAAGCCCGCCTGACGGATCAGGACCATGGGGAGTTCACCCCGCTGATTACGCTCGCCCAGGATGAGCCCGCCGAGAAGGCCGTGGCTCGCCTCGTGGAGGAGTACCCGCAGGCCGCCACGGATGTGCTGCACCCGGCGGATGTGGCGTGGTTCCTGAAGCTGGCCCGCACCCCGGGTAAGCCGGTGAATTTCGTGCCGGTGATCGATAAGGACGTGCGCCGCTGGTGGCGTTCGGATTCCCTGTGGCAGGCCCAGGACGCCCGCTATGACGCCGATGCCGTGTGCATCATTCCCGGCCCCGCCGCCGTTGCGGGCATCACGAAGGTGGACGAGCCGGTGGCTGAGCTGCTGGGTCGTTTCAATACCGCGTCGGTCAAGCGCCTCGAAGAGCTGGGCGTTTCTGCGGAAGACGTGACCACCACTCCGGTGGAGCGCGTGATTAACGCTGCGGGCACCTACTGGGCTGGCCGCAACACCGCCTCCGTGATCGAGCGCTTGGGCGATACACATGCGTGGACGCTCACCGAGGATGCCTCTGAAGCGTCGCACGCTCCGACGGGCGCGCAGCTTGTTACCGAGGACGAGAACCACGCCGTGCTGACCGTGCCGCTGGCGGGTTCCACGGCTTTTGGCACCACCGCTGACCTGACTATTCGTTTCACCCTCACTGACACTGATGGCGCTGTCCCGCAGGTCACCCAGGCCGATGCGGAGGCCGCGATGGCGGAACTCACCCGCATCGCCGCCGGTGGCACGCTCGCCGAGGTGAAGGACGGCACGGCCACCTGGACCACGCGTATCGACGCCGCCCAGACCGCCGACTACAACAACGTCACCGCCGCATTCCTGCCGACCAGCTTGACTGCAAGCGGCACCGCCCCGGACGTGCTGGTTGGACACGCCTGGCCCGCCATTTTCGCGGCTGTGCGGAATGCCGTGATTCCCGGCACCGACGGGGATTCCGTGGTGGAGGGCATGCTGAGCCTGGTGCATGTGGAGCATCACATCAAACTCGCGGACACCCTCCCCGAAGGCACCGCAGAGCTGACCATCACGGCGCACACCGACGAGGTGAAGGACACCAACATTGGTCGCCTCATCCTGGTTCGCGCCGAAATTGATGCGGACGGCACGCGCCTGGCCACCCTGTCGGAGCGTTTTGCCATTCGTGGCCGCCGGGGCACCAGCACCGCCCGCACCAATTCCTCGGCGTTGCCGAGCGTGATTGACACCCCACGGTCGTTCCGCGCTTTCACCACGGTCACCGCACCGGAAAGCATGCTGTCCTTCGCGCTGGTTTCCGGCGACCGCAACCCCATCCACGTCTCCGAGACGGCCGCGCACCTGGCTGGCCTTCCCAACGTGATTGTGCACGGCATGTGGACCTCCGCACTCGCGGAACTCATCGCCGCCGCCGGGTACAGCGACGACACCACCACGACCGCGCCGAACCGCGTCGTGGAATACACGGCCACCATGCTGGCCCCGATCATGCCGGGCGCACGCATCGACTTCCTGGTTGAGCGCGCGGGCGTCGATAATCGCCCCGGATGCGGCGAGGTGCGGGAAATCACCGCCACCGTTGACGGAAACCTGGTGCTTAAGGCCACCGCAGTGATGGCGGCACCCGTGACGTTCTACGCCTTCCCCGGCCAGGGCATCCAGTCCCAAGGCATGGGCATGGAAGCCCGCAAGAACTCCAAGGCCGCCAAGGAAGTGTGGGACCGGGCGGATCGACACACCCGTGCCAAGCTGGGATTCTCCGTGCTGGAGATCGTGAAGAACAACCCCACCGAGGTAGTGGTCAAGGGGGAGAAGTTCCACCACCCGAAGGGCGTGCTGTTCCTCACGCAGTTCACGCAGGTGGCCATGGCCACCCTGGGTGTGGCACAGGTCGCGGAAATGCGGGAAGCGGGTGCCCTGAACCAGCGCGCCTTCTTCGCCGGGCATTCCGTGGGTGAATACAACGCGCTGGCCGCCTACGCGGGTGTGCTGTCCCTGGAATCCGTGGTGGAGATCGTGTACCGCCGCGGGCTGACCATGCACCGCCTGGTGGATCGCGATGCCGAAGGCAACTCCAACTACGGCCTGGCCGCCCTGCGCCCCAACAAGATGGGGCTGACCGCGGACAATGTGTTTGACTTCGTGGCGAATATTTCCAAGGAATCGGGCGAATTCCTGGAGATTGTGAACTACAACCTCGCCGGACTTCAGTACGCGGTGGCCGGTACACGCGCCGGGCTGAAGGCGCTGCGTGAGGCTGCGGAGGAGATGGCCCCCGGCCAGCGTTCCTTCATCATGATCCCGGGCATTGATGTGCCGTTCCACTCGTCGGTGCTGCGCGATGGTGTGGCCGATTTCCGCGCCCACCTGGATTCGCTGCTGCCGGACACCGTGGATCTGGATGTGCTGGTGGGCCGCTACATTCCGAACCTGGTCGCCCGCCCCTTCGAGCTGACCCGGGAATTCGTGGAGTCCATGGAGGAGGTCGTGTCCTCGCCGCTGCTGGATGAGATTCTGGCTGATTTCGACGCGGCCGCCAAGAACGAGCAGAAGCTTGCCCGCACGATCCTGATTGAGCTTTTGGCCTGGCAATTTGCCTCCCCGGTCCGCTGGATTGAAACCCAGGACTTGGCGCTGACAACCCTGGGTGTGGACCGTTTCGTTGAGGTCGGCGTGGGTTCCGCACCGACTATTGCGAACATGATGGGCCAGACCCTCACCCTCCCGCAGTACGCGGACGTGGACATTGAGGTGTTGAACGTCGAGCGTGAGCGCGGCGTGGTATTTGCCACCGATGAGGTGGTGCGCGAGGTGGCCACCGACGCTGATGAAGCCGATGACGCAGCTCCCGCCGAAAGCGCCCCCGCCGCGCCTGAACCGGCCTCGGTGACCTCCGCAGCATCCGCCCCGACGGAGGATGGTGCCTTCACCGCAGCCCCGGCCACCGGTGGCCCCCGTCCGGAGGACATTCCGTTCACCCCCGCAGATGCCACAGAGATGCTGGTCGCAGTGTGGACGAAGGTCCGCCCCGATCAGATGGCCGCCACGGATTCCATCGAAACCCTGGTGGAGGGCGTGTCCTCGCGCCGTAACCAGTTGCTCCTGGATTTGGGCGTGGAATTCGGCCTGGGTGCCATTGACGGTGCCGCCGACGCGGAACTGAACGACCTGAAAGCTACGGTCAGCCGCATGGCCAAGGGCTACACGGCCTTCGGCCCGGTCCTGTCCGATGCTTCCGCCGACGCCCTGCGCCGCATCACCGGTCCCACCGGCAAGCGCCCCGCCTACATTGCCGAGCGCGTCACCGGCACCTGGCAACTGGGCCAAGGCTGGGCGGATCACGTTACCGCCGCCGTGGTCATTGGTGCCCGCGAGGGCGCGTCGCTGCGCGGTGGCGACCTGGCCACACTCAGCCCCATCGCACCCTCCAGCGCCAGCGAGCTTGATGCACTTATCGACGCCGCGGTGGCTCAGGTCGCCGCGAACCACGGCGTGTCCGTCGCATTGCCGTCCAGCGGTTCTGGCGGCTCTGGTGGCGTGGTGGATTCCGCCGCGCTGGGCGAGTACGCCGAGCAGGTGACCGGCAAGGCCGGTGTGCTGGCGGAAACCGCCCGCACGATCCTGCAGCAGCTGGGCCTGGAGCCGCACCGCACCGTCAACCTGGACGATAAGGATGCCGACGCCGCCATCTTCGACGTGGTGGCTCAGGAACTCGGCTCGGATTGGCCGCGCCTCGTTGCCACCGCATTCGATGCCAACAAGGCTGTGCTGCTAGATGACCGCTGGGCGTCCGCCCGCGAGGATATCGCCCGCGTGGCCGTCGGCGTTCTGGACGCCAAGGACGTGGACGTCACCGGCGCCGGCGAGGCCGTTGCCCGCCAGGCCAAGCACTGGGGCCTGGATGAGTTGGCGGCCCAGGCGCTGGATACCAGCGCACTGCCGTACGCCAAGGATGTTGCCGTGGTCACGGGTGCCTCCCCGAACTCCATTGCCGCTGCCGTCACAGGCGAGCTGTTGGGCGGCGGTGCCACGGTGGTGGCCACCACCTCCAACCTGAACCACGAGCGCCTGACCTTCTACAAGGAGCTGTACCGCACCCACGCCCGCGGCCAGGCTGCCCTGTGGATCGTACCCGCGAACTTGAGTTCCTTCGCTGACCTGGATTCCGTGATCGAGTGGGTCGGCTCGGAGCAGACCGCCACCGTCAACGGTGCGAAGAAAGTGCTCAAGCCCGCCCTGGTACCCACTCTGCTGTTCCCCTTCGCCGCGCCCCGCGTGTCCGGCTCCCTGGCGGATGCTGGCCCGCGCGCCGAAACGGAAATGCGCCTGCTGCTGTGGAGCGTGGAACGCCTCATTGCCGGGCTGTCCGCTATCGGCGTGAATACGGAGGTTGGACGCCGCCTGCACGTGGTGATTCCAGGCTCCCCGAACCGCGGCCGCTTCGGCGGCGACGGCGCCTACGGCGAATCCAAGGCAGCCCTGGATGCACTGGTCAACCGCTGGCATGCGGAACCCGTGTGGGGCGAGAACACCTCCCTGGTGCACGCCCTGATCGGATGGGTGCGCGGCACCGGCCTGATGGGCGGCAACGATCCGCTTGTCGAGGCCGTCGAAGCCGCAGGCGTGACCACCTTCTCCACTGAAGACATCGCCAAGCTGCTGGTCTCTAACATTTCCCAGGACGTGCGCGATAAGGCCGCCACCGAACCCGTGACGGTGGACTACACCGGCGGCCTCGGCGATGCCGATGTGAACCTCGCGGAACTGGCCCGGAATGCTGCGGCAAACGCGGCGTCGACAAGCGAGGACGAAGAACCTCGCACCGTGCGCGCCCTGCCCACCCCGTACCGACGCTTCCAGGCCACCACCCCCGACTTCACCGGGCAGGTTAGCCAGAAACTCGACGACATGATCGTCATCGTCGGTGCCGGCGAACTCGGGCCCTACGGCTCCGCCCGCACGCGTTTCGACGCCGAACTCACCGGCGACCTCTCCGCCGCCGGCGTCACCGAACTCGCCTGGACTATGGGACTCATCAGCTGGGAAGACGGCAGCTGGGTCGATGCCGACGGTTCCGAGATTGCCGAAGAAGACATCTACGACCGTTACCACGACGAAGTGCTAGGCCGCGTCGGTGTGCGCCGCTACCACGACGATTTCGGCATGGTCAGCAACCTTGCCCCCGAACTCACCACCGTCTACCTGGACCGTGACCTGAGCTTCACCGTCAGCGACAAGGAAGCGGCCCGCACCTTCGTCGACTCCGAACCCGACAACACCAGCGCCGCCTACAGCGAAGAAACCGGCGAGTGGATAGTCACCCGCCATGCGGGCTCCGCCATCCGTGTGCCCCGGCGCATGGCCATGAGCCGCTTCGTCGGTGGACAAATCCCCGAAGGATTCGACCCCAGCGTCTACGGCATCCCCGCAGACATGGTGGACAACCTCGACCGCGTTGCCCTGTGGAACATCGTCTGCACCGTCGAGGCGTTCCTGTCCAGCGGATTCAGCCCCGCCGAACTCATGCGCTCCATCCACCCCACCCGCGTCTCCTCCTCACAAGGAACCGGCATGGGCGGCATGGAATCCCTGCGCTCCCTCTACGTTGACGGCCTGCTTGCCGAACCCCGCGCCAACGACATCCTGCAGGAAGCCCTGCCCAACGTCACCGCCGCGCACGTCATGCAGTCCTACATCGGCGGCTACGGCCAAATGGTGCACCCCGTTGCGGCCTGCGCCACCGCCGCCGTCTCCGTGGAAGAAGGCATGGACAAAATCAGGCTTGGCAAAGCCGACTTCGTGGTCGCAGGTGGCTTCGACGACCTGTCCATCGAAGGCATCACCGGCTTCGGTGACATGGCGGCCACCGCGCCGTCCGCAGAACTCGAAGGCAAAGGCATCGACGAGCGCTACTTCTCACGCGCCAACGATCGACGCCGCGCCGGATTCATCGAATCCGCAGGTGGCGGCACCATCCTGCTCACCCGCGGCTCCATCGCCGCCGACCTCGGACTTCCCGTCCTCGGTGTGGTGGGATTCGCAGAATCCTTTGCCGACGGCGCGCACACTTCCATCCCCGCGCCGGGCTTGGGTGCCCTGGGTGCCGCACAGGGTGGGGAAGTTTCCCGCCTGGCCAAGGCGCTGTACGCTCTGGGTGTGAATGCGGATGAGGTGAGCGTGATCTCCAAGCACGACACCTCCACTACCGCCAACGACCCCAACGAGTCCGACCTGCACGAACGCCTCGCCACCGCCATGGGGCGCGGCGAGGGCAACCCGTTGTTTGTGGTGTCCCAGAAGTCCCTGACCGGGCATGCCAAGGGCGGTGCCGCCGCATTTCAGATCATCGGGCTCACCCAGGTGCTGCGGTCCGGGCTGCTGCCCGCCAACCGCTCCCTGGACTGCGTGGACCCGGTGCTGAACAAGCATCAGCGCCTGGTGTGGCTGCGCAAACCCCTGGACCTGGGTGCCGCGGGTGAAGGCTTCGCACCGAAGGCAGGTATTGTCACCTCCCTTGGTTTCGGGCACGTCTCGGCGCTGGTGGCTATTGTTCACCCGGCCGCTTTTGTGGAGGCCGTGCGTGAAGAACGCGGTGCCACCGGTGTCGCCGAGTGGGAAGACGCTGCCACCACCCGCGAAAATGCTGGTCTGCGGCGCATTCTCGACGCCATGCACGGTGGTGCCGCACTGTACGAACGGCCCGTGGACCGCAACCTTGGTGGCACCGGTGATGCTGCCAAGGAGCGAGAAGCTGCCGCGCTGCTTGATTCCGGGGCGCGCCTGGTTGATGGAGTCCTTCGTGTAACCGGGGAGTTCTAGCGACGCTTCTTTAACGTTCTGTGGCGCTTTAGCCCGGCCTGTCCTCACATTTCGGTGGGGGAGGGCCGGGCTTTTGCGTTGCTGTTTCTGAAAACTGCCGCTAGTGAGGCGGTCACTTTTTGGGGGAGGGGGCAGACCTCGATTAGGCGAGGCGGAACTAAAGGAAAGGTGCCGCAGTGCGTCACGTGGCATATCTGAGTATATATTAAGCTTTTGATGAGCTAAAATGTTTGCATGTAAAGCTATTTGGCCTGTGAATACGTCTAAATTCTGGACGGTGTCCTAGTTGACATGACACAATAAACTGATAAAATCCTTAAAGAACTATGTGACTTATGGTGTTGGTCGGGATTGTGAAATTCGTCAGGTCAGCTGCCCGTAGGTCTCATCTGGTTTTTGCATGTATCAAGAGAAAGGAGAAGGCTGTGGGCTATTCGGTGAGCCGAAAAATCTACGCGATCGTAAGTTCACTGCTTCTGGTGCTCACCAGTCTGCTGACTTATCAGCCGGTGGCGCATGCCACTGGGGCCGTGAGGATAGATAATGTTAGGGTGGAGTCCGAAAACACTCCCATTAAGAATTTGAGCTATGTTCGCGTTCGGTGGGACTGGTATGCGGGTAACGTCAGCAACGGGCAGCAGTTTTCTGTGGAATTTCCGGACGTATTGCAACTGGGCTCGGATCAAGGTATTGAGCTAAGAGACGCGGACGGCGTTGTTGGTGGAACGTGTAATGCCAATAACGACACTAGAATTGTCACCTGTACTTTTAATGATAAGTTCTCGCACAAAGATAATGTCCATGGGATGTTCGAGGTGCAGGTGCAGGTTGCCAAAGCCCAGAAATCCAAAGAAATCCCTTTCAAGATCGATGGCGTGTCACGGCTTGTTCGTTTGCCTGGTCCCGATGACCAGGATGGAATTATCGGGGCCGATTACACTGCGCCAAAGACGTTTTCGAAAGAAGGCTGGGCTGAATCTGACAAAGTTCACGCCCGCTGGACTATCTCGGTTCCTGGCTCTGAGCTGGTGAAACACAGCATCAATAGCGATGTTGTGATTGAAGATGAACTGAAGCTTGTCACCGGTGATGTCGGGCACAAGTTTATCAAAGATTGGGGCGAATACGCTGTAGAATACACCAAAGACCAGCTGGATAATCCACGAGAAAATGGCAAGCCTCTTGCGTTCGAGCAGAATATTCAGCCGGGGGAAACCAGGCAGGTTATTACCCTGAAGCGTCCAAACGACGGTTGGAAGGCTGATCGCTTCTACCAAGTGTCTTATATGTCAATTTCTGCAGACGGTGCTATCCCCGCTAAAAACACTGATATTTCAAATAAGGCCAGCCTGCGTGGTACAGCACTTGTGTCAACCGCAGTTTCTGAATTTAAACAGGATGCTCGAGGCACCATCACTGGTGTAAATCGTGGTACTTTTGAGCTGAAGAAAGTGCTGAATCCTGCTGCGACACGTCCAGAGGGTCTCAAGGATGGAACGACATTCCCCGTTAAGGTGACTGTTGATTCTCCTGACGATACATTCGATGGAACCTACACTCTGAATGTTCCTCTTAATGGTGACGTGGTGAAGGGAACCAAGGAACTGCCCGCTGGCTCCAAGGTCACCTTGGAGGAGGTCATACCTCAAAATAGTGCTGTCACATATGACGCTCCGCAGTTCACTGCAACGAACACTTCCGACGCCCCGAATCTCGAGGGGGCTGGTTCGTCGAAGGTAACCGTTACTACGGTGTCAGACCGCAATATTGGCGTGACTTTGACCAACACCCCAAAGCCGACTGGTGGTTTTTACTTTGACAAGGTCATTGCGGTCATGACGGAAGATGGCGCACATGTTGCAGAGGGTAAAGACGCAGAAATCGCTGAGCTGAAGAAACAGTTCCCCGAATTCACGGTTCACTACACCTGTACCACTGCAGGGAAAGACTACGACGGTGATGTGACAATCAAGAGCGATGGCACTCCCTCGCAACCCGTCAACAACATCCCGGTGGGCGCACAGTGCAGTTTTACTGAAAAAGACGTGCAGGCTGTTGACTATAGGTGGCACTATCACATCCGCAAAAACCAGCAGGGAGACCTGCTTCAAAACCACCCCGAAACCCCCAACGTCTTTAACTACACTGTCACCAATGAACGCCAGCATCTCCGGGTAACCAATAAGTTCACTCCGACTAAAACGCCGATGGGTAAATTCAAGATCGTCAAGACCGTTGAAGACCCCCACAAGGTGATTCCGCAGAACGAGAATAGGCGCTATGTCTTTGACTACGTGTGTACTCCGCCTGCTCTTCCGCAACCCAACACAGGAATGCGTGCCGAAGTTCAGGATGTCAATGAACCTGCGCCACAACAGTTCACCTTGACTGTTGATGGTGCTGGTGAAGTGACGTCCCCCGAGATCCCGGTTGGGTATGAGTGTAGCATTACCGAGCGTGCTGATTCTGCTGATGTGAAGGACGCAACTCGTACGACGAACATCTCTCCGAAATCAGTGAAGATTTCGGCTGATCAGGTTCAGACCTTCACCGTGAACAATGTCTACGCTTCTAAGTTGGGTGATTTCACCATCACCAAGAAGCTAGTGAACCCTGACAATGTTGCAGTGGGAGATAAGGAATTTACCTTCCACTACGTGTGCACGGATAAAGCTAAGACCGAAGCCACCAAGGTCGAGGGTGATCTTGTGGTGAAGGCCAATGGTACTGCGACCAGCAAGAAGATTCCGCACGACTTTAACTGTGTAGTCAACGAAGTGGGTGCTGATGTTGCTGGTGCTGATCTGAAGACGAGTGGTTTGGAAGAGGTCACTATCGTTAAGGGTGCTACCAAGTCTGTTACTGCAACGAACACATACACTGCGCTGAAGGGCAGTGTGAAGGTAACCAAGGAGCTGGCTGGATCGGCCAAGGATCTGGACGTCATCAAGCACAAGACCTTCACCGTTGGTTACGTCTGCACCAAGGAAGGCAAAGAGACGTCGAAAGGCGAGGTGAAGCTGAAGGTTGATGAACCCGCAACCATCAAGGACATCGTTGTTGGATCACGCTGTACCTTCACAGAGGACACCAAGGACGTGGCAGTTGACGGCGCGATCTTCGTCGAAGACGAGTCCATTGTTCGTGCAGAAGCAACAGTTGAGGATGAGCGCAGTGAAGCTTCCGCGCGCATCAAGAACAGCTACGACAAACTTGGAACCGTTGAAATTACCAAGGAAGTCGTGGGTCTTGTAGCAGGTTCCTCTAGCAACAAGTCGAAGGAGTACCAGTTCACCGCGACGTGGGGCATTGGTAACGAGTCCAAGAAGGAGACGTTCACACTCAAGGATGGCGACACCCATAAGCTGCCGCAGATGCCCGTGGGCACGATGGTGACGCTGAAGGAAACAATGCCGGCATCGGACACCTTTACCTCCTGGGCTACACCACGCTTCGGTAGTGATACCGCTGGGGCTGTGAAAGACAATGGTGATGGCACAGCAACCATCACTGTCAAAGCCGAGAGCAGCAAAGCAACGGTAGTGAAGGTCACGAACAGTGCCAACATTCCATGGTGGTGGTTTGTCATCCCGATCGTTCCCCTGATCCCGCTACCCACACCTCCGGCACCGTCAGTGCAGAAGCCGCCCGCGCCGCTGTCCGCGACACCGACCCCCTCGGTGCCCGCACCCAAGACGTGTGATCCTCACGCTCCTGCGTCGGGTACCCCGAGTGAACCGGGTGGATATTCGGGTGGACACGGTGCCAACGGTAATGACAAGGGTGTCCCGTGTGTTCCGCAGAAGGGCATCCCTGCCAAAGCACAGTCAGGGAACCCGACACCCGAGAAGCAGAACCCGAAGAAACTGGCCAACACAGGTGCCTCGGTCATCGGTGTTAGCATGCTAGCGCTTCTGGTTGTCACAGCTGGTGCTGCGATGATCATTCGTAGCCGCCGCTCGTAACATCCCGATGTAGTGCACTAGCGCTTTAATGGCCTAGCGCACCTGCGCCCCGGCTCCATGTAATGGTGGAGCCGGGGTTTCCTTTTGCGCTCTGTGTTTGCGCTTTGCATGTTCCGCAGTGTTTTACTGTGCTCCACAGCGCTCCACGGCGCTGGGCGCCGGCCACAACGCGCCAATGTTAAGAAAATTGTAAGCGTAGCCACTTTTATTCTTTGCTGGCTTTGATTGCATGCCGGGCATGGGTTTCGGGTCTGGGTGCTGGTTGTTATCCAATTTTCCCTGCTCACCACCGGATCATCACTTGCTCAACCCCTGGATAGCCCCCATCTGTGGCCAAAAAGTGAGGATTACCTCAAATATCGCCTTTGAAATGAAGGTTTAAGATGATAAAATCCTGAGCATTAAATGTGATTGGTTCATGCTATAACTCAGCCGCAAGGGGTGAAGAGGATCTGTGAGTCGCTTGATGAATGCTCGACGCTGCGCTCTGCTTGGCGTTGCACTGCTGCTATCTATCGGTATTAACGTCAGCGGGGCATTCGCCGACCTCGCTGGAGCCCACTTTGCCAGAACTTCGTTTGTCGAAATGCAGCTCGCCGAAGCTCACGCAGCAACCTCTCACCACCAATCCGATGTCATCATCCAAGCCCAAGCAAACAACACTGCCCAGGTAAATCACGTCGGTACCGCCGCCAATGCGCCCACCTTCATTGACATTGATGCCCCCATTATCACGGCATCTGCCCTCCCTATAACGGAAAATTCGGAAGTGACATTCAGTTGGCCATGGTCGCTGTCGGGCGGGGAGTTTGAAGGTCAACAATTCACCATTCAATTTCCCAAGCAATTCCGAGTTCCGGCCACGTTTTTCAATGCCCTGCACGACAGTAGCGGGCGCACGGTTGGCGACTGCACCTCGGACCGTCGCACTAACCTGGTCACCTGCACTTTTGATGATTCCCTGGCCGGTCATAACAATGCTATTGGCACGCTCACCACGGAAGTCAAAGCTTTGAGCAGTTATGATTCCATGGACATTGACTTCAATATCAACGGCACTGACCGGAGTATTACTCTGCCGGGCGATGGCCCTTCTGGCATTGTGAAAGCGGCCCCCACACTTCCTGCTTACATAACGGTGGACGGCCAGCAGGTTAACGGCACCCTTATTCGCTGGGTGGTCAGTGCGCCGGGTGCCTTGCTGCATGACAAGCTGGGGGAGCGGTCGTTGCGATTTGATAGCCGCCTGTCGGGGCCGCGCAACGCTGTTGGCCATGTCTATATCAATTCCGATGCGGACGAATTGATCGAATACACCGCTGAGCAACGGGACGATCCCTTTTCGGTGCCGGATGAACAGCACCATGCGGCTAGCATTACCCAGGGAATTAAAGACGGCGGTCTCGCCCAATCCATTGTTGCCGAACCTCCATCGGGTGGATGGAAGTCCGACCACTATTACCTGGTGGTTTTCTACTCAACCACTGCCGACGCTCAGCCCGTGGCATCTCCCATTCATCTCACGTCCTATGGGGTAGCGCAGGACATCATGGACAGCATTGTGACGGAAACAGTGTTCCAACCCGATGCCCCCGCCGCAGCTGAATCCCAGGATTCCCTTCTCCGCTTTTCGACGCCCATTAACCCCACCGCCCCCGCGATCCCCGCCGCTCCCGCAGTGAATCGTGTTAGTCCGATACGCACCGCATCGGAGGCGCAGAGCCTCAAGGATGTCGGTGCCTTCGTGTTTCTTCCATTAGCTTTACTGTTCCTGGGGATTATAGTGTGTGCGCTGGTGCGGGTTCTGTCGAAGGACCACTAACTCTCGGTGTCTTGGGGGAAGGCGATCTGTTGCAGGGCGTCGAGATGCGCCGCCCACGCGGTGCGGCCCTGCTTGCTGAGCTTCAGGGTTGTCTGCGGCTTTTTGCCCAAAAACCCTTTCATGATGGTGACGAACCCCGCTTCCTCCAACGCGCTCGCGTGCTTAGAAAGCGTCGAATCGGTGGTGCCCAGGTAATCCCGGGCGTCCTTGAACGGCAGCTTCTCGACGCCCGCGAGCGTAGCCATCAGGGAAAACCGCAGCGGATTAGTGAACGCCGGGTTGAGGTCATTGCGAGGGTGGGTGCTCATCGGATGCTCTTTCTGTTCTTGCGCAGGGCGAGCATTTCCCACACGGGACCTGCGATGCCTAGGAGTGGGACTATGGAGAGCATGATGAAAAGCTGCGTCAGGGACACTGGTGTGAAGGTCGTAGTAAGCATGAGTGCCAAGTAGCAAACGGACCAGACCCCAATCATGATGCCCCAACGAAGTCCGAAACCACGGAGGGCGGTTTTAGCGACAATCACCGTGAATGTGGATAAGCCGACTCCGACAGCGAGCCACACAAATCCTGTGATGAACAACGGCATGCGAAGGGCGTGAAATTCGGGGTGCCCGTCACAGTAATTGGCTAGAACTTCGAAGACCATGGCGGCAATTATGATCTCATAAGAGGCCCACGCAGGGGTGAAACCGCTGATGCCTTGCGTGCGCATGCGAGCCTCCGTGAGTTGAGCCTGCGCTTCATGTGGTGTTAGTGCGTTCATGTCAGAGAAATCCCATCTTTGAGAAGAATTCGGTTACAGAAATGTGGACTTTATTGGGCGTTTCTGTAAAGGTTGCGCACAGTGATCACCTCCCATACAGGGGCTGCAATGCCCAAGAGCAGGTAGGCGGAGATGATGGCAAGGACGTGCCACAGTTCTAGCGGCGCAAAAACAACGATGAGTGTCGAAGCAAAGAAACCGCCTGCCATGAGGTAATGCATAATGTCCCAGCGACGCTCAAAGCCGAAGCGGATGGGTTTTGAGATGGTCTTGGTGAGTATGAGCATGACTATGCCTCCGAACAGCCATGCCATTCCCATGGCAAAGAATGGGGTGCGTAGGGATTGAAAATCGGGATGTCCATCAAAGTACGCGCATAGCACTCCGAAGGTCATAGCAATAAGGATGATCTCGTAGGCGACCCAGACGGGGCTAAATCCACTGATGCCTTGTGTGCGCATGCGGGCCTCTGTGAGCTGGGCCTGCGCCTCTTGTGGTGTTGTGGTGTCCATGGCTCCGATTTTAAGAAAGTACTTTCCACTTTGGCAAGTACTTTCCATAGATTACTATTGAGGGCATGCCCCCAGTCACCCCCGCCATCGGTATTGACCTCGTTCATATCCCCAGTTTTGCCGAACAGCTACAGCAACCTGGCAGTCGCTTTCACCGCGTATTCAGCGCCTTTGAAAGGCGTCACGCCAACCAAAAACTCGACCCTGATCAGCACCTCGCCGGGCGATGGGCCGCTAAAGAAGCCTTTGTCAAAGCCTGGTCCCAGGCCCTCTACGGCACCCCGCCCGTGATCGACCTGGAAGATTTTGACTGGTCGCAGGTAGAAGTTGTTCCCGACCAGTGGGGGCGTGTGGCTATTCATCTGATCGGGGAGGTTGCCGAGCAGGTTGCGGAGACTATGGGAGGCGCTACGCCCCACATCAGCCTCAGCATTAGTCACGACGGCGACTACGCCACGGCCACCTGCTGTATCGCGTTGATGGTGGGGTAGTGCACAGTGTGCTTATCCTCAAGCACGAAAATGGGGTGTTTTTCACCTTGGTCATATAGGTCCATCGCCAGGTACGCGAACACCCCATTTTCGAGCCTGCCGATAGACCTATTTCTACGCAAAAGTTTGCACTAACGTTGTTCAATAGTCGCTAAGCCCCCCACCAAATGCCACCAAACTCCCAACAACCTACCCCGTCGCTACAGCAAACAGATACGCAACCAGCATGCGCTTGATTTCGGCGACGGTGCCGGAGAAGCGGGCGTCGTCAAGCTCTTTATCGCGGACAGCGTAGTTGAGCAGCGAGCTGACGGTGTGCACCAGAATCCCGGCGAGCTCGCGGCGGAGAATATCGGGGGAGCCGGGGGCGAGGGGCTTCATCACGCGGGCAATGAGGTCGAGCATTTCCTGCTCGGTCGCGGCGGCGGTGGCACGGGTCGCCGGGGTGGATTGCACGGCGTGCCAGACGGCGCGGCGGGAGGGGTCATCGCGCCAGAGTCCCGCGAGGTGGTCGATGAATTCGTCGAGGAAGTCGGGCCATTGCAGCGCCGGCACTCGGGAGGAGAAGTCCTGAAGCTCGGAGACAATCTCGGCGGTGTCTTGCCGGTCGAGTTCGCAGATGAGCACGTATTTGTTGGCAAAGAATTGATACAGAGTGCCGATGGGTACTTCGGCGCGCCGGGCGACTTCGTCGAAGGTGAAGGATTCGAACCCGACGTCGACAAGGACCGCGCGGGCGCTGGCGAGGATGCGGTTGAAGCGTTCGCGGCTTCGCTGTTGCGCGGGGCGTCGGCGCGGTATGAGTATGTCCGGGGCGTCTTGGTCCATGCGGCGGTTATTTTTCCAGTTCTCTGATGACCCGGGCGACGTGTCCGGTGGCGCGCACGTTGTAGAGCGCGAGTTCGATGGTGCCGTCGGTACCGACGAGGAAGGTGGAGCGGATCACGCCTTCGACGATTTTGCCGTAGTTCTTTTTCTCCCCAAAGGCACCCCATTCTTTGAGCACGTTTTTGTCGGGGTCGGCGAGCAGGGGAAAGGTGAGGTTGTTTTTCTCGCGGAAGGCCACGAGTTTATCCACCGTATCGGGGGAGATGCCCACCACCTCTATCCCCAGGTCATTGAGTTGTGTGAGGCTGTCGCGGAAGTCGCAGGCTTCTGTGGTGCATCCGGGGGTGTTGGCACGCGGGTAGAAGTAGACGAGCACGCGTTTACCCTGGTAATCGGCCAGTGACGTCGTTTCACCGCTATCGTTGGGCAGGGTGAAGGCCGGGGCTTGGTCACCGATTTCCAGGCGTTTTTGCTCAGTCATAGTGACAAGAATACTCATGTTGCTGTTTCTGCGTGCGCGTGCTCGGGTTATCCACTAGCGTTAGTGTTGTTTATTGTTTGTTTCGCAACTTTGGGAGATTGTTCGTGGCCCGCAACATTGAAGACATCCAGCAGGACATCGAGCGTACGCGTCGTCAGTTGGCGGGTACTTTGGATCGGCTGGCCTACCGCACCCGCCCCCAAACCATCGTTGAGGACGCCAAGAAGTCTGCCCTCCAGCGCCTCCAGGAGCCGCAGGTAAAGCAAATTCTCACAGGTGTTGCTGCTGTTGTGGCTGTCGGCGTCCTCATCGGCCTCGCCCGCTCCCGCCGACGCTCAAAGGACCTGAAGGAACTCCAGCGCCTGCTGTCCAACCGTTAGTTCTGCTTATCGACGTTCGCGCCTTCCGCAGCCAGCTCCTCCAAGGCTGCGCGCCCAGTGTCTGGGGCAACGGCGGCGCACAGATCCGTGAGCACGTGGGTTGTGAATCCCTCGCTTAACGCGTCCAGCGCGGTGGCGCGCACGCAGTAATCAGTGGCAATGCCCGCAATGTCCACGTGCGTGATCTCCCGGTCACGCAGCCATGTGGCCAGGGGAGTACCGTCTTCTGTCGCGCCTTCAAACCCGGAGTAGGCGGAGGTGTACTGGCCTTTGAGGAACACTGCGTCGAAAACGCTCGGGTCAATCATGGGGTGGAAATCTGCGCCGTCGCTGTTGGCAACACAGTGCACCGGCCAGGTATCCAGAAAATCCGGGGTGGGGGAGAAGTGTTCGCCGGGGTCAATGTGCCAGTCCTTTGTAGCCACCACGGCGCTGTAATCCTTGCCGTGATCTTTGACAAAGGTGGCTATTCGCCGGGCTACGTTGTTGCCGTCGGCTGTGGCTAGGGGGCCGCCTGGGCAGAAGTCATTTTGGACGTCAACAATGATCAAAGCTCGCATGACAACCAATGATAAACCAAAAGCCCCCAGTAGGCGTGAACCATACAGGGGGACATATGTGCGCCATCAGGGACTCGAACCCCGAACCCGCTGATTAAGAGTCAGCTGCTCTGCCAATTGAGCTAATGGCGCCGTTCTTTGCAACGAAGGAAACTATAACAACACTGCTAAAAAATATGCAAATCCACTGGTAGCTCCCCGCATAACGTCCAGTATCATGGGTGTCTGGGAACACGATAAGAGGAGTTACGGTTTTGTCATCAAAAAACGTGTACTCTCTGCTTAGAGACTTGCAAAATCATAGTGTTTGGAGAAAAATGCCGGGACTTCGCCCCCTCACCGCGCTAGGAGCGGTCGGGCTCCTCGCCGGGGCCCTCATCCTAGGTGGATGCGCCGCTGGTCAGAACAGCGGCGACAAAGCTGTCGATGCGGCAGCCGAGGCGTCGAAAAGCGCCGAAAACAAAAAACCTGAAGCCAACGTCAAAGACGGGCAAAAGGACGTCAACCCCGCCAAACCCATCACCGTCAAGATCGGGGATGGTGAACTCAGCACAGTCACCATGACCAACGAAGACGGCAAAGTCGTCGAAGCATCGCTGGACAAAGACAAAAAGAAGTGGGAAACCACCGAACCGCTGGGCTACAGCCGCACCTACACCCTGACCATTGAGGCCAAGGGTGAGAAGAAGCAGGAAATGAGCTTCAGCACCATCGACGCGACCAACACCACCACCGCGGCCCTTTCGCCGCTTCCCGAATCCACGGTTGGTGTCGGTCAAACAATCGGGATCAAATTCGACACCAACATCGAAAACCGTCAAGCTGCGCAAGACGCCATCACCGTCAAAACCGAACCCAAAGTTGAGGGCCAGTTCTTCTGGCTCAACAACAGCGAAGTCCGGTGGCGGCCCAAAGACTTCTGGGAACCCGGCACCAAAGTCGACGTCAAGGTGGACATCTACGGTGTTGACCTCGGCGGCGGAGTCTACGGTGAAGAAAACAACAACACCAACTTCACCATCGGCGACAAAGTTGTTGCTGTTGCCGACGACAACACCAAGACCATGACCATCAAGCGTGGCGAGGAAGTGCTCAAAACCATGCCGATCTCCATGGGATCCGGCAAATACCCCACCCCGCACGGGACCTACATCATTGGCGACAAGCACCCCACCATCGTCATGGACTCCTCCTCCTACGGACTCGCCATCGACGCGCCCGACGGATACCGCACCAACGTGCAATTTGCCACCCAAATGTCCTACTCCGGCATTTTCGTCCACGCGGCACCCTGGTCGGTGGGATCCCAAGGCGTTGAAAACGTTTCCCACGGGTGCATCAACGTCAGCACCGACAACGCCCAATGGTTCCAAGACAACCTGAAGCGTGGCGATATTGTCCAAGTCCGCAACACCATCGGCGAGGAACTCTCCGGCTACGACGGACTCGGCGACTGGAACATCCCCTGGGAAACCTGGAGCAAGGGCAACGTCAACGAAACCTCAGCCTGGTAGGTTGCTTGAGCCTGGCTTGCTTGGAGGAGCCCGCCCACCCCGCGTGATTGCAGGGGGGCGGGTTTTTCATTGCTTACGCGGCACGCTCGCCAGCACGCGCAGCTACTGCACTCCCTCAAACGCGGTGAGAATACCCCGGCGCAGCGCGACCATAACCAGGCCGCCGAGAATAGCGGCGGCACCAATGACGAGGAAGTAAGTGCGCTCGGCACCGGCGTCGCCCGCGTCGTAGTACCCAGCGAAGGTTCCGGACAGGGCGGTCCCAACCGCCAAGGAAAGGAATTGCAGGCTCATCATGCGGGTAGCAAATCGCGCCGGGGCGAGTCGGCTGGCCAGGGAAAGGCCGACGGGGGAGATCATGAGCTCGGCCATGGTGAACAGGAAGAGGATCGCCACCATGGCGAAGAAGGGCGTCGAGTTGGGGCCGCCACCCGCGAAGGGGATGAATATGAAAGCGGCGAGCCCGGTCAGCATGAGGGAGAGCGCGTATTTCATAGGGGTAGAGGGCTGCCGTTCGCCGAGTTTGAGCCACATGGTGGCGAAAATGCCGGAGAAGACGATGATGAAGATGGGGCTGATGGATCCGACCCAGGCGGGGCTTACTTCAAAGCCGCCAAAGGTACGGTTGAGTCGCTGGTCGGAGTAGATGGCAATAACGGTGAATTGTTGCTGGTAGATGGACCAGAACATCACGGAGGCGAAGAACATGGGGATGAAGCCCAGGAGGCGGTGTTTTTCGGTCTGGGTTGTTTTGGGGGAGCTGTACATCTGGACGAAGAGCAGGACGGCTGCGATGCCGCCGACGATGCTGACAAAGTTGGAAAGCCACCCGATTTTCAAGATTCCCGTGGTAAAAAGCACCACGACCACGGCCACAAGCGCGAGGGTGATTCCCAGCACGCTGAGGATTTGGCTGCGCGGAGCGGGGTTCAACACGGTGCTGCCCACGGCACCGATGGTGTCTTTGCGCATGACGGCGTATTGAATGAGGCCGATGGCCATGCCGAACGCGGCCATGCCAAAACCCCAGTGGAATCCGGCTTGCCCCCACATCCAGCCGGTGACCAGTGGGCCGAAGAGCGCGCCGATGTTGATGCCCATGTAGAAGATGGAGTAGCCGCCGTCGAGACGCGGATCGTCTTCCTCGTAGAGTCCACCGAGGACGGTGGAGGCGGTGGTTTTCACGCCGCCGGAACCGAGAGCCACCAGCATCAGACCGACCGTCAGTCCAAGGATGCCGGGGAGCAGGCCCAAGGAGACGTGGCCGAGCATGACGATGATGGCTGAATAAAACAGGGTGCGTTCGGCACCGAGCACGCGGTCGGCAACCCAGCCGCCGCCGATGGCTGCCACGTACACAAGCCCACCGTAGGCACCGACAATGGCGGTGGCGATGGATTCGTCGATGCCTAAGCCGCCGTCGGTGGTCTGGTAGTACAGGTAGTAGAGCAGGATTGCTTGGAGTCCGTAGAAGCTGAAACGCTCCCACATTTCCACGCCGAATAGGTTGGCTAGCCCCCAGGGGTGCCCGAAAAAGGTACGCTCATTTGTTGCCATGTCTCCACAGTAGGGTAAAAGCCCCCGTAAGTGGGATACTTATCACAAACGCGACCGGAAAATTATCAACTTAACATTCGCGCCAACACGGGCCGCCACGCTGCGAGATCGTGCCCGCCGGGGAACACGGTGAAGGTGGACCGCCCGCCTGCGGATTCGATTCCGTCGGCCAGTCCCTGCGCAATCGTGAAGATCGACTGCTCGGGGCGGTCGCCGCGGTTCTCCTCGGAACCCACTGCGATGTCAACGGAAATGTTGTTCGCAAGCAGGGAGGACATGAGTTCCCGCGCGACGTCGATACCCGCAACCACGGCGGGGGAGAGCAGCACCACACGCTGCGCGCCCAACTCCACGGCCAGGGCGCAGGCGGCGAGCGCGCCCGCAGACATGCCCACAATCACGTCGGGCTGTTCTTCAATGTGCGCGCCCACGGCGTGGGCAAAGCCAATCGGGTCGGCAAAATCGCCCATACGCTGCGCCATGCCGCTGTTATGCACGTAAATCGGGGCGATGTTGAGGTCCAGGAAATCATTATGGATGCGCTGCATCACCTCACCGTCCAGGAACAACACCTGGTTCGGATTTTCCAGCGCGTAGTGAATTTTATGTCCCGTCGCCAGCTTCTCGCCCGCCAACTGCGGGGCCGGATTGCCCAGATCAGCCCAATCATATTCCGGTGCGTCAGGCTGCTGCAGCACCGAAATATTCGGCTCCGCGCGCGTCATCGGATCCGTCCCGATCAGCCGATACAAGCTCGGCACCGTCGGATTTGGTGTGGAAAGGGCGGCGTCGAGAAGCGCGGGGGAAAGAGCCGTGACCTCAGTAACATTCGGAACAATCGCCCACGACACGCCCGAGGCATTCGGTAGCTCAGCCGTGAACGACCAGCCGTCCCCCGACCGTTCCATCGGAATCACGTTAGAACTCAACGCAGGGCACCACAGACCCGGCTGCTGCTCGCCCTCCCAGGTGAACGTAACTGAGGTGTAATTATTCAAAGTGCCCCTCCTTGCGCGGGTAAGGTGGCGGACATGCTGACGCCACCCCATACTATCCGACCATGGCCACTTCCACGAGCCTCCTCACCGCTTATCGACGCCGCCCGCGAGGCCCTCGCAGCCATCCCCGACACCCAGCAACGCGAGGAACGCGCGGAGCTTATGTACGGGGAACTCACGGCAACCGGGACGCCGCTTGTGGAAAACACGCTGGTTACGTTTGTGTGGTACGGCGATGCTCCCCACGGGGTGATTCTGAACCTGAACAAGGTCAGTGACATGCTTGATCCCGCCGATACGCGGCTGGAATCCATCGCGGGGACCGGGCTGCACGCCCTCACTCTGGATATGCCCACCGAGTGGATGGGAAGCTACAACTACAGCGTTCCTGGTTCTGAACTCCCGGCACCCGCGCTGCATGGCGGGGCAGACCGTGAGATGTTTGGGATGCTCCGCGCTAGCGCGGTTGAGGACCCACGTGCTCGCGAATACGTTGGTTTCTTAGGTAATGCGCGGCTGGCTGTGGCGCGTGGGCGGGACGCTGACCGGGCGGTTTTGTCGGGGGATACGGAGGGGATTGAGGAAGCTCAGGTTGTGAGCCCGGTGAATGGGGCAGAGCTCACCGCCTGGACCTGGAAACCTGCGGATGATGTTGCGCCTGCTGCGCGGCTGGTTGTTCTTGACGGGGAGACCTGGGTGAATCAGTATCCACTGGTCAGCGCCCTGCAGGAAGTGCCTGTGCCTATCCATGCTGTGTTTATCGAATCCGGTGGCCCCCAACAACGACAACTCGATTACACCAGCGACGCGGCTGCTGGGCGTTCCTTCATCGAGCGGGCGCTGGGGTTGCTGGGGGATGGGAGCGATGCACCGGTGATTGTTGTGGGGCAAAGCATGGGAGGGTTGTGTGCCCTGCTCTCCGGTATGCGGCACCCCGACCTCGTGGCGGCTGCCATCGCGCAATCGCCCTCGCTGTGGTGGAACGGCGGCGCATGGTTTGACGAGCGAAGCCGACAGGACGGCGCGCCCGCATATCTGCAGGTAGGGGCGTACGAATGGGATCTTGAACGGGATGTCCACCACGCCGCCGCGCTGCTCCGCGCCCAGGGGAAACTCCTCGGCTTTGATGTTTATCCAGGTGGCCATGACGCGCTCTGGTGGCAGGCGCTCCTGCCGGGGGTTCTCGCGGAGGTTGTAGGGAGGATGTGATGTGCTTGGAGTTCACCGCCGACGCAACATGAACAGCATTCCGCGCACAAGAATCGCCGTGGCGAGGAGCGCTCCAGAGGCAATCGGAATGAAGGGGCTTGTGGGCTGGTTGTTTCTGGATGTTTTTCGTGCTCTGATCGCGTCAGAAACCTCCACAGCCTCGCCTGCAACGCCGTAGGAAAGCTTGGGTCCTGGTTCGGCGTTGCCCACGGCGCGCAGAGCTAAGCGGATAGTGGTGGACTGCGGTGTGTCCGCGCTGTAGCGCAGGGCTACGTTCTGTTCGCCGGTGAGGAATCCCCCTTTGTGGTCGAATTCGGTGTCTTCGATAATGTTTCCCCAGCGTATTTCTTGGGTGATGGATGTGACTTTGCGGGATTCCATGGTGTCGAGTTTGAGCCGGTACGGGATAGTTGTTTCGCCGTAATTGTTGGTGCCTTCTTCGATGTCAACGGGGTAGAGGTTGGGCCCAATGACCGCCCAGTTGATGGTTCCTTGTGCGGGCGGGGCTTCTATGGCTATTTGTAGTCGTTGCCCTTCGGCAATGGGAATTCGGAGCCATTGTGTTGTGCCGGAATGGAGTGTTGTTTCGTAGCTGCCTGCGTGTACTGTTGGGGCGTCGTTAAGCGTGGTGGCGGTGTGAAGAGTTGCGGCGGAGTTGTTGATGTCCATGCTGAGTTCGGGCGGTGGCGCGGAGGTAGCTATTGTGTCGGTTGCCGCTGTTGGGATTTTCCATAATGTGAAGTCGAGTGGGAGTTCGTGTGCGCCGCCGAGCGTGCCTTTTCGGGTGATCACAATGTCGTAGGCACCGGGTGCGCAGTTGCCGAAAGTGTCGCCAACCACGTAAGACGTTGCGAATCCGCTGATGGGTTGAGTGAATTCATTGGCGGCTGTTCCGTCGCTGGATTCGGAGACGCAGTGGTTTCCGGTGGGGTCGATAATGTCGGCTGTTATTCGCGCCAGCCCGGGTATCGACGCCGCGTCTTCCGGTGGCGTGACCATCATTCCTAACGCCAGTTGATCACCATGTTTTAATTCGACTTTCCACCGTAGTGACTGCTCTGGCGGGAGAATAGCGTGGTGACGAGTGGGGTCTGGTTGTCCATTTTTTACACCGCCGACCTGTAAGAAAGGTATCGATTCAGTGGCGGGCGCCGGTAGCGCATTGAATAGTGAAATACCAAGGGTGCAGAGAAGTGCCGCAGCGCGTCTTCTGCGTGTTCCTTTCATACTATTTAGTTAACCATTAAAGAACGTTTAATTGAATAGTAATTAAAAGAATTTCATCCGCACGCACAAAAACCAGGTTTGTATTATCAAACCTGGTTTTTGTCTTTGGGGTGGCTGACGGGGCTCGAACCCGCGACACCCAGGATCACAACCTGGTGCTCTACCAGCTGAACTACAGCCACCATTGCTGCTGTTAAAAGCAGCGAGAACTATAATAACTCACTCGTGCGTTATTGCAAAAAGCGCTGGTACGAGGCCATCGATTCCTTCGCGGCGTCGATACATTCGGCGGTGGTGGGGCCTGGATCGGGTGTGATGAACGAGCGTCGATAATAGTCCAGCTCGCGGATGGATTCCACGATGTCGGCGAGGGCGCGGTGGGCGAGGCCCTTCTCCGGCTGGTTGAAGTAGACGCGGGGATACCAGCGGCGGGCGAGCTCCTTCAGGGTGGACACGTCGATCATGCGGTAGTGCAGGGCGCTGTCCAGCCGAGGCATGTGCTTGCGAATGAAGGAACGGTCCGTGGCAATGGAATTTCCGGCCAGCGGCGCGGGATGATCGGGATCGCAATGCTCGGCTATGAGGTCAAGAACCGCCTGCTCAGCCTGCTCAATTGTGGTGGTCGAGGTGCGAATCGCCTCCGTCAGGCCCGATGAGCCATGCATGTCTGCCACGAGCTCATTCATGCCCGCCAGCTGCTCCTCCGTGGCGTGGACCACAATATCGACGCCCTGACCGAGGATGTTCAAGTCCGCGTCCGTGACCAGCGCCGCCACCTCCACAACGACGTGATGATCTGGGTCAAGACCCGTCATTTCGAGATCAATCCACACCAAACGGTCATGTTTCGACATAGCACTTTCCGACATCATTTTTTACGACATTTTCTTATAAAACGAACCAATAAGTGGGGAGGCAATACCCCTCGGCGCGACGAGCGACGCCACATTCAACACCTTACTCAGCGGACCCGGAACCACACGGCGTTTATTCTTTGCCAACGCTTCGAGGGACTCTTTTGCGCAGGATTCATAGGTGGTCCAGAGGAAATCCGGTACCACCTTATCCACAATAGATTTCTCCTCCTCCGGGATTACCGCGTCCCGCACTGGACCAGGTGCAAGAAGCGTGCAGCTGACCCCCGAACCTTTCAACTCATAATGCAGGGCCTCCGTGAATACATTCACGCCCGCCTTGGTGAACACGTAGGTCGCATTATTTGGAATAGGGAGGTTGCCAGCAGCCGAACCAACATTGAGAATAGCACCTTTTCTATTTGCCAGCATTCGGGGCAGCACGGCGCGGGTGAGTTCAAAAACAGCCGTGGCATTGAGCTCGAACTGATTGGTCTCATACTCCCATTCCTGGTCCATGAACGGGCCGAAACTCGCAATGCCAGCAGAATTGATAATGATGCTGATGTCGCGGTCTTTGATGTCTGCGATAAGCTTGTGGCGCTGCTGCTCATCCGACAAATCGCAGGGAAAAACCTCGGCCGTGACGTTGTACCGCGACGTTAATTCCGCAGCAAACTGCTCCAGCACATCTTTACGACGCGCCACCAAGATCACATGGTGGCCCTGCTTGGCCAGATCACGCGCAATAGCCATGCCAATTCCCTGGCTAGCGCCAGTAATAAGTGCGCGAGAATCGGGGCTAGGGGAGGGGAGGGGCATAGTCGCAGCAATCCTTTAATCGAAAATAGTTCTGGGGTAGCTAGCTAAAAATATGGGAGATAGTTCGGTTTGGTGTCCATCGTACCGGTGTGAGGTGATTTGGCCGAAAAATGGCGGCGCGAGGTGCGGGGTGGCTTTAGGGCACGGGTATGGATCGGGTATGGGTGCAGGCGGGGCGCGAGCGGTGTTGGGGGTGGTTCTGGGGTAGCTCCGAAGGGCGTTATTTGAGAAAAGTAGGAAGAAAATATAAGAATTTCCAAATATAAGCCTATGAAAAAGGAGTCTGCGATGCGTACACGCACAAAACTTGTAAGTCTGAGCCTGGCAGTGGTCCTGCCGCTCGCTGGAATGGTGAATGCTGGAGCTGAAGAAAAACCAGCTCAGGGAAAGCAGGAGACCGGGGTGGTTGCGCCTGCTGCAGGTGCAAACGGTGAGGCTGGTAACGGTACTGCTGGAAATGGGGCCAGCGGAAATGCGGGTGAAGCGGGCAAGGATGCCGCTTCCGGTGCAGGTGCTGCCGGGAAGCCTGGTGAAAAAGCTGGTGGAAGCAGTGCAAAAGTCAGCGGCAGCAGCGACAAGGTCAAGGGGAGTAGCGAACGCGGCAAAGCGGGAAGCAGTGCGATTGCTGAGAACAAAGATAATAAAACCCTGAAATTCCTGGGTGTTATCGCCGGGATCGTGGGCATTGGTGGCCTCATCTCTGCGGGACTCACCTGGGCGGTGCAGCAGCGGCTGATTGCTAATCCGCTACCGGGGATCATCCCCAATCCGCCAGCTCCCCCGGCCCCGGCTCCCGCACCTGTGCCAGCCCCGGCCCCTGCTCCAGTTCAGGCAGCCCCTGCGCCTGCACCGGCACCTGCCCCGCAGGGTGGTAGCTTCAGGAACTGCGCAGCGGCCCGCGCGGCCGGAGTGCGCACCCCCATTCACCGTGGTGAACCCGCCTACGCGCCGCACCTGGATCGCGACAACGACGGCGTGGCCTGCGAGCGGTAAGTTCTGCGGCTGGGTAATGGGGTAACAGCGCTGGTAGTAGTAGCGGTGACCGGGCTGATCTCGCCGCCTGGGCACTGTACTGCGGCATCATTCCTGGTACTGGATTGTCGGTCCCCGGGGGTTTGCCCGTACTTGGGGTTACTGGCGCTGGCTTCCCCACCTGTGGCACCGTACGCCGAGCAGGCTTAACGACGCCCATCCATTGAGGTTGGCGCGGTTACTTACTCGCCATTGAATGCAACAAATATGGGATTGCGTGTGAGCGGGGGTCTGAGGTTGGCGTT
>ERZ773265.293-NODE-293-length-32508-cov-68.781623_pt1 | contig 32508 bp, 36 predicted proteins | sample MGYA00580512_ERZ773265 | MGnify/ENA primary metagenome ERZ773265 (study PRJEB29015, sample SAMEA2738169) | human oral metagenome | biome: human oral; feature: human-associated habitat; material: saliva | place: China | collected 2183 ... | reverse complement strand
TAAAAATGAAATAAGGAGAAACCATGTCTGAATTATATGATATTACCATCATAGGAGGCGGCCCAGTTGGTCTTTTCGCAGCCTTTTATGCACATTTACGTCAAGCTAAAGTACAAATCATTGACTCTCTTCCTCAATTAGGTGGCCAACCTGCCATCCTTTATCCTGAAAAACAAATTCTTGATGTCCCAGGTTTCCCGAATCTCACTGGTGAAGAATTAACGAATCGCTTGTTGGAACAACTAAAAGGTTTTGATACACCAGCACATCTCAATGAAACTGTTCTTGAAATTGAAAAAGAGAATGATGTTTTTAAGATTACAACTACTAAAAGCACTCATAGTAGTAAAGCTGTCATTATCGCTATGGGGGGAGGTGCCTTTAAACCACGTCCACTTGAATTAGATGGTGTTGATAGTTATGAAAATATCCATTATCACGTTTCTAACATTCAACAATATGCTGGTAAGAAAGTAACCATCCTGGGTGGAGGAGACTCTGCCGTGGACTGGGCATTAGCTTTTGAAAAGATTGCTCCAACTACACTTGTTCACCGTCGAGATAACTTCCGTGCGCTTGAACATAGTGTCCAAGCCCTTCAAGAATCATCTGTTAGCATCAAAACACCATTTGTGCCAAGTCAACTTCTTGGAGATGGAAAAAAGCTTGACAAGCTTGAAATCACAAAAGTCAAATCCGATGAGACCGAAACTATTGAACTCGACCACCTCTTTGTCAACTATGGCTTCAAATCATCAGTTGGTAATCTTAAAAACTGGGGACTCGACCTTAACCGTCACAAGATTATCGTCAATAGCAAGCAAGAAGCAAGCCAGGCAGGAATCTACGCTATCGGTGACTGCTGCTACTACGAAGGTAAAATTGACCTGATTGCGACAGGTCTTGGCGAAGCACCGACTGCTGTCAATAATGCCATTAACTACATTGACCCAGAACAAAAAGTACAACCAAAACACTCGACAAGTCTATAAGAAAAAACCACGAATCCTAGGGTTCGTGGTTTTAGAGTTCTTGAGCGATTTGATGCAATCTTTCTGCTCTTGTATATCGTATTTATCTTTAGTATTGGTCAGCTTGATGATGTTCTCAGTTGCTTTCTAATCGCCTTTTACAGCTTGCTGAAAGATCGCAAAGGCTAGTAACGCCTCATTGTTGCCAGCCATACCTATTTCTTCAAGTTGTTTCTTGATTTTACTATCCGTCACATCCAAAGATAAGAGGGTTTCAAATGTTTTTTTAGATCAGCTTCTTTTCTTCTAGCTATGCCAGACGCTTTTCCTCCTTTTGAGCTAATAGCTCTTATTTCATCTTTGCTTCGTTCTGTAACTGGTTTTAAATTTTTAGTCCCATCTCTAGGCAATTTTAAACCTCCTTTCAAACAAAAAATCACAAGCATTTTATACTTATGATTTCATTGTATATAGTAAAAAAGGGATGTTTTACATTATTCCTAATAACTTTTCTATTTTGTTGAGCAAATCTCTATATTTTGAGTTGTCTTTTTCGTTGTTGACAAGATATTCATTTGCGACAATATTTAATGATTGATATAACCCGCCCATAATTCCGGATTGTTTCTCAGTCAGTTCAATCTTCTTAGCGTATTCATCATAATACATCTTGCAATTATCATATATACGCTCATTCAACTTATTATAAAGATTAGTCATTTTCTATTGTACCTATCTATAGTTCATCTGCTTTTAAAAATACCATTACATATCTTTACATCAAGTTCCTATATCTTATAAAATCGCTATATTTTAAGCTTTAAAATAATTGTTTTTACATCATTTTACAGAGGTTTACGGCATTTTTGCCCCTTTTTTGCCCCTTTTTAAAACCAAAAACACTAGTAGGGGCTAGTGTTTGAAAAGTAGGTATATATAAGAATATCTACCTATATTATACCATATTTTTATTCAGACAAACAAAAAAACCGCCAGCAACTGCCAGCGGTCTAGTGTAATTAAATTTTGAAAGTCTTTCTATGCTTTATTTTATTTAGTTGTGATGAGCCCGTCAGGCTCTACGTTGAATGCTTCTTTATCAGCCATGCGACCGTCAGGAAGTAGCAAGTACCAGCCGTTGTTGTATTTAACAAAGCAATCTGACTTCATGTCGCCGTTTTGACCATCAAGGTAATACCACTTGTCGTAGTATTTTACCCAGCCAGTCTGCATTGATCCGTCACGGTTGAAGTAATACCATGAACCACCGATTTTCTTCCAGCTTGTAGCCATGTATCCGTCCTTATCGAACCAATACCAATGGCCATCTGTGTATTTCACCCAGTCTTCAGCAACCATATATCCTTCAGCATTGAAGTAGAACCATGATTTATTTTCTTCAATGTACTCAAATTCACTCTTAGGATATGAGCCGTTAGCTCGAGCGTACCAATCGCCTTTATCGTCCGACTGCCAGCCTTTTTTCACTTCTTCGGGTTGAGCGTCTGGATTGGTCAAGCGGTAGATATAGAAATAAGGTTGTCCAGCGTAATACCAGCGCTCGTCATGATTGTTGATTGAGATACCATTATAGGCATAATTGCAATGAATAATGTTATCAGAATCAATGAACATACCAGTATGCCCGAACGCTCCAGCACTTGCTCCACGCTTGCCCCAAATGAAGACATCTCCACGCTGAGCGGTGCATTCGGTGTTTTCAGCGATAAGCTCATAACCGTTTTTAATGAGCCAGTCATGTTCATACTCAGTATTGACTGCCCAGCCAGCTGATGAAGCGCCAGCACTTCTTAACGCATAATAGACTGAGCTTGAGCAATCGTAAGAATCCGGACCGTCTCTATATTCCATGCTGTAATATACTTGTCCTTGTCTTGCACGCATCCATGCAATAGCCGTTTCAATGTTAATTGCCATTTTTATTGTCCTTTCCAAGCATCATTCATTTGCTTAACCGCTGACTCAACGAACGTATCGAGGTCACTGTCAGTCATGTGGATGTTGTACTTATTAAGCTCAGCACGAATCTTAATACGTGCCTGTTCCAGTTTCTCCTCTCCCTTGTAGCCAGTTTCAGCAGATACCTGCTCTACTGCATTAACTGCATTCTTAGCCAAGATTTCAACAATCTTGATTGTTTTCTCTCCGCCTTTTTGAACCAAGTATTCTTTAATAGCCTTAACTGCGATACCTACTAAAATAACAAGGATGCTGATAGCACCATTAATTAAAATTTCATTGATCTGTTGCATCGTCTTTCTCCTTTACTTCGATTTCTACTTTGTCTTTTTGGTCAATATTGACCAAAAACTGACCTATCTTACGAGCGTTGTCTTTCTTGATTTGATTGATATAAGGCTTCAGGAATTCAGGGAATGCGAGGCCAATCATCTCCCAATTTTCAATCACTGAAAACAGATAATTGAAAGCAAAAAACATAGTCCAGGCAATCCCAAAGCTACGAAAACCTAGTGAACGTGAATACATAGCCACAAGTAAGATAACAAGGAAGACAACGAAATGTCTAATCAATCCCATCGTGCCAATTTTACTATCAAAACGTTTGGTTTTAAACGCTTTAAGGTACCCTGTCACAATATCCAGTACCATTAGCCAAAAAAAGAAATGGATGTACGGACTGTAAGATAGATTCTTGAGGTGTTCTAATAATTCATGAAATGCTAAATCTTGCATAAACCACCTCTTATTGAACGGGTTTAGTTTCTAGCTCGCTAGATGGTTTCTCTTGTTTCGGTTCTGTCCACTTCCAAATACCCAGCTTCCCGTTTTGCTCAAGGCTTGCGAGTTGTTCGAGCGTTTGCCCTTGATAAGTAAACGGCTCATTGACTTGAACCATGACACGTTTCCCTTCTTGGAATTTCTCAACGTGGTTTGAGTTTTCTAACGCAAAAATTTCTTGTGCTTGGTAAGTCTTGCCAGTCTGACCTAAGTCAACCAATTCAAGACCACGCTTGAATAATGTCGGATCTAGTGGATGGTCAACATCGGTCACACGAACCAATACCGCCCAATCTGCGACGGCTTTCACTTCTGCGATTTTTGCGTCTTTCTGTTCAAGTTTAGCTTCGTATTCTTGCGCTTGCGTTTGCAAGTCTTCTTGTAGCTTCTTCACACCGTCTGCCGGATTTAATTCGGTAGCTACTTGACCGAGTACCGCTTGAATAAGGACTTCGTCTGTTTCATTCACACGGTCACCGAGCAACACACGGTCAAAAGCCGTGTATGGTGCTTCTTGTCGAATTGCAACGAATGTGCGATTGTTTTCTTGCAAGTATTTGTTTAAAACTTTAAAAGTCATATATTATTTTTCCTTTTCTTCTTTTTCTGCTTGTAATTGTTGAAGTTGCGTTTGCGCTTCTTCGTATAGTGCCTTGTAGTTTGCGCATTCAATCGTTTTGTTTGCGAGTTGAATTGCTAGGTCGTTGATAACTTTGTCTGCTTGGTTCATGATTTTTCCTTTCTAATATTAAACCGACACTTTGTATCGCCCCGGTGCACCGAGCCTATTGTATTCAAAGTGAGTTGCGATACCTTCAAAATTCTTGTTGATTAAATCTAAGATAGTTACTAATGAGGTCCCGCGGAAATAGATATTATCCAAATTACTGATAGTACGGTTTTCGGTGTTCACGATAATTCCACCACCTAGCGAATTCGGCATAAAGTCCATAGTCTTTCCATAAAAAGTGATAGCGGTCTGTATATTATCTCCTTGTCTCCCGTTCCAAATTTGAATACCAGCAGAAGTATGCTCGATACCCGTGCGACCGTTACGGTTGCTCATTAATTGAGTATATGCCCCTGGCACTCCGTTGAGCTCACCTTGACCAAAGATAAGAAATTGCATAGGTTTGCCAGGAAATCTATTTCTGATTCCTACGGATTCCTTGTTCATATCAATCCAACCAGTCTGTAAATCAAAATCTGTCACGCCATTTAACGATGATAACTTCCCGCCTCGGATAATGTTCGCCGTCAAACCGTCTGCGACAATGTTCTTTGCTGATACATTGATAAGCCTTGCTTGACTTGCGTCTATTTCGTCAATATGCGCCGTTCCGATTTGAGCTTTGCCAATCATGGACTTTTTAATAACGCCGTCTTTGATATAAGTTTTTTCTCCAACTGAAATCAAACCCTCATTGATTTTAACTGAACCGTCAGGATTGAGGTTAATCGCTCCTAGAACGTCGCCCGGTCCATTCAAGGCTTTGACCGACCATGAGTTAGATAGCAATGTCATTTGTGTCCGTGTCGCTTCAGCCATCTTGTAAGCATCATCGAATTGGCTTGGTTTGTATGGGCCAGTGTTTGAGCCACGGACCAACATTATCTCTTTTATTTCTACCCAGCCATTTCTTGAGACGTAACAATAGAACGGAAAACCCCCACCATTTCCAAACTCAAAATCCGAGGTCATATAAAACGTCCCTTGAAAATCTTTCCACTCGTCAGAAACAGGACTGTTTGATTTCCCGACCAAGGCCGTGAATATTGAACGATTTAGGATGTGGTTTTTAATAGTAACGTTAAAAGCAAAATCAAGCGCACCACGAATACGATATTTAAACCCTAGGGAATACGTTTCTCCTTTATAGATTTTTCGAACATAAATCGGAAGCGTAAAACCTGACCAGTTATGAGATGTTAAACCTTGCGCCTTGATAGTGAATACTCCGTCATTTACAAATATAGCATTTCCCTGTCGTGGATTAACAAGCGTATGCTTATCCATTGCCTCGGAATTAACAATCAAGTTGTTGTCATCTGTCACATACTTACCTACTTCAGTCTGAAAGATTTGATTGCTCATAACCATGCGAGAAATATTTCTCGACACGTCATTTTCAGCGCCACCCAAAATTCGCTCATATAGCTGAGCAGTCTCTTTTACGCTTTGGAAATCTGCTTGATTAACCTTGCCTTCAACTTGACTCGCCATTTGAGCCATGCGCCCGTTGATGTTGCTTGTAAATGCGCCAAACATCTGAATGTTGTTCGTTGTCGTTTGAGTGATTCTCAAGTTGATACCGTTCAAGTCCGCTTGATAATCGCTTTTAAACGTATTCATGTCGCCTGAAATACGTTCACTCAGACGTTTAGCTTCTTTCGCAAGGTCAGCATTTGCACCAGCGGTTCGCAAAGCCTGATTTGCCTTGTTCCTAGCTTCGTTAATATCTGCGAGGTATAGACTTTCAAATTGCTTATTGATTTCTTTTTCAAGCTCTGCCGTATCAAATTTTAACTTTCTAAGCTCCCACTCTGAACCGTTCCAGATATACATTTCTGTTTCTTCGCCCGCGGTCAAGTAAAGAATATCACCACGACGGATTGTTCCGATTGGTTCATCTTTTGGTTTGGTTGCGCCATAATAAACCGTGTTCTTTCCATCTGCGCTTGCAAGAGCTTTTGTAGCAACTGCCAGAGCGCTTTCTGCGTATTCTTTATTTTGCCCCACGCTGCGAATGATTGAACTTTCAGAGCTTATTTGTTTTTGAACGCTTCCAATATCGTTACAAGTGACTTTATGGTTAATCAAGCGTCCCGTAACATCATAGCTGCTCTCGTAAGACACGATACGGATTTTCTCACGGAATCCTATCGTTTCGTTGATAGCCATAATATAATCACCGGCTCGCGGTTGCGTATATTGATAGCCGGCCCGTGTTAAGTCTTCCATGTCAAGGTGAACTGATATCGAGTATGAGTTATCAACTTCAAACTTCAAACGTTCTAACAATTTTCCGGTATCTTTATACCGTTCGTCTGTCACCGGTTCGCCTTCAATACGTCCATAGATACTAGCTAGTGGACTTTCATATTCGGATGTATATCGCCCCTTACTATGGTCTTCTTCATCCTTCCATGCACCGAGCCCGCGTTTATATGTAATGAATTTGTTGATATTCTTTTCAATCACTAATTCATTCATATTGAAATTTTTTCGGACGACTGTCGATAAGTCAGAGCCGATTTTTTTAGTAATTAAAACGACTTTTCCGGAAACTAAAAACTCGAGCCCGGCTGCCTTGATGATGTCCTTAAACATTTCTAAACGCTTGGCATTTCCAAAGTTTTCTTTTCGGATAGAGTTTACTCTCACGCTTGGTTCAATCTGGTATTGATAACCGCTATTTTTGAAAATGGCCTCGATATAGACTTCAAAACGATGTGATCCGTTGAATTCGGTATAACAGTTCGAGTGCCCGAAGTCGTAAAAGAATTGGTGAACGGCGTCGAAGGAAACGGAAAGATTTTGCCCTTGGTCTTGAGGTTTCGCATAAACGATAGTATAAAATTCACCGTCAAGTTCAAACTTCCAGCCCCTATCGATTCCAGATAAAACTCTATCATTTGAAATAATAGTCCCTGAAACGGAGCGTTCACCGTTTACGGCATTTTTGACCGTGAATTCAACTTGTGCTCCGAAACCTTCTCCGTGCTCATTATAAAATGTAAGCAATGTTTACCTCCTTCCTATTTGTATAACTCTTTAAATCCGATTATCTTGATTGTGCCTTTAAAATTTGAAGACCACGGGATTTTTTTATTCGCTTTTGGTTTAATCACGAAATACTCAAAATTCGTCCGATTATTGACATTATTACCAGTAGAGCCAGTAAATAATTGAGTTTCTATCCCTTTTAGTTTTAACTTGTCGCCTGGTTGGATAGGCGTTTGGGCGTGATTATATGTAAACCGTCGTCCGTCAATCTCAAGAAAGAAATTCGTCTGTTGAGCGTTTGCTGTTAATTCAATAACAAATGGAACTTCTAACTGACTAAGTGTAGCCGTTCCCGCATAATCGAAAGTATTCGTTGTAAGTGTGATATCTTTCGGAACTGTTTCACCATACGGCAATTCCGAAGTCACAAAACCAAAAGAAACGTTATATTTCAAGCCAACGGAAGATTTTCCGATAAACTCATATTCAACCGAACCATTATTGACGACCTTATAACGATATTTCCATGCTCTATGAGGTATCGTTCCGAGGTTCAATTCGCCCGTTGTTTGTCCGGCTAACTCGAACTCGTATAAATCATCACGTTCGGGGTGCATTTTGGTAATGTAAAAACCATCATCCCCCAAGACGTACCGGTTTAATTCGTCTTTTCTATCAAAAAAGGCTTCCATCGTTGGAACGGTAAGCCTTGCTTTTACTTCTATTGTTTTTTCGGTATAGGTCAAGCCGTCGAAAATTCGACCATTGCGACCTTTTACCGTTCGTGTCGAAATATCCACGGCCGGGGAAGAATCATCGACCGCGATATTATATAAGCCCAACTCGGACAATCTCCGAGCCTGACCGTCTTTTTCAATCAATAAATCCATGAGTCCCCCTTACGTGAAATATTCAGAAAGTGCTTGTTTTCTAGCGTCTTTCTCTTTGATTGTTGTATAAATCTTGTCGCCCACAATTTCGTTATGGACTTCAAATTTACGTTCAGATAATTGCGAGTTTTTAACGTCGTCGCTCAAGTTTTCAAGCGAAGAACGAACGCCCGCACTTGTAACGCTTGCGGATGTGGTAAGTACGCTATTTGTTTGGTAATCTTGATCCGTGATAGCTTGCGCGTATTGTTTCGATACGTCGTAAATATCTTTCACCCAGCTAGACATACCATTATAAAGCCCTTCACCCGTGAAGCCCCCTATTTTATCCATAACCCGTGAAGGTGAATGAATAGAGAGAGCTGCCCGCATGGTTGCCGCAATATTTGAAGCAATACTATTCGCTAGTGAATACAGAGCCCCAGCCATTGAAGCAAGACCATTATATAAACCTATTCCAGAATTATAACCGACGCTATTTAATAAGACCGGAAGGATTCTGAACGTTGCGGCAATGCTATTGTTCGCACTAGAAGCTAGCGACATAACGTGAGAAAGCCCAGCTTGTATTGTGCTAACAAAAGAGTTCATTCCGCTAGCTGCGCTTGTCGTAATATTGCTAAACGTATCATTGAACGCTTTAGCCATCTGCGAACCGCTTTGATTGCTAACTTGTGAAATTTTATCAAGTCCAGTTTGAACCGCTTGAGCTGTCGCTTGCATAGCTTTCTCAACTGTATTTTGCATTTCTTGATAATTTTTCGCAATCGATTGCGATAACTGCGCGCTTGATTGTTCCGCGCTTTGTGAAACGCGATTGAAATCAGATTCCGCGCTTGTTGCTAACGTATTGGTTGCGGCTGTTGCGCCCGCTTGCATTTGTTGGAAATTGGAAACAACTCCAGAATTTGCAATAGAAGCGTTCGTGTTCGCGGTAGTCGATACGCCGGCCGTGCTAGCGTTGGCGTTATTAAGCAACTGATCTAGTTGATAGCTTGCGTTCGCGTTTAAATCACTAACGTTTGAAACAACGTTTGAACTCATAGCGCTCGTTTGAGCTGTCGCGTTTGTTTGCGCTTGAGTAAACGCCATATCGCTATTTGTCGCGAATTGTTGAGCTTGCAAAGTCCCGTTTGCGTTCATAAGACCAAAGTTTGACGAAACATTTTGTTGCATTGTCGTAGTCTGTGTTGTAGCGCTATTATTAATGCCCAGCATATTATTATTGACGTCCATTAACATAGCGTCCGTGGACGTGCTAACGCTCGACTGCATTTGTTGGTAATTCGTGCTTACGCCCGTATTTGCAAGGAAAGCGTCCGCGGTAATTTTAGCCGTTGTTGTTCCGCTTCGAGCCTCGATATTGTCTGACGTCGTATTGATTGCCGCTTGAACCTTCGCTCCGCCTTCTTCAGACTTACCAGAAATAAAGTCCCAAAGACCACCGAAGAAGTTACCTACTGCTTCGCCTACGCCTTTAAGCGCATTCGGGACGAACTCAAGCAACGCTTTACCGAATCCCATCATAATTTCGCCCGCTGCTGCGGCTATCTTCGGTAAGCCCGTAATAATAGACGCGACAAGCTGAACGATAAGCTGAACTCCGGCCATCACCAGTTGAGGCAAGGCTTGAGCGATTCCCGTGATTAACTGCCCGATAATTTGTACGCCAGATTGTACAATCTGTGGTAAGGCTTGAATTAAACCTTGAACCAATGTAACAATTAAACGAATACCGCCTTGCAAGATGGTCGGCAAGTTTTGGATAATCGTTTTGATGAATCCGACAATAACTTGTGTCGCAATTTGAATAATCGTTGGCAACGCTTGAACGATACCATTGACGATATTCGTCAAAATTTGAATCCCTTGTTCTAAAATCTGAGGGAAATTCGCTTGCAAGTTATTGATAAAGTTCGTCACAATTTGTTGAGCTGTTGAAAGTAATTGCGGGATATTTTGTAAAATCCCTTGTGTTACGTTTACTAGTAATTGCATACCGATAGAAATTAATTGCGGTAATGCTGATAGTAACGTATTTACAAGTGTTCCGATAATTGTTATCGCTGAAGATATTAAAGAGCCGGCATTTTGCCCCACTCCTTGCACTAAGCTAGCAATAAGCTGAATTCCGGCGTTTACAATAACCGGAAACATTGTCGCGAATGTTTGCGCCAGTTTTGCGATCAAGTCCGCACCGGAAGCGATAAGCGCTGGAATTTGCGACGTGATACCCGAAACAAGTTTCTGAATAATTTGTGGTCCTTTAGTTGTAACCGTGTTTAATAACTGATCTATCTGTTTTCCGAATTGGCTATTGATTAAACCTAAACCGGCGACAACAAGCCCGAGAATAGCTGTGGGACCAATAGCAGCAAGAGCGATTCCCATGACTGAAGAAATTCCGCTTGTCATCATGCTTAAAATCGAAAGGCCTTGTGAAGCAGCACTTCCGATAACCCCCGGAACTCCCGCCATTTTACCCGTGAAGTTAGAAACTAGACCGCTAGCCGTCTTCAATGTCCCCGATGTAGCGCTCCCGAGTTCAAGCGTTTTAGAAGCAACAAACCCCAAACCTTTAGAGAGTGAGGAAAGATTGCGGACCGCCGGACCAAAAGCGAAAGCGCCAACTAAGCCTATAATGGCCGGTTGTAAACTAACCATTATATTTTGAAATTTACCTACTTGTTCCTCGGTCATTTTTGTACCGTTCAAAAACTGATTAAGAGCTGGATTCAATGAGTTTAAAGCGTCAAGGAATGTTTGCAAGCCTTTAGAATTGGAAATTTTATCCACTAACTTATCAACGTATTTTACTAACGTAGTAAGCACTGGTAAGACTGCTGTTCCGACCTTAATTTGCAACGTTTCAAACGAACCACTCAAGGCCTCGATAGCCCCTTTTAAGTTATTCAATTTTTCTGCTGCTACTTGTGAAGCCGTGACTTTATCGATAGCGGCTTGCATATTATTTGCGCCATCTGCTCCCTCGTTCATCGCGATAGTTGCAGCACGCACCGCGTCCGTACCGAATAACGTTTTCAAGGCCATTTGTTTTTCTGCGTCCGTTAAATTTCCCAACTTATCTTTCAAAACTTGAGAAATTTCCGCGAACGATTTCACTTTTCCTTCTGCTGTGAAGAATTGGTTCGCCCCGTCCTCGGTAATGATTCCGAGGGCTTGCATTGCTTTATACTGACCTTTAGTTGTCGGTTGCAAGTTCATAAGCATTGTCTTGAGCGATGTCCCGGCGTCTGAGCCTTTAAGTCCGTTTTGCGCGAATACTGCGAGGGCGTTTGTGGTATCACGGAATGATAAGCCAAGCCCTGAAGCGACCGGCGCGACCATAGAAAGCCCGTACTTCAATTCGTGAACGTCTGTCGCTGAAGCGTTCGCTGCTCCCGCTAGTTGGTCTGCTGCTTGTGTTGCAGTCATACCGTCACGTTTAAAGGCGTTTAAAGCTGTCGAAGTAATTTCCGCCGCTTCCTTCAAGTCGAGCTCCCCGGCGGTTGCTAAGTTAAGGGACGCGGTAAGTCCACCGTTTAGGATATCTTGCGTGGAAACCCCAGCTTTTGCTAGTTCTCCCACGGCGTCCGCTGCTTCCGCTGCTGAAAAGGCTGTGTCTGCCCCGGCTTTAATTGCTGCGTCGTTGAATTTCTTCATCGTTTCTTCGCTTTCGCCAGTAACCGCCTTGATATTGCTCATTTTAGCCTCGAACTCGGCCGCTTTTGAAACCGTGCTCTTGATTGCTTGTTTCCCAAGGTCAAAAGCCTTGTATGCAGCAGCGACTCCGATAACTTGTTTCAATAAAGCAGTAGAAGCACTTGTAGCGCTGTTCGTATGACTTACAATTCCAGTTAAAGCACTAACGGCTTTCTGCCCGGTTGTTTGAAACGCATTTCCGAGCGTTCCTCCGACTTGTGTCGCGAGCTTGTTCGTTGCTGATAACAAACGCCCACCGAATGAGTTACTAACACGATCCGCAAAACCATTTACTTTCGTTGTCAAACCTGAAAACAAGCTAGACCATGAAGAATTGATAGGGTTTAAAACCCTTTGACCGAGCGAGCTTGTCACTCGTTGCGCCGCTGACAAAACGCGAGCCTCGAAAGCTGCTAAACTATTGGCAATGTCATTAAACGCGGACTTGTAAGGTCCACTCATATTTTTGGCAGAATTCGCAAATACCGAACCGATTGAATGAGCTTTAGAGCTGATTCGTGTCGCCATCGAGTCGATACTGTTCGCCATTTCTGCAAAAGCACCCTTTGGTGATTTTATCGCGTTTGCGATATCAAAACTAAACGCTTTTTTAAACTCTGAATTAACTTTTGAACCGAACGACAAAATTTCGTTTTTTATCGTTCCAAAAATGCCTTTTACATCATTTAATAAACGGATAAGTCCATTTCTCAAGGGTTCGGGCAATTTTGCGCCGATGTTAGAAGCGATACGTTGAAGTTCACCAATAGCAATTTTTAAGCCCCCGGTGAGTCCTTGACCGATTTTAGAGCCTATCGATTGATTGCTATTTGCTAGTCGGTTCATCAATTCCCCAACTTCACGAATCATCTGATTGGCGCTTTTAGAAGCTGATTGTGCCGCTGTTTCAAACGCTTTTTTAGTTGAATTCACGACCTCGTTCATTGCCTTATCGTATTCGGTTAAATCCGCACCAATAAGGGCTTCGATTGACCCATCAAAAGCCATCACTTCACCTCCTTTTTTCTTTTTTTAATGTCTATTTCGGAAATGCTCGTTCAATCGTTCGATTTTCGCGAGTAAATCCTCATTATTCCTCTTGTCGTTGTCTTTTGGACTGAATAAGCGTCTGACTTTATCGCGGTCCTTTTTCTTGCTCAATTTACTTACTTCCGCTTTTTTCGCGTTAAGTGTATATCGTAAATTAAAGGCAAGCTCGACAAGATTTTCTCTTTCTTCAATACTGCGATAGTATAGACCTTCACGAATCGCGTCAAGCTCCCTTTTGCTGCAAGAATAAATGATTCGTGTATCTGTTAGACCTAAACGGGCGCACTCGATTAAGAGATTGCGTTCTTCAACCTTCCAATTTGTGCTTCCGTTTGTTCGATCTGGAATTGTGCCGTCGCTTGATCTTGTGCTGTTTCTGCTTTCGCCTTCAAATACTTCAAGGCCAATTCGAGCTTCTCGATATACTTCAAAACTTTTTCGTTGAAAAAACCTGAATCCACCATTTCTTCTTCAATAGCTTTAAAGATTGGCTCGGTAGTTGTCGCGTCCAATTCTTCCAATTTAGCTGAAATAGCTGTCAATGCTTCCTCGTCTGATACGGCTTTCGCTTTTTTAGACGCGCATAGCTTGATTAAGTCAACTAACGCCGAATCGTTACGCTCCACAACGCGAAGGAATAAAGCGCCCACGCCGTCCTCGTTAGGTTGTCCATTATCGTCGCGACTTGATAATTCACGATTGACTTTAAACATAAGCATATAATCAAATTTAATTTCGATTGCACGGCTTCCGACTGTAAATTCCATAGTTTATACTCCTTTTAGTTAAAAAAATAAAAGCAAAAGGGCTTTTGACGGCCCTCTTGCTTGAAAAATTAGCGTGTGATGTTGTTGTAATCGCCAGTTGTTTCGCCCGGATTTTGGTATTCATATACTTCATTAAGCATATTGATTTCTTCCGTTGAAAGCGGGAATTTCCCGTCGCGAAGACGTCCAACAATTCCGACTGTATAGTTAAGTTCAGTAAATCCATCGATCGCGTCGTCAAATTCGATATCGTCTGTGATTTTACCATAACCGAATTGGGCTGGATATTTATCTTTGCCTTCTGACGTGTCTTTTACGCTTTCGTCAACGATAACGCGCCAAATTTTGACTGATTCGCCCGTTTTTTGAGCGTCCAAGATAACTTTGACTGATGGATCTTTTGGTGCAAAGTATTGAGTCAACTCGATTGAGTGCTCGTCGGTTGCTTTTTCAAGCAAACGCCCTTGTTGTGTTTGTTCGTCGATGTATTCACCGCCCATTGTGGTAGAACCATCTTTACGATAAGCTGGAAGCATTGCTCCCGTGCCTTTTTCTGCGTGAATTGATTGAATAAAGTAAAATACTTTTTTCCCTACGATTGGCTTCGCAATCGTAATTTTAATTTTTGCCTTGTCTTCTGCTTCACTCATATTTTAAAACTCCTTTTTTAATAAATTATTTCTGTTAAATTTAAAACGATATGATAGACCTCTCGACCTACTGTATTATCTTTTAAAACATTTGTAGCCATTCTCGAATTTCTTCCGATACGCCTGATAGCTTCAGAGCGCACTCTTTCGACCTCTCCGCGACTTTCATCGCCCGGTAGGAATATATCCACCTGAACGCCTAAATCCTCGATAATCAGCCCCGTTTGGACTGTTTTCGAGGTGTCCGAGCTCGTTTGACCGATAACGATAAACGGCTCTAGCGTTTTTGGTTCTGGAAGATTAAAGTAAATCGGAAAGTTTAACGGCTTCAATTTTTCGCGAATATTCGCTAGCGCTTTTACTGAAGGTGTTTCAAAAGTCATAAATCACCTCCTAAACATTTTGTGAAGGTTCTTGAATAGAACTTCACTTTCTTCTTTCATTGCCGGACCGAGGAAAGGTTGCGCCTTCATTTTACGCGTTCCAAGTTCCACATAGACGGAATAGCCAGCCGGGGACGTTACTTTGTATCGTAACATTCCTAAACGAGCAACAAAGATACCGTTCCGCATGAATCCGGTATCGACTGCTGCTTTCATTTTAGCTTTACGCTCAACCCGTAAGGCCGAACGTTGAAGCTCCGCGCTTACTGCCCGTCTTGCCTGTTTTGGTTTACCTTGTACGCGACGAATGAACTTATCAAGCCCCTTGACTTTATAAGTAAAACTCATAAATAAATCACCGTGCTATTATGATGGTATCTTTTGCCCTTGATTTTCATCTTGCGCCCTTTGTAAATCACTTCGGAAAAATCCTTATGGATACCTTGCAAGTGCAACTTGAACGCGTCAAAGTCATACTTACCAAAAAGCCCCATCATTTCATAGTTTGACATGTCATTTTTCATACAAGGTATCGGGGAGCTGTTACGCTTTCCCGTTTTCTCGAATAATTCATCGCTTGGACGTGTTTCAAAAATCAAAACAACGCGATCACTATAAATCATACGCGCCCCCTTTTTAAATAAATCTAGCGATTCCACGGGCACGATTTTTGATTGCTAGGCTTTCTAAAATCGCTTTGTTATCATCTGTTAGATAGCTGTCTTCCCAAGTAAAGCTCCGACCTTCTTCGCTGTCAGCGGTTGCCCCTTCAGAGTTCAAGCGGTTAAATCGACTGACAGCCACATCACGAAGAATATACGCTACTGTTTCGGGCAATTCCGTTAATTGCGAATCAGAAAAGCGGTTGACGTAAGCGATCATACGCTCAAAGCTATCCCGTACAATAAGTGCCAAAAGATCGTCTTGCTCTTGATCGCTTTTCGGAATCCCCTTTAATAAGCGAATCTCTTCCGTTGTTTTTTCTAGCTCAATAGCTGTCATCGTTCACCTCCTAAAACTAGGCTGCTACTGCTGCCGGCTTTTCAATAGTTGTTTCTACAACGCCTTCTAAAATTTCAGCAAAGAGAACGTTTGCTCCAAAGAATACAGACTCGAAAGTCAAGTTCTTCAATGCACGGTCGCGAGCTACTGCGATAAGACCAGTTTCATCGGTGAAGTCCGCAAACAATCCACCAAGATCTCCACTTGACACGTTCAAGTTAGCGAAGACGAGATTTTCGATCGCTGTTGTGTAGATTTTCCCTTCCGGTACACCGTTCATAACGATCACGTTTTGCATACCTAGGAAGTTTTTGAGAAGAGTCATACCGAAGACGTTAGAAGCGTTAGCACCTACGCCAGCGTTTCCAAGGTATTCAGCAGCATCACCCGGATTCACGAATGTAACAACTGGAGAGCCTTCAAATTCGTTGAAAGTCGCAATTTTCGCCCACGCTTGAGCAAGTGCACCTTGCAATCCTTTACCTTTGTTTTTAGTTGGATTTGCTTTCAAGAATGTAAAGAATTGCTCTTTAATTCCGTTTTGGATTTCACGCATAAGGCGAGTATCAGCTTCTGTGATTGCTACTGACGCACCGTGGCGCGCGATTGCTTCTGCTGATACGGAACGACGTTTTTTGAACCAAGCCACCTCGTATGCTTGCGCTTTTGTGCGAACCATTTGAGATAGTGGAATATCTTCACCTTCTGCCGGGTTGGTCGCGTTCACGTCCGCGGTCCATTTGTAAGTTTGAATCTTGAGATCGCTTGTCAATTCTTGACGACGTGTGACACCGAGAAGTGTCAAAAGATCATTGATATTTTTTGAAAATTTGTTGACAAAATCAATGGACTTAATTTCGCCCAAGTTAGCCATAGTAGTTAATTTTTGTTCAGCCATATTCTAGCCCTTTCTAAAAAGATTGATATTTTCAGCAATCGCAGCCTGACGTTTGTCAGTGTCTTCAATTGCCATAATTTGTTCTTTCGTGATTCCTGTTGTAGTACCACGACGTGGCGCGCTTTGAACTAGTCGTTCGTTTACGCGCTTTTCAACTTCACTATCAAATACACCACGTAAAGCCGTTATTTTAGCCTTCACTTCTTCAGCAGTTGGAGCCAACACATGATCTAAAAATTCTTGTGGCAACCCTTCGTCTGCCAAAAGTGACTGAGTTGCTAGTTTCATTTCACGTTCAGCTATATCCTGTTCACGCTTTTCCAAATCAGCTATTCGTTTCGCTTCCTCTTCTTTAGCGCGCTCGTCTTTTGTCAGCTTGGCTAGTCGTTCACCCTCGCTTTTAGCTTGTTCAAGCGCTGTAACTTGCTCAGCTTCCCACTTTGTACGTTCAGCAGCTAACATCTTGCCGATTTCAGCTCGAGTAAAAGTACGTTCGTGCTTTTCATCATTTGCATTTGACTCTACATCTACCGTTTTCTCATTCTGAGTGTCGACAGTCTCAGTTGATTCAGTAGATACAGTTCCGTTGATTTCTTCTGACATAATTGTCCTCCAGCGATTACGTCGCCACTCGATAGTCTCGTTTTACGTCCGGCGACGAAACAGTACAGCTTTTAGTGTCCTCAGTACAGTCTGGACAATACAAAAACCGTATCGAATTCGACACGGTTTATAGCAATTTACAGTAATTTATAGCAGTCTATTCCTGCAAGTCAAGACTCTAGATCACCTTCTTTCATTGATTTTTTGATTCCATCAATCATCCCACTGATAATTGAATAGCCTACAACTAATAAAACGAGCAGGACGATTACGCCTGCTGTGATAGATACCAAATTCCAAATAAACATGTTTTTATTCCTTTCTAAGCATTCTTTTGAGGTTTAGCATTCTTTTTCACCCATTTTTTAAAATCATCAAATGTATCCATTTTTTGCAATAATAGATACTTCTCGACTTCTTCAATAGCTTTCTCGACAGAATTGTCATTGAAACAATAGCCATTAATTGATAAATCAAAAATTTTATTTTCTTTATCAACAATCCATAACTCCTCGCCATGCCAAGCGCTTTGTGAGTCGTAACATTCCTTCGATTGTATTTCAAGGCCATTATTTTCAATCAATTCTATCAATTTTTTGTACTTGTTCATCAAATTCTCCTTTCTGGGCAACAAAAAAGCGCCTAGATTACTATCTAAGCGCAAGATAGGCGGGACCGCCGAATGTCGCCCGCATTTCTCGACCCACTAGCTAAGTGGCGCGTTGGAGGCGGATACTTTTCAACCTCTATCTCTACTCTAAGTATATCACATATCATCTTTAGAGTAAAGTATCTTTTGCTCACGTTTCAATTTATTTAATTTTTGTTTTTTAATTTTGTGATAGTGGATGATGTAGTTACCATCATCTTTTTGTATAAGCGCCGCTTCCATTAGATATTTCAAGCGTTCAGGGACTTTTTTATAAAGCAATACTGAATTGTTATGATGATCAGAGTTATCGGCGACATAATCTGGATTAGCAACCAATTCTTGCAACAATAGCATTTGCTCCAATGGGAATTCTGTGCCATGTTTTTCTAAGATTTTTGCTAGATTTTTTCCAGCAACTTGTACATTCTTCAGCAATTCTTCAGTACCAGGAACTGTAGGCAATTGTCCAATGATATAGTTTTCCGCAAGACTTCGTTCGATACCATCATAAGGTATGTTCCCTTTTGATATATCATCCCACAAATTAGCGAGATCATCTTTCAGCTTCTTAAAATCGTTATTATGAGCTGTGATATCACCATTCAATTCCTCCTCATCTGGCATCACCCCAGACCGACAGTTAAAATGAAAAGGCGGAGCATTTACCCCTGCCTGCATTTCATCAATCAAATACCGTTTATTTTCTGTATGAATTCTTTTGCAAATTTCAGTTGTTCGATTGTCCAGATGAACCAGTATACGATAATATTTCAGCCCTGCATCCTTGTATCGCTGGACAGCTGACCGATTGACAATCATCGTTCCGTCTGTACGAACTAGTGTTTCAGCTCGGCTGTTGGCCACTTTGTACTTCTGTGCCAAATCACGCGCCATTGTTCGAGGATGGTCACCACGGACAAAACCAGTTTTTAAAACTTTTTTCAAATCCTTGACAAGATTGTCTGTATTGCCCCACAATTGCTGACTGTAGTTGTAGCCGTTGAACGGAGTTTTTACCAACTCTTTTAGTGCTGGTTCGTTGATTGTACCAGTCCGACCGCTCATAGCCTTTTTATAGCCCATAAGAGCCATTTTCTGCAAATAGCTTTCAAACCTATCAGCAATAAGACCTCTTGCGATCCCTGCGCGAAAGAGCATATCTAGCTGCAATGACTCTAATCTTGTAGCGCGTGCAGTCGCATACTGTTCATTGAGCCTTTTAAGTAATTCCGGGTCTTTCTCAGCCTGCTCGCGATACTTTCTGGCGTTCTCTCGATAATCTGACAAGTCGGTACCTTTCAAACGTTGTAGAGCTTCTTGATAGCTCATAGAGCCGTTTTCAGAATACTTGCTAACAAAATCATAAAAGGCCTTTTGCATTTCGTTAGCTTGTTCTTGATAAATCTTATTTAATTCAGCAAAAAAATCAATATCCTTTCGGTCTAGATAGCGAAAAATTTCATCTGAGCGACCTAACCAGTAATCAAGATGGTTTTGGTTCAACTTCTCGTTCATCATCGACCACCTCATCTACTGGATCTAACCGTGGTTCAGGCTGTTCTAAATTCTCTTGCTCTTTCAAACGTTTCAGCTCATCTGCAGCATCTACACCCGTAACTTGATTCAATAATTCAAAAACAGTTTGATCACTGACAATTCCATACAACGACTTAATCATCTCAACGATTTCTTTTTCGTTTTGCGGAACGTTCGGACTAAAGACTATAGATGTTTCATTGATGAGTTCGTAGGCTGTATTTTCGTTACCTTGGATCTTCCAGATATTTACAGCTAAGCGCAAGCGACGCATAAGACCTGCTTCAAATAGGTCTTCTTGTTGCTCTCTGTAATTATCGCTAGCCATGAGCTTATATTTCATCGACTCGCCCGATTGTGTACCAGCAAAGCTATTATCTAGCGTGTCAGGTGTAAATGTAAAACGCAAAATATCATCCACAAGGCGTTGCTTGTATGATTCTGCACCTTGGCTATCATACGACTTGATTAAATAGCTAGCATCTGGATTGGCTCCGCCCGGGTTTGGATTGTCATCCAAGATGAGGACTTGCGCTTTTTTATACGCTTGCGACACATACAAACGACCATTTGGATTGATTCGTCCATCTTCCAAAAAGTCATTTTCTTCAGCTCCTGTGTATGGATTCCCCTTAATCATCAAGATAGCATCGTTGCTATTTTGCTGGAAATTAGCAAGTTCAGACTGTGATAAGTCGTAAGCATCGATGTTGTCCAAAACCGACTCATAAGAACCTAAGCGGTCCTCGTTGTTACTGTACTCATTTACTGGTACAGCTTTAAAGTAATGCTCTTGCTCGTCCTTGAGCGCCATTTTATCGCTATTTGTTGATTTCCACTCATAGCTATAGATACGATCCGCAGTATAGACTTTGATAATCGTCTTGCGCTTGCTATCGCCATAATCTACATCGTAATAATTTACAGCCATAAGCGAATTTTGTTCGTAGGTATCGTCATAAATAACAAACGTTTGTTCTGGTTTTAACTTGTACAGCTTAACCCAAGCCTTGCCATCTCGATTCGTTACAGTCAAAAGTTCATAAGCACGACCGTACACACATAAGTCTTTCTTGATTGATGAATTGTGCTTCTTTTCGTTGTTTTTGGCTGAGAAATCCTTGATATATTCAAGGATTGCTTTGTTCTCGTTCTTATACTCGACCGGATTTCCCAGCATATACCCTTGTTCAAAAATAGTGATGTACTTAGCGAAGTCACTAGAAATGCGATTGTCTGCCGCAGTTTCATCCGTTTTAGCAGGTCGATACTTGATATTGTTATCGCCTTTGTAGTAACGCTTCAGCTCTTTTAATCGTGGTTGTTGTTCTGCTTTGTGACGATTCACGTAACGTTTTAGCTGTTCAATCCAATTATCAGAACCGTATTCGATGGCTTCGAAGTCTTCTGCCATCATCATAAAATGCTCATTCGACTTACTGTCAAAGCGAGTACCATTTAAAAAATTAACTTCCAATTTTACCTCCTGAAATAATAAGACGCATTCTTCATGCGGTCTTGTGTCGATTTGCTTTGTAAAATCCTATCTTGCAAAGCGTATCTAATTGCATCGATGCAATGGTTGTAGCTATCTACTGGCTCGTTGATGTATTCATTTGTCTTTCTATCTTTCTTCCAAGTATAATTTTCAAGTTCTTCAATCAATTTCACACATCTTTCATCTACTATCCAGTCGTACTGAAGTAAGTATTGTATGCCTTGCATGACCGATCCAGGACCTTTCTGCACATCGATAACTCGAGGGATTCCAAGATTTCGCAATTCCTGGTTCGATTTCTTTTCAGCTGAGTCTGCTCTAATTTGTTCTTTGGCATACCCAAGGGCCTTGATACTTTCCGCAATCTTGTCATTCGTCAGTCCTTTTCTAACAAACTCTTCAACGACGTATAAACGCTTGTTTTCGTCGTCTATCCTTACATGGAGCAAAGCTGATGGGTCATTGATAAAACCATAGTCAAGGCCAAAATAAGCCGGCAAATGTGCCAGCTCGTCTTTATTTAATAACCTTTTTTCGTACTTTGGAAAAACCAACTTATCGAGTGTTGCGAACTCACCCAAAGCGTAAATCTTGTAGTACGCTTCATTTCTGTTAGCCAGTTCTTCGATATTCTCTTTTGTGATATCATCAAGAAATCGATTATCTTTGTACGAAGTATGATAAACTACTGTATTTTTTGGCTTCTTAACAAAAAAAGCGTTGTAGGTCCAGTTTACTTTTGAAACCGGGTTAAACATCAAAAAGATTTGTTTCTGCTTATGTTTCCTGTCACGCAAGCGCAAAGTTAGCTGCGTATAATCGTCTAGTGTGAACTCAGAAGCCTCTTCCATGACTACATCTGACACGCCTTTGATTGACTTGATTTTTTCCGGATTATCCAGCCCCTTAAAAATAAACTGTGCGCCGTTTGGCAATTCAATGCGATATGCTGAATTGTTAACCTTGCACTTATCAAGTAAACTCCAAGAATCTAAACACTGCTTGACGTCCTCGAAGATTGAATCGTGAACTGTAGCTCCGACTTTTCGCAAAAAAAGAACCTTGCGAGGGAATTTCCAATCCTGACAAGCCTTAAAGACGACTTTCTGAATAACTCCATGGCTCTTTCCGCTTGAAGCGCCACCGTAGTGTACCTCAGTAAAAGTTGAGTAATCCGTCAGCTTATCGAATATATGCTTGTTAAAAACACGGCTTGGATGCTCAATGATAATATTGATTTTAGGTTTATTCTTCGTCAGCATCCCAATCACCAACCTTTATGTCGATTGTGCGTTGTGTGATTTCTTGCTTATCCGTCCAGAGCCTATGACGTTTACCTAAAAGTTCAGCAGCTTTAATTCTATCTTTAGCTCCAACGTCAATATCAATAACTTGTTGACCAAGCTCACCGATACTACAGAGGGTCTGTTCTTGAGTCTCCCCTCGCATTACTGAAGTTAGATAACCTAAGACCTCTTGTTGATCTGCAATCTTTTCAGAATCAAGCTGTTTCAGTCGTTCATCTATATATGTTTTAATCTTAGGATTCTTTAGTAATTTGTGACCTTCAACACCTGCCACTCTATCACTAGAAGCACGATAACCCGCCTTTTTATAAGATTCAGTCGCATTACCTGAGATGATGTACTCATCTGCAAACTTCTTTTGTTTTATCGTTAAATCATTCAATTTTCCATCACCTCCACTTCTTGAAAATCAAAAAGCCACTCAAAGAGTGACTGTATGCGGTAAGTGGGTGCCTCCCCCACCAGAGCTTTATATAGCGCTACTTTACCTCTGTCCTACAGGTTAATCAGCCTAAATCTAATTACCGCCCTGTACCCCTATTGTGATAGCTACTCACAGAGATACAATTGGAACGACAGGGCTCGAACCTGCCTACGTTTCAGACCCTTTATAGTCATATCGCTCCACCAACTGAGCTACGTTCCAACTGCGAGGCGACTACTTACCTCTTTTAGAATCAATAGTATATTGTTACCTTTTCTTTTTAATTTTTGTTGTAGTCATTAAGGCGACGGCTGGAATCGAACCAGCGGAGCAAAAAGTTTAGAGAGCTTACCATTTTAAAATTAAAGAGTTGATAGAACCTTTCGTCGCCATAAAGGGCATTGCGCCCTTTAGTAAAAAATATACAGGAGCCTATCAGCCTCTTGCTGACAATATCATAATATCACTTTAAAGTTTCACTTTAGTTCACTTTGTTCACGTTTTTTGATAAATTTCCAAAGGCCGACTTCCTAATTTTCTGAATAGCGCCTCGGCTATATCTCAGCTTAGCCTCGACCTCGTTCCAGGTCATCCCGTCGATGTAAAACAATCGCATTACGATGTTCTCCACTGGATCGTCTAGCGATTCGATAGCTTGAATAAGCTCTTCACGTTCTTTATACAGATCTTGAATTTCGCGATAGAGCTGTTCCGATTTATCAATGATCAGCACATTTAATTCTTCGGACTGGTTTTTGTTATTTTTTGATTTCGGCATATTATCAAATTGCTGTCCTCGTAAAATACCAGACTTCAAGCTGATGATTTCCTGGTGTTTCGACTTCACTTTGATATCAATATATTGCAAGGCTTTTAATCGCTGCTTAATATTGATCGTCAATTATCTACCTCCTTATCCTCTAAAAGTTCTGGATTTTCGTAGATGTTGCCGAGGATTTCTTCATGTTCAGTCCACGCATATCCATCTCTTATACCTTTTAGATATATAGCAGGCATACCTCCAATGTAAGTACCACCATATTCTTTTTCTATGTATACTTCGTGAGGGCATCCTCTTGTACATTTAATGATATCTCCGACAAAAACTTCTGTACCTTCTTTATCGACTAATCCTGTTGATTGCATAAGGATGATATTTTCATCTCTTGGATGCAACTCTATTTCTTGATTTCTATTTCTATAAATCTCAGCCATTCCATTCATGGTTTTTGTTTCTTTATCCCACGCTCTAAACTTTGGAATCATCTTGCGCCTCCTTTTCTACATCGTTTTGGAAATAATCTTTGAGTTTCTCCAAAGCAAATTTTTGTCCTTCTTTTATAAATTCCAGATACTCTTCGTCCGATAATATCATTCTTACACCTCCTCAATCTCAATCCCTGGGCAATCGAATACCCAGCCAAAGTTTAGTTTTTCAAGTTGTTGTCTGGTGAAGTGTGAAGCTATTTTAGCCATAGAGAAGAATAGTTTATCTTCTGAAGCATTATAATATAGCGGTTGTTTTGTTTTTTTCATCACGACTGTATATCGCTTCTCTTTCTCGACCTCGTAGCCGTCAAGCCAAGCACGAGCAAAAGCTTCTTGATGGGCTTTGACCTTTAAAAACTCTTTTAGCTTTTCATAGTCTTTTTGGTTTGCATAATTGTAAAGATCGATTTCTTCAACTAGTAAAGCTCGGGCCAAGGTTACACCTGTATTTTTGCAATACTTGATCCAATCAGCCACAAACCGCGGGATTGTTACTTTCTGCGGTTCGTCTAGTTGTTTTAAATCTTTCAAAACTTCAGACGTATCAACCCTTCTGAAACAGTCATGGTTCAAATACTCGTATTTTCCAATCAATTCCTGTTTATTCATTCTTCAGTTCCTCCAATTGTTTCTCCAATTTCTTTAGTCTTTTCTTTAGAAATTCACGATGCGCCGTTCTCCCTTGTGCAAATCGTCCGTTGCAATCTTTTGAATATTTCTCGATTTCGTCCTTAGTTTTCTCAATCGATTGCTCCAAAACTTCAATTACTGTTTGTTTACTATATTCCATAGTTTAGCCTGCTTGTTTTTCTAGCCAGTTAAAGAGTAGGCCGAACTGCTCTGTCACCAGCTCATCATCATTGTATTGTTTGCAAATTTCTCCAATAGACGACACAGCCCAATGCCAATAAGCATCCGTTCCGAAACCAACTTCTTGGCTCTTTTGGTTGCTGCGTGCCATCCATTCTGGAATTTGTCTGCTAAAGAAATCAATGTAGTCAATCTTCATGTTAATTCCTCAATCTTGATATAGATCCCGACTGTGTCCGCCCAGAACTTCTCGGCAATCTCGCTAGCCACTTGTGCATCGTCTTTCCAGTAGCCAAGTTTCGTCATGCAATCCTTGAGTAACTTCTGCAGATTATCTGTATCTGGCTTCGTGGTCTTGTATTGGCCATCGTAGCTTTTTTTGATACGAGGGAAACACCACTTGACTGTCAGACGAATCGCTCCTTTAATTTTATTCGGAGGGACATGCTGCGCAAGCAAGCTCTCAAATTTCGCTCTGGCATTTTTCAAGTCGGCCGGCTCATAAAAGATTGGCTTTTCAAATCTTACGTTTACCTTTTTTTGTTGGTGAGTCGTTGTCGGAATTTTTTGCATCGGTAAAAAGAATTCAATAGACATTTTTATAAATGCACTCCTTTTCTTTTTTAATTTCGCTTTTAGTCCATGACCCTTGTATATGACAGGGTGCGTTTTAAGCAACCCTGTCTATACAGGTATGGACATGATGGACGACAGGACATTATCTATATATATAATATATAGTTGTCTGTCCGGGACACGACCACGTTTTTATGGTCTTGTCTGTCCTTTTTGGGACAAAGACACAACCATAAATTTATGGTGTTGTCTTATTCGGACACGACCACGTTTTTATGGTCTTGTCCTTTTTCTTTTATCGAATTTGAGTTCTTGTCGAACCAATATTTTTTAGATGAATTCAATCTGCGAGTAACTGTTTTTACAGAAATTCCTAAAAACTCAGCTACGTCTTCTTTTGAGGGTGGCTCGCCAAAATTCGCGTTTTCGATTGCTTCGTCAAACTCTAGCAACTTTTGCTTTTTATCTTCTTTTGCGTTCTTTTTGCGAGTTTCTTTAGCTTTCATCCACCCTGGTTTATCATCATCCAATTGAATATCCGCCAGCACGCCCGTTTCATCAAGCGTGTGTACTGGGTAGTTGAACCACATGTTCACGGGTTTGAACTTAGCAAATTCTCGAAGTGTACCTTCCACACGCCATGCAGTCGCTATCTGGATTTGTTTTCGTACTACTTCAAGCTTGTCTACATACGGAGCTCGAACCATGACATCATCGATACCTTTTTCAAAGTGCGTTCTCATCTGAGCTGGACTCAATAGATCATCTAGGCCTACATTCTGTTGGTAATAAGCGTTATTTAGTTCTTGTAAAGCCTGCTTGTAAACCTGACACGTTGCTTGGTTCAAACGCTGCGTCAACAATTCTTCTGACACTTCTAGTTCTACTAAGTCGATAAGTGCGTCAGGATCTCGAGCGAATACACCCGAACCACTAGCGCGGTCCATGGACTTCTTGCCACCTTGAGATCCTTTTGAGTGGTGATGACAGTAGATAACACTAGAACCTAGCTCTGTCGCCACCTTGTCGAATTGATTGGTAAAGTGTGCCATCTGGTCTGCGCTGTTCTCGTCACCAGTCAGAACCTTATAAATCGGGTCGATGATGACTGCAATGTAATTCTTTTTCAAAGCTCGACGGATGAGTTTAGGTGCTAACTTGTCCATCGGTACGGTCTTCCCTCGAAGATTCCAGATGTCGATGTTGTTGATATTTTGCGGTGCCAATCCCATAGCTTGGTACACATCACGGAAGCGATGTAAGGCGGATGGTCGGTCTAGCTCCAAATTGACATAGAGGACACGTCCTTGAGTACAATCCCAACCGAGCCACTTCTTGCCCTCAGCAATCGCTATAGACATCTCTATCAGCGCGAATGACTTACCAGCCTTCGAGGGTCCAGCAATCAGCATCTTGTGACCTTGTCGAAGAACGCCCTTAATCAACTCAGGAGCCAATTCTGGTAAATTATCCCAGCTGTCGGCCAATCCTTCAGGATCAGGCAAATCATCGTTCAAATCTTCGATGTATTGATACCACTCATCCCAATTAGCCTTACCGATGTTCGTATCTACTAGGAATTGCTTCTGGCCATTACGGATAAAACCTGGCATGCGTGATAGTCTACTTGGATTTCTGTTTTGTGTATCAACGATGATTCCGTTTTTTTGACAGATTTTATAAAGATAATCAACACGATTACGATATTCTTCGTAGTTCTTAGCATCTACTTTGACGATAGCGTGTAGTGATTTATTTCCACTGTGGACCAAAGCAACAATCGGTAATTCAAGCTCTTTATAGATTGCATTTTGCTTGTCAATCGGCATACTGTCGGATTCAACCAGGGCATGCCTGAAATCTGTCACGTTTTCGTTCTTGGCACCCTTACCATCCATAGGATTGAATCGAATCCATGCACCAGCTTCTTCATGGTAATCACCCAGAACTGCACCAATATCGCCGTTACATTTACTAAGGGCTTCAATTAACTGTCCGGCTGTCCGGTCATACGCCCCTTTTGTCGGAAGCCATTTTTCAATTTCGCCCGTTTCGTCGTTTACTTTTGGATAGCTTTCCGTGACGTACCCAACATTTTCGCTAGCTTCAAAGAGCGTTTCAAGGTATTTGATAATTTCCTGGACTGGATTCCAAATTGTCGGCTCGTGGATTTCTTTGCCTTCAATCCAATCCTTATCAATGACACGATAGTCGCGGTCGATGGTATCCGTCCATCCTAACTCATGAGCATTCTCGCTATCATAGCTGGATTGCGATACCCAACCATTTTCTTTTGCAAGCTGGGTAATAGTCGCACCTGTCACGATGGTTCCTGCTTCTTCGTTGAAAGTATCCCATTTTTTGAAGCATTCGAATTTCTTGTACCGGCTATCATTTTGCGACCAGTTATCCCAGTCAGATGCCGTATATCCTTCATGTTTAAGGGCCATACCTATATTGACCCAAGTTTGATAATCTACCGTGGCAGGATTGATATAATCCAGCAACGGCAATAAGTTAAAATCATTCTCTGCCACTGTTTTCTCCTTTTTTAATTTGGCACATATTCAGCCGGTCGCACGCCTGCTGGCAATCTCCAGCCATTAGCAGCAATGCGATCAATCATATTTTTGGCTTGGTCAAATTGCCACATGCCGACATCTTTAAAGCCTCGACCTTCTAAGAAGCGAATTTGTTTTGGTGTAGTCAATCCTTCTGATTGTCTCTTGTGCAATCTATCTAGCAAGAGGTTCGCTTTACCGGCATTTCCTACTTCATCGGTAAAGATGCCATATTTCTCAAGCGCTTTGATTTGTTTGTCGCTAGGAGGTGACATCTCCCATCCGAAGTTGGGCACATAGTTCGACAAATCTTCTGCATGGATAGACATTTCAAATTGCAACGGATCTACTAGCTTGTGCTTACGTTTACGCATTTCTTCCAATTGTTTGGCCAAAGCCTCTTCACGTTGAGCAACTACGTCTTCTGCTGCCTTAACTTCCATATCTTCAAGGTCAAGCATGACACCTGTCTGCTCTTCCATGTTCTCAACCATTTTTTGAGCAACTTCTGGAGTCTCGCAAATCAAGTGAGCTGGTCGGCATAGTTCGTGGCGTTCAGTATGCCAGAGAAAATCTAGCAAAAGCAATTCTTCTTTCCCTGGATATAAACGAGTTCCACGCCCTACCATCTGTGAGTAAAGAGCTCGGACTTTGGTAGGTCTTAGCACGACTACGCAATCTACTGACGGGCAGTCCCAACCTTCCGTCAATAACATTGAATTGCAAAGCACGTTGTAGCGGTCTTTCTCAAAATCTTCCAGAATCTCTGCACGATCCTTGGACTCTCCATTGACTTCAGCAGCGTGAAATCCTTTTGCATTTAGGATGTCGCGAAACTTCTGCGAGGTCTTTACCAAAGGTAAGAACACGACTGTCTTGCGGTCTGCACATTGTTTGGCCATTTCGTCAGCTATCTGCTCCAGGTATGGATCTAGTGCCGTTCCGACATCACTCGCCTTGAAATCTCCTGCTGACATGCTAACGTTCGATAGGTCTAGACTAAGTGGAATTGTCAAAGCTTTGATTTTAGATAAGTACCCTTCTTGGATAGCTTGGACCAGTGAATACTCATAAGCTAAGCTATCGAAGTATGAGCCGAGGTTCTTCATATCTCCACGGTCTGGTGTAGCGGTCACTCCCAATACGTTCGACTGTTCAAAATAACCAAGTACACGTTGATAACCATCTGAAATAGCGTGATGTGCTTCGTCGACTACAATCGTATCGAACCAGTCGGGAGGGAATTGACTCAATCGTTTTTCTCTCTGCATGGTCTGGACCGATCCAACGACGACTCGATACCAGGAACCAATAGATGTGTTTTCAGCTTTTTCTAAGGCTGTTCCAAGACCTGTCGCAGTCTTGAGCTTATCGCTAGCTTGTTCCAAAAGTTCTGACCTATGAGCAAGGACAAGCACACGCTTGCCCTCTTTCACTTGGTCTTCAATGATTTTGGAGAAGACGATTGTCTTTCCACATCCTGTAGGTAATACTAAGAGCGTGCGCTTGCGACCTTTAGCCCATTCAGCCTGAACAGCTTCCCGTGCTTCCTGTTGATAAGGTCTTAATTGCATCCCTTACCTCCTAGAATTGACCCGCTTGGTATCCAGCTTGTCCTTGTGGTTGTCCAAAATTCTGCTGCGGTTGTTGGTAGCTTGCTTGTGTAGTTTGTCCTGGCTGTTGATTTAGCACTTTTGTATAGTCCACATCTTCAGCATAGATCATACCCTTGACTTCGTTGTACTTGTTGCCGTTGTACTCACGAACTCCTACTTTACATACGCCAGTTTTTCCTACAATCGCATTCCAGTCCATACGCAATGGCTCACCTTTTCGTTTTTGGCCAATAGCACCAAAGAACGCTGATAACATACCTTCAGTTGAGCTATGTAAGAACAAGTTGTGGCGCAATTCTGTTTCACCTTCATTTGCAACGATTTGAATATGAACAGTTGCCTTGTTACATGCTGGCAATTTACCTGGGTTCTGTGGGTTTGGCGTGTGACGTCCACGCTCGTAACTTTTTACTGTAAAATTGTATAGACCTTCAGGCAGCAAGGTGAATTCAGCATCTTTTTGGATAGTGTCGTTCCAGTCGTATTCGCGTTCAAAGTTGTTAAATTGTTGTTGTGTCATGTTTTTTTCTCCTTTAAGCTAAAATAGTAATTTTTTCGTTGCTAGCAAGTTCATTTTTTAAATAATTTGCGATGTTTTCGACGGCTTCTAATTTCCATTTACCACCGTCTGCTTCGAATAGGGCCAGATTTGCCAATTTGTTGATGCGGAAGACGAATTGACTAGCAGGCTGCTCTACTTCATTGAAAGTACGATATGGTCGCAAGGTTACTGGATTTGGAGTTTTAGCTTGTGCTAGGCTTGCTACACCGTCGCGAACTGTCGCCATTTGACTGATGCCATTGTCCTGCACTTCTGCGCCTTTTTCGATTTTCAAATGGCTAGCAAAATCCAAAACTAAGTTACGGTCTGCATCATCGATAAACATAGACTGCAACATAATATTGAATTCTTCCTGGTCGCGCCAATAGCTGAACGGAATAACTGGGACAGATGCTCTTACAGACACAAGTTGAGGACGTTTACCATTTTCAAAATCAACTTGATCATATACAGATACTTTTTGGCAATTGTCCACGACAACTACAAGCTTACGATTACTGATGAGATCGTTATCTGATTTGAGATAATCAACAAGACTCTTGAGCGTCTGAAGCTCAAGGATAGGTGCGTACTTACGAGGGTTCAGTTCCTGTAAGTCATATTCATCGCTGTCAAAATATTCCTTCCCGGTTTCTGAACGAATGATTTTGTTTTCTTTACCCGCTAGTTCGACTGCGTAAGTTAATGCTTCTCTGAGATTTTCTGTCATGATTAGTTACCTGCTTTCTTTTGATTATAATCAATGATATTTGTACTTTGTTTTTCCACCTTTTCGATGAGTTCGCCAGTGTCGGTTCTCATGTCTCCGTTATCATCAAAGTAAGTCTGACCTGGAATACCACTTTTGAGCTCATTCGCATGAATTTTACCAGTGTCGTCACGACCGACAATGACAGTTGTTGCGACACCTTTCTGCGGTGCCAAAGTGGATTTGACTTCCATGCCTGTCTTGACGACGGTACGCTCATCGTCTGTTGACATTGTTAGTATTATAGTGACCTTGCGGGTCGCTTTAGCTTCTGTATTGAGGTCCAGAATGTTCTCAAGGACTTTTTCAAGTTCTTTGTCAACCTTTTCTTGTAAGGCTGTATTTGCGATTTTCGACAAATCGATTTTAATAGTTTTATCTTTCATAGATACTCCTTGTTGTATTTTGCTATAATTTCTAATTCCCAAAATTTACATGGTAAAGGGCAATTCGGGATCTGCTCGAACTTGGTTTTGAATAACTTCCATAGTAGCTTGCCAATGAGATACAATCATATCCCAATAATCAGGCGGGAAGTTTTCAATCGGTGTTCCTAGTGGGAAGTGCCCACGGATGTAAGCGACTTTTTGAAGTTCTTCTTCTGTCACGTTATTTTGAGACATGAGGTCAGTCAAACTCTTTGGCAAACTTGCGTGATATGAAGCGGGAGCACTCTCCGGCTCGCTAGGAGCTTCATTTTGAGGTACTTCAGCAACCGTCGACATATCGAGAGGCAATTCTTCTTGAATTGGTTCAGGAGCTTGTGGTGCGGTTTGCTGAGATTCTGGAGCAACCGCCTGAAATTGTTCAACCTGTGGTTGTGGCGCTTGCACTTGCTGGCTAGCAAAGATATGAGCGATTCCTGCGTAATTGAATGGCATTTCATCTGGCAAGCCGTGTCGGTTCTTCGCATCCCACGCCGGACGATGATTGGTATACATTACACGTTCACCGCCCTGGGCTTTCTTCTTACCGTTGTCAGTCGTCATGACTAAGGTCTTATAATTGGCAAATAGAACCATGTCCGCCCATTCCTTTACAAGTGGCGCCGTTTTAGAACCAGTCTTTTGACCAAGTTTCAATTCGTATCGGTCATAGGAACCCATTTCGTCCGGCTGTTCAAACTTCTTGATTTGAGCGTGTGCAGTCAATACTACATTGATACCCATATCAACCAGATCAGATAATACATTCAAGAAACGTCCCATTTCTTCCTGGACGTAAGTGTAACCCTTGCCCCATCCGAAATCTTCAATCCCTTGTTTTCCATGTTGCGAGCATACGTGAGCTACTGCCAGTTGTTCCGCCCAGTCGACTGTATCAACGATGAGTGTTTTACATTCTGTTGGGTTTGCTTTGATAAAGGCAATCTCATTGACCAACATGGTCCAGCTTGTTGGCTTGTCTAGTCGTGCCACATCCATATTATCGGTTGACCCTTCTGTGTCGATAAACACGGGGTCTGGGAATTGACTTGCAAAGCTAGATTTCCCAATTCCTTCCGGTCCGTAGATAACTACCTTTTGAGCTCGCGCCCGTTTTCCTC
>ERZ773265.288-NODE-288-length-32650-cov-24.984415_pt1 | contig 32650 bp, 40 predicted proteins | sample MGYA00580512_ERZ773265 | MGnify/ENA primary metagenome ERZ773265 (study PRJEB29015, sample SAMEA2738169) | human oral metagenome | biome: human oral; feature: human-associated habitat; material: saliva | place: China | collected 2183 ... | reverse complement strand
AATAAACTATTAGCGGCTGTGTCGGTGGGTGCGTCTCGTGAGTATCTATAAATTTTAAGAAAGCCGCCACCCACTAACTCAGTCGCTAAGCGAACAATAAAGGAGAAATAAAATGAAAAATAATACAAAAAATATCAACGAATCAAAGAAGAAGAACATCAACTGGAAGCAATTGCTTGAAAAAGCTAAATCAATCTTATTAATTATCATGATTACTGCCGCTATAGCATTTTACGCGGGTATTCAATATCAGATCAATAAGACAGAGGAAGTGGATAATAAGGTCCGTCAAGCAACATTACAGTTAAAAAAGTAACTCGGAAGTCCGCAGCTATTTCCGAGATAGATAAAAGCGCTGCAAAGACAGATCCGAAAGTCGAACCAACCGTGCCGCAACCAAAATCAGTTGCGGTATCGGGCTGCGAATTGGTTCGACGGGAGCTGTCAAAATATTCAGGATGGGATGTTAGTCTAATGCTAGCTATCGCTAAGGCTGAGAATAGAAGCTGTAATCCGCTTAACCATAATCTTACCAACTCTGAGAATCACGGAGTATGTGTTGGTAGCTATGGTGTATTGCAGGTTGGCTGTCTGCATTTTCAACCTCACGATAATAGAAACGACACCGCAACAGTCGTAAGAGTTGCTTATCGAGTTTGGCAGTCTCAAGGCTATAAAGCATGGACTACATATCGCACAGGGGCGTATAAGGAGAATCTATAATGGCTGATAAACAAAGTTTACTAGCTGGAGTGAAGCTAGAGTACGAAAGACTAGAAAGTGAAGACTATCTAATAAAACGTCTTCGCAATTGGCGCAATCGTATGCGTCGTAAACAAAAGGGCAAACAGTAATGTATATAAGAGCAACTCACAAGAAGTTTGACTTAGAAAGCATTAAGGCTGTAGCTACTTGTCCAGAGTGTAAATCTAAGCATCTCATGATATCCAGAGGAAGACTCACTTGTCGTAATTGTGGTACTGAGATAGGCAGACTTGGTAAGACTAATAAATACGGTGCTAAGCGCACTGAGATGAATGGTAAGATATACGATTCAAAGTTTGAAGCACAAGTAGCCGCCGAGCTAGAAGTTGAAAAGAACCTCGGCCAGATAAAAGACTATGACACCCAGTATCGAATAGAAGGTTGGGTCTATGACGAAAATGGCAATCCAGCATTCCCATATCGTCACAAAGTAGACTTTAGAATACATAATCTAGACGGATCATTCACTTTACGTGAAGCAAAAGGTGTAGAAACTGATGACTATAAATGGCGTCGTAAGATCCTAGAGAAGGTGTGGCTACCAGCCCACCCTGAATATACATATGAAGTCGTATATCAGAAGAATAGCAAGCGTTATAAGCGAAAAGGAGCGTCTAGATGATAACTCAAAGAAAGAAAGCAGTACTTGCGTTATGGAAGTTATATAAAGCCATGAGCAATACTGTAGACTCACTCATAATCAACAGAGAAGATATACCTTCTGCCGATCAATGGATAAATGACTTAGAGTCTGACATGAAGGTAGTCAAAGAGTGGATTAGTGCACTATCTGACAATTATTAAATAGTCTGGTGCCCAGATCTACGTTTGAACCATTGGCGTAGAAATTTGTAAAGTGTGTGGTTAAATGACTAGATGCCATAAAGTCTCCTACTTAATCTAAAATCTAGTAACAGCCAGACTTTTCTTCCCATAAAACAATTTAATACATCCATTACAAGGAGAAGTGATATATGAAAAAACCAGTAGCAGAAGTAAATATCAAGATATTTAGTGAAAAAAATGGTCATTACAAAGCCGACACTTTCGTCAGTATAGACTCTGGTGATGCAGGGGCTACTCTTGCTGTACTAGAAGCTTTAGGCGATTTATCAGGAAAAATTATCAATGAAAAATCAAAGGAACTCGTAAAGAATGTCTTTAAGGGTATTGTACCAGATGATGAACTAGAGAAACTTATTACAGATATTGAGAAAACACAATGTACATGCTGATTTGGATAATATTTGTACTGTGTATTCTGGCTCTTGTAGCTATATCGGAATGTCAAATAGCTAAGCAGGACAAAGAATGGCTAAAAGAGTTCAGGAAGGATGATATATGGAAAAAGGAGGAAAAGACGTGGAAAGAGAAGTAGCACAACCTTATTACGAAGATGATTATCAGTCATTAGACGAGGTAGACACGGTAGATTTACTGGAAATGAAGGAAGGTGCGTTAAACGACCTGAACGAGAGTGAACGCACAATTCATCGTATAAACCAGATATTAGCCAGTCGTGCAATTTACGCCACGCAGTTGGAGCTATTTTAAGGAGAAGGAATTGATGTTCGTATTTATAACCATGAAACTATCGGAACTCATATGGGGGTTCAAAATATCTGATGATACTACAGGTGGTGTATATATGATATATGCTCTCAGTACTATTGAACTTTTAGCAGAGTTGGTTATGATTATGTTTACTTTTCTATACTGTGTGTTTAAGAAAGGAGCGAAAAAGCATGAAACGTTATAAACTACTTAAAGATTTACCAACATTCAAAGCTGGACAGTTAGCATATATCTCTAAGACAGGAAATCTTATTGCTGGTACTCCAGAAAACCAAAAGACCACAGAAACGGGATTAATAATAATGATTTACCACGAAACTACCCTGAAAAAGTTTCCAAATATTCTCACAGAGTGGTTTGAGGAAATCAAAGAACCAGTAGACAGTATTCACTGGAAGCCTAAAATTGGCGATAGGTGTTTTATTCTTGAGAATGCCAATATAAGACCAGCAAACTATACTGGAATGTTACGTGATTACAATGCTTGGTGTACTGGCAGAGTATTCCGCACTGAAGAAGAGTGCGAAAAAGCTCTTGATCGTGAACTAGCAGAAGTCAGACTGCGAAAAACGTCAACGTTTGAGCCAGATTTCGAGAATGGAAAAGGCGGCTATATAGTCTACTACGACTACTTAAATAATAGGCTAGAATGTCTTACCTGTGGATGGCAAAATGCTGGTGAGTCTGTACGCTACGCAACAGAGGAAGAAGCTGAAAAATCCATCAAAGAAAATGAGCGAGATTGGAAGATTTATTTTGGAATTGACCCGTCAGATACAGATAAAAGCTAAATGTACCCTACGGGAGGTAAGGAGGAAACAATGTCAGGAACAAAGGCTGGTGGCTTAAAAGCCGCTCAGAAAAACCTATCGAGTAATCCGAACTTTTACGCGGAAATCGGACGAAAAGGCGGTTCCGCTACATTCGAAAGTCATGGAACCTGTAAAGGATTTGCACAAGATATTGAATGCGATTGCGATCTAATTGACGGTCCTCACTTCGTAAAGAAGTGTGCTGGTAAAAAGGGCGGTCGCATCAGTAAACGAAAGTAAATGGGTACAAATCGTACCCAGTTGAAACCAATTTTCCCACTTGGGAAAAATGGTTTAGAACATTAAAATCGACCGCAGAACTGGACAGATGATATGCACAACTCCTTTCTGTCGGCGCACCACACCCGCCCGGTGCGCTGTCTCAAACCGTGAAACGTTGCGAGCTGGAATTGAAGCAACCTGCAGTGCAACGTGTATCGTCTGTTCAACTGGCGGCATAATCTGAGGAATAAAGCTGGGTTCCTGAACGGGAGTAAGCCGAAAGGTGAGAAATCCTTTGCTCCGTGATTGTGCTGTCAACTGGACAGATGACCATTTTGCCCACCCGGGTCGTCTGCCCAACTGGCAACATCAAACCTTAAAGTAATTAACTCACTTAATGATATACAAATTGGTGTTGTCAACTGGCTATATAAGCAGTGAACTAGCAGTCGCTAGTTGCTCATCGCAGTAAGTGTTTTCTAATAGCATTAGCTGGTAACGGGCAGATGTAAATTAAGTCCCGTGTGAGTCTGTTCCTAGCTGCTTATATAGCCAACCAGTTATGCGGTTGAAAAAGTTATGAAATATATAAGGATAACAAATGAATATAACACACTACGATTTATTCGCGGGCATAGGCGGCTTTTCGCTAGCGCTGGAGGAGGTATTCAATGAAGCAAAAATTAACCATATCTTCTGCGAGTGGGAACACTTCCCGTCAGCAGTCCTCAAAAAACACTGGCCAGACGGGACATTTTACGGGGATATCGCCGACCTTGTTGCCGACACCGAACGCGCTGGATTATATAAACCCGAGAAGTCTAGAGGCTCTCAGGAGGGCAAAGCAGAAAGGAGGTTGCCACAATATGAAAGACTTGATATCACATCCGCAGGAGTACGGGGTGGAGCTAGGAGCGACGAAAACGAAACGCTCACTATACTCACAGGAGGCTTTCCCTGCCAGCCATTCAGCCAAGCAGGACGAAGAAAAGGCACGGCAGATGACCGCTACCAGTGGCCGAACATGTTTCGAGTCATACAAAACGTCAAGCCAGACTGGGTCATCGCTGAAAACGTGCGTGGGCTTGTTACTTGGAACGACGGCATGGTACTCGAGCAGGTCTGCACTGACTTGGAAGGCGAAGACTACGAAGTCCAACCGTTTATTATTCCAGCTTGCGCTGTCAACGCCCCGCACCGCAGGGACAGGGTCTGGATTATTGCCAACTGTGCAAACTCAAGGGTTAAAGGTTTGCAAAAACGGAAAATCAATCCCAATGATACTACCGACGCCAGACGCATCGGACGGGAGCAGAGGCCCAGCAAAGATATACAATCCGAGGGCAAAAAGCCAGAGTGGCAGAACAGTCACTACTCTGGTTGGGAGAGGGACTGGCGAGAAGTTGCGATTGCAACCTGCAATGCCAGAATGGATGATGGGCTTCCCCGAGAAGTGGACGGAATTTCCTATAGCTTCTCCAAATGGAGAAACGAATCAATTAAAGCCTACGGCAACGCAATAGTGCCGCAAGTGGCGATGGAGATATTCAGAGCAATTAAGATGACGGTTGAATTAAACGATAAGACAAGGAGATTGATATGTCTAAACTAAGAATTTTTTGGGAATATATCCTAGCAGCATTAACAGTTGCAGTGCCTCTTTACTTGCTGTTTTCAGTACGGTTGCAAACTTCTGATAATGTAGTTTCTGGAATCGTTTATAACAACCAAAACAATAGCATATTCGGTGGTAACACATACTTTAGGGTTCGCGCATCAGAAAATACTGTGGTAACAAAAGAAAATACCAGTAAGTTCTGTCTACCGCCGAATTCGCCATACATTAAATTGGTGAATGAAGCCGCGAAAGACAAGAATATCAAGGTGGTTGTTACAAGCAGCAAGGTATTTACGATGGTCCCGTCTCCTTGGCATTGTGTTGATAACGTTAAGGTTGAGAGGCTGAATTAAACTACGCGATTTCGTGTAGATAAGGAAAAGGTATAAAATATGACTCCTAAAATCGAATGGTGCAATTGGGCGTTTGACTATACAGATAGTATGGACAAGGATAGGTGGATTGTAAAACGCGATTGTTGCGATGACGAAATATTGCTTATTCGAGGTGACAGTAAAAACTGGAAAGCATATCGGGCATCGCTAAAGCCGTATCGCGTTGGAAGTTACCCTGACGCCGCATCAATGTGTCCCAATTGTGGCAAGTTTGTAAACGGCGTGAACCCATATGACGACGGTGAAACGTGGATGAAATAACCAACTACAAATAAGCGAGAATAAAATAACAGGGGTGATATTACCCTTAATAAGTTGGAGGAGAAATAATGACAGACGAAGATTTAATGGCTCGTATCAAGTTTATTGTAGACAATCTATCTTTTAAGATTGGTGATTTAACCCTGATGTACGAGCATAAACAAGTTGACCCAGAGGATTTTTGCAAAGAAGTCAGTTGCATAAAGAGTGATTTTGTCGAAAGTATTATGGATTTGGTTAAAGAGCATGAACAGCTGCTGGAGGAGAAATGAAAGTGAAAGGAGTTGAGAATGAGTACTAAAATATCCGACCAAGACCAAAAATGGCTAGACGAAATAAATAAACTATCAGAAGAAGGCGTCTCGATAGCAAAACGTTCAAGTATGGAATCTGCCGAATATGTAGACCTATTACTGAGCAACTTTGACGATAAGAATTACTGTCAAATGGTAATCAATCAGCACGCAGTAGAGGCGGCTATCGGACAATATTTTGCCGACATTGTTGCTCCCACATTCTTCGATATGCAAAAGGTGCTACGGAAGAAAGCTAAGATGAGCAAAAACAACGCCGAAACATGCGCCAGAATATACGTAGGGCGATTCATTCGCAACGTTGTTGAGGAGTTAAATAAAAGAAATGACGAAGAGTGAATAATGAAGATGCTATATCTTGTAAGAAAACTCAACAATAAAGAACATAAGGTCGAACCTTACAAAGATGATGCTGGTCGAGTTGTTGCTTTTGCTGACATAGAAGACGCGAGAAAGGCTGTCGAAAGTATGAAGCCAGGCTATCCACCACAATCGTGGTGCGAAATAATAGTAAAAACATTTGGCGAAATTCAACATATGAATTTGCCAGGTGGTTATGTAATTTATGGAGAGGAGCGGTATGGAAAAACTAATCAATAGAGGTCGCTCAAAGTCGTACGTAGACGGTTCAATAGTGTGTGATAAATGCGGAAGAACTATAAAATCTCGTGGTGCATATGGATTTGCTCATCAATGTAGCGGATATATAAGAGAAGTGAACGAGCACTTTAATAAGATTATTTCTTTTGCTAGTACTCAAAAGGAGGCTCGTGAAGCGCGTGAGGCGCGTGCATATGCTAATACTATATACAGTCCTATGCCCGCACGCTATAGACGACCAATCGACACCTACTCTCCTCTCGGAGATTATCCTAGGATGTTAAGCTAAAAATTGATAATTTGGAGAAAGATATGAGTAAAAATACTATAGTAGGCTTTCGGCCGTCAGGTAGATTGCATTTAGGACATTATGTCAGTGTGATAAAGCCAGCAATAGAATACAAGTCAGATATCCTGATAGCTAAACACCACGCGCCACTGTCTGAACCTGAATATGAGGAGCAGGCATTGAGCGTACTCAGAATGTTCAAGTTGAGTAGTCAAGTTGTTGAGCAAAAATTGGATGTCGCCTTACTAGCTAAACTGCTAGCCGTAACACCTAGCCACTTACTGAATGCCATGCCACAATATAAGGCTAAAGAAAAGACCGCGCTAATGTACATATATCCAGTGATGATGGCTCTAGACATTGCAGGTTACGATAGAGTAATTGTTGGCGAAGATCAGCGTCCTCATATCGAATTCGCAAGAGATATTCTGCCGCGAGTTGGGTTGAAGTGTCCAGATCCAATTTATACAAAATCCAAGATTATGGATTTAAGACATCCTGATCGTAAAATGAGTAAGTCTGAGCCAAAGTCGTGTTTATTTCTGGATGATGAAGATTATGAGCGCAAGATCATGAAGGCAGTCACTGACGTCAAAGGATTGTCAAATTTGAGAAACATATACATAGAGCTAGGTGGTCGGTCTAATATTGAAAACATGAGTAACTACGATCTAAAGCGAGCGATTGTAGAATTATATAAAAGTCTCAATAATTTCTAAAAGATAATCCGCCTTGAAAAAGCAGATTGTATCTCACAACTAGCGACTTTTGAAGATTTTTATCGAATCCGTAAATATGATATAATTTAATTAACTCACAAGACGCGGGCGACTAGCGAGGATATTGGTTATGTCCAAAACTACAGCCAAAAGCAAGCCTAAGTCTTCTAAAAAGCCGCCTACAAAAACACCTAAAAAGAACGGGCGTCCTACAAAATATTCCGATAAACTAGCAGATAGAATATGTCAGAAGATAGCAGAAGGCTATTCGGCGCGCTCTATATGCAAAGAAAAAGATATGGTCTCTATGCAGACACTTTTTCGCTGGTTGCGAGAAAATGATGAGTTTCGTGAGCAATACGCGCATGCATGTGAAGAACGATCATATGCGCAAGCTGAAGAGATTATTGATATTGCAGATAATGCTACTAATGACTATATGGAAAAACTTGAGGGTGACGGGTATATATTCAATAGCGAGAATGTTCAGAGGTCACGTTTAAGAATCGACACACGTAAGTGGCTGATGTCTAAGATGAATCCAAAAGTTTACGGCGACAAGCTGGATATGACTACAAACGGTAATGACATAGGAGTAGCTCTAAGTGCAAAACAAGCAGAGCAACTACTTAAAGCCAGAGCAGACCGTCGGGATTCTTAGAGAAATTGCAGATAACGGCTCTTTTGCCGAATACTGCATTGCTATAGACCCAAAGTACCAGCTTGAGTGGTTTCACGCTGAGATTGCTAAAGAGCTAGAGCAAGGATATCGTCGATTGCTGGCTGGAGAAGACGTCCGATTGATGATTTTTATGCCGCCGCGCCACGGCAAAAGCGATACAGCCACGCAGAAATTCCCGTCGTGGGTGCTAGGAAAAAGCCCGAATATTCCAATCGTAGTCTCATCTTATTCTGCAGAATTAGCGTCAGATTTTGGACAAAAGACTAGGGATATAATGCAATCCGCTACTTACACTAAGATGTTTTCTACACGCTTACGAGCAGACGCTAGAGCAAAAGGTCGCTGGATTACAAAAGAAGGTGGCGGCTACACCGCCGTTGGTGTTGGCGGTGCATTGACAGGTCGTGGATTCAAAATTGGTATTATCGATGATCCATTTAAGAACCGCGAAGAAGCAGATAGCCCTGTGATCCGTGAAGCACGTGATGGTTGGTATAAGTCAACGTTCTCGACACGCGAGGAAGGTAACTCAATGATCGTCTTTATTCTTACGCGTTGGCACGACGACGACCTCGCTGGTCGAGTTCTCAAAGCGTCACTGGAGGCAAAGGCTAGAGGCGAAGCATACGATGACTGGAAGATAATCGAATATAAAGCTATCGCTACCGAAGGTGATGCACACCGTAAAACTGGTGAGGCTCTCTGGCCAGAGAAGTTTTCACTTGAGAAGCTATTAAAAAAACGCGCAGAGATGGGTAGCTATGAATTCTCAGCGCTCTATCAGCAGAACCCAATCGATGAAGAGAATCGCAAATTCAAGCAAGCATGGTACAAATACCGCGAATTCAGCAACGTCTTACAGCTTGATACCTACAACGTTATGACAATTGACCCGCGAGGCAAAGACGACGTAAAGCAAGGCACTGACTACATTGGCGTAACCCTTAATTTTATCGACCGAGAAGGCAAATGGAATGTAATATGCTATCGCACAAAACTATCTGCGACTGACCTTGTCGACCTCATGTTTACAAACTGGAAGAGATACAACCTACACAAGATCGGAATTGAAGACAACCAGTTTACTCAAGCCCTGAAATCCGTTTGGGATGAAGAGATGATGCGCCGCGGAGTTTATCTAGATGTCGAATTATTGAAGCATGGCGGACACAGTAAAGCATTGAGGATTGAAGCGCTAGTGCCGAGGTATGAACGTGGAGGGATTTATCATATAAGACATGGCGACGCTAACTTATGTAAAGACCTAGAGCTTGAACTAAGTATGTTTCCTAAAGCCACCAATGACGACGCGAGCGACTCTCTAGCATATCAAGTACAGCTAGCTCAGCGACCAGAAGATGATGTAGGATCAGCCTCATACAATCAATCATTAGCAGATAGCGACTTAACAGCAATGTGGAATTAATTAGGGGGAATATGAAAAAATTTGTGCCAGAATTTGGAAAAGTCAAAGAACAACAGCAGCTAGACGATAAGACTTCTGTAGTGGTTGAGAACAGTTATCAGAATCATACTGTTATAGCAACTAAGCTACACTATGAAGAACGTTTTCGAGTTGCATCTATGGCAGAAGCACGCGATAAGGTCGACGAGTTGACGCTAAGGATTGAAAACGACGACAGCCTTATCAATCCGTCAATCCGTTATGATGGTCGCGCTAGAATATCATACAAAGGATCATTCGATGTTGTATTTGAATATACCAAAATTAAGCAGGTAAAATGATTATTTTCACAACTGATTAAAAATGTGATATAATACAAGCGTAAACCACTGAAACAAACCAGAGTTTACTGAAACAACAGTAATCTTTGGAGTAATCAGTGGCTTTCTCTTTTTTAACAGAAGAAAACATCCTAGATCTATGTAGCGCCTCAAAAGACTATACAGAAAAACTCACGCAGCCTTTTGAGGAATATTCCCGTCTTGCCAGAAATAAGCCACACGCTAAAATACCTAAAGCGTTTCCTAAAACTACAGACGGTACGGCAGCTTCAATTATCATTAAGTCTGCACGTCGTGCTGTACAGCAATTGCCGACTGGAGTAGTCTCTACTTCTGACGAATACAGTCCATGGCCAATAATTGCTGAATTTGTTTACTTAGAAAAAATCCTACCTAACGCCAACGCCGAATACGATCTGATCCATAAAGTGTGGATAACTATTGAAAATGGTGAGTCGTTTGGGTCGCAGTGTGTCTTTACACCAGTAGCTTACAACGATGACGAGCTACTTCCAGACTATTTAATCGTTTCATGGCGTGATGTATTTATTCAGCCTGGTAAAAGATCTGCTAGTGACAGCGACTATTTATTTGTACGCACGTGGTGGCAAAAGACTGATGTAGACAAGCTTATCGATGCCGAAAAAGAACGACGCCGCACTGCCAAAAAAGAGGGCGCACTATACGAACCAACTTGGGATTTGAAGGCACTAGAAGAAATAAAAGAAGCTATTGTCGCTAAAGATTCTAAAGACCAGAGCGAAGCAGAGCAACAGTACTCACTTGATCCATCAGGTATTGAAATTATAACTGGTTTTCAAATTGGTCATAATGCAACCTTCTTTACCTTCAACCCAGCCACTCAAAAGATTGTACGACGTAAGAAAAATAAAGACCCAAGGGCTAAGATACCCTTAAATTGGTATTTTTATGACGCCGATGGAGTCAATCCTCTGGGTCGTAGCGTCTTAGAGCTAATTGGTCCTCTACAGAACCTGATCGATAGCGATATGCAGGCTTATCAATACAACCGTGCCGCCGCATTGCGACCAACTATTAACGTATACGGCGACGTAAACGAGCGAACCCTTGAATTCAAGCCAAACGGTCTTAACAAAATTAAGAACCCAAATGTACGTATTGAAGCGATGTCTGTAGATACCTCAGCAATCCGCGACTATCCGAACTTATACGGCCTACAGAAGTCTCAAATGCTCAACCTGGTCAATAGTCCAGACACTTCAATTAGCGCAGAGGTTGGCAATCCAGGGTTCGGCAAAACACCACAAGCGCTCAAAACTCAACAAGCTCAATTGTCTATTGACGACAACGCATTGCGTAAAGGATTTGAAGCATTCTTTGAGGAGTGGAGCGAAACGGCTATTAACTTGTATTTTGCAGAGCGTGAAGGTGTAGAAATAATCCAGCTAGACACGGACACTGCACAGAGATTGCGAGATCTAGAAGCAAAAGGTCATGAACTAGATGGTGTAGTCCTAGATGACGACAATAAGGCAACTGTAGACTTCTCAAAAGCTAAGGGCGTACTGAAGTTTAAGATTGACGCGTCAACAACGAAAGTAAACAGCGAAGCGGCACAGTTAGACTCTCTGAAGACATTGATTCAGACGCTAGATTCTAGCCAATCACTGAACCAAGTAGTACCAGTAGATAAGAAATTAGCTGCATGGAACGCTATTGTTGCTAACTCTGGTATTGATGGATTAGACGAGCTAAAAGTTACAGAAGAAGAAATGAAAGAAATGCAGGAGGCGCAAACTCAAGCCGCGGTCCCTGCTACCGATGAAACAGCTACAGCCGAGATGGAACAGCCCGCAGAAGACGAGGCTCAGGTTGCTGAAGTCCCAGTAGAGCCACAAGAAGATATAGAGCCAAGTATTGTAGATGAATTACGACAGATAGGCACACCAGAAAACCTAATTACTGAAGTACCAAGCATGATTCAAAAAGGATTTACAGAAGAGGAAATAATCGCATCTATTATGGGAGTTATCCAAAAGGAGGGTGAATAATGGACGAAAATCTATATCCGCGCAGTACAGAATATTATCAGCCAAACGAGGAAGAAGACCAGAGGGTAGAGGAGGCTAAGCAAGCCGAGATCAATGCTATTAAGCAAGATATGAATAAGTTGCAAAAGGTGCTTGACCGCTGGGACGAGCGTATTACCTTCTACAAGTCTACTGACGCTATACCAGAAGAAGTAATTACAGATAAAGAGAAGCTAGCTATTTATATATCGGCAAACAAACGTATTGTAGAGATTTTAAGAGAGGAAAGGAGCTTCTTAGAGAGTGTAATTGACCAAGCGGCATAGTAAGGTACTCTGCTTTGGTTAGCTATCCTCGCTATTGGCTAACCAAAGGAGCGCATCTCACGCAACCCAGGTTCGTCACCTGCAATCGACGCTTAAACAATCTAATGAGAAGGAGGGGTACTGTGCCGTCAGACGCAGAAAACCAAGAAGTCGTTAATACAGAGGTAGAGCAAGAGTCTACCCACGCTGAGTCGGCGCCAGCTGAAACACAAAACTCTGAGGCTTCTTCAGAGCCAGAAACCAAAGCAGTTATCTCAGATAGCGGCGAGGTGGTACACGTCAAAGTCGATAAGTCTAAGGAAGAAAGCAAAGATGCTGATTCTGATGATGAGTCAGACGAAGACAGGAAGCCGAAACGGGGCAAAGAGGCGCGCCGTGAGCAACTAGAACGCGACTTAGAGGAGGATAACCGAGTCATTCGCGAATTAGTTGCTAAACGGAACGAAACTAGAGCTTATCGCCAGCAATTGGAGCTTGACGCGCAGAACGAAAGAACATTTCAACCTGTACAGCCACAGCCACAACAATTGCCAACAATAGAACAGATTATGGAGATGGAGAACCCAGAGACTGGTGACTTCTTCACAGAATTTGAAGCTAAGGCGATATTGCAGAACCTACAGTTGCAACAGCGACTAGATAATATGCAACAAGATCAGGAGCAGGCGGCTTATAAAGCCCAAGTCGAAGCGTCAAGAAGTGATTTGTCATATAAGGCAGATATGGCACTCAGGGATTTCCCAGAGTTTGATCCAGAATCTGATCAATACGATGAACATCTTGATAACGCCGTAAACGGGTATCTGCAAAGTGTACTTGTTTACGACCAAAACGGCGATGTCATTGGCTCAAAGACAGATGTATATCAATTATATAAGTCATTCCACAAAGACGGTGAAGCACCTAAGCAACGCGCTGTGATTAATGACGCTGGTGATTTCCGTGGAGGCGGCACTAGGATCGTTAAACCATTCGCCAAGCTTACTACAGAAGAGAAGGAAGAATATCTCCGTCGACAAGGACATGATATTTAAGAAAGGTTAATAACATGGCAACAAACACAACCGCAACGCTTTCTGCCGAGATGATCCAATACCTGGAGGAAAAATTCTTGGAGCGAAGCGAAGCCCGCACAATTCACCTAGAAGGTGCTAAAAAGAAAACTCTAGGAAAAAACTCTGGTACAACGGTTACCTTTACAAAACGATCACCATTTGGCTTGGCTACAACGCCATTGACAGAAGGTGAAAACCCACAAGACGAAGCTATCCGAAGCAACAAAGTCGTTGCTACTCTACGTGGCTACGGTAAGTGGACTAAAATCTCAAGCATGCTGTACAACACTTCAATCGACCGCGAGATGAAAGAGACGATTGAAACTATGGGCCAAAATGCAGGTGAAACAATCGACGCATTGGTCCGTGATGTATTGCATCAGGGTGCGACAGTACAGTTTGCGAATAAGAAAACTGCATTGAACGGTATTACTGCTGACGATATCTTGACGGTAGCAGAAATCCGCAAGGCTGTACGTACATTGAAGAAAAACAACGCAATCCCATATGCAGACGGATTCTTCATTGGTAAGGTTGGTCCAGATACTGCATACAACATTACTGGTGATACAGCTTGGATTGACGCTCAGAAGTACACTGGCCGTGCAGAACTATACAAGGGTGAACTAGGTCGCTTGCATAAAGTCCGCTTTATCGAAGCATCAAGCAACCAGAAGGATGAGGCAAGTACAACGACTGTCTACTCAAACTTCATTCACGGTCAAGAGGCATTTGGTGTTGTCGACTTAGCTGGTAGCGGCTTGAAGAAAATCATCATCAAGCAGTCAGACAAGGGTGATACATCTAACCCACTCAACCAGTTCATGACCATTGGTTGGAAGGCTGAGGCATTTGCGTCAGCAATCCTTGATCCAAAGTGGATTATCAACGTTAAGACTGGTGCTAAAGACTAGTATCTAATAACAGTAAGGGGTGGTTAAACACTGCCCCTTACGACCAAAGAAGGGAAACGATAAAATGGCAGAGAAAAATACAACTGCGCTTACAGCCGAAGAGATTATCGCCAACGCTAAAAAAGAGGCTGAAAAGATTATCGCCAACGCAAAAGAAACTGCAACTAGCGGTGAAATCGTAAGCCGTAGCGTATCTAAGGAAGATATCATCGAAGCATACAACAGCGGATTAAGTCACCTAGAGGTTGCTAAGAAATTTTATGGCAACACAAACGATGACAATATGCAGAAGGTTATTGCAGTTATTGAAGAGGCAGTACCATCAGGGGATGACAAAGACCCAGAGGTTGAAGTCACTGATCCTTGGATTGGAGCTTAGTAGATTATGGACTGGACGAGAGAGGGCGATCTAACTAGATTACATAAGGTGTTTAATGACCCTCTTAAGTCCCGTCACGAGCGCAGATTAGCCCACGACACGTTCAACAAGATATTACGCCAGCTAAAAGATAAAAAACTCACCGAATTACGTCGTAGGCTAATCCGAGCCAACATTGCAGACGATGATGCCGCCGTAGAGAGAATAACTGAAGAGATACACGAATACTCACGACGTGCAGGCTATAGATAGCGACTACAACATAAATAGATCAGACCATTTCGTTGATATCCACGAAATGGTCTTTTTGCTTGATATATGATACAATAACCTTACAATTAAGCACGAAGTGTGACTCTAAAAAACGAGAGCGCGTTGTCATCCAAAAAAGAAGGAAGCGTGCGTCGCAGCGTTGTATAAGTAGCAATCTGAGGTGATCGTTTGAGATAAATACGAAGCCGCCCAAGTCAGTATGGAGCGAAGAACTAGGCCCTCTTGGTGACCAGACAACAGACGATAGCTCTTATCCAATTTAATAGTATTTTTACAATTTGGAGTGTTGTTGAGAGATTTGGGATTTGTGTGTATACTATAGGTACTTTAGTAAGTAAATGGGAGGCTTTACTAAAATGGTATCTAAGGACAAAATCATCAAAAGCACTATTGGTGCTGTTATTGGCGTAGCTGCAGTAGCAGGTATGGCTGGAGCTGCAAATAATAGTCAGCCACAGCAGACTATAGCTCCAGTAGTACAACCTGTAACATATTCAGACTGTAGAACGGAAGAAATACCGTTTGAAACACAGTACGAAGGTGAAACAGGTCAATATGGCTACACTGAAACTATAAAGCAACAAGGTGTAGCTGGTAGTAAAAAGATTTGTAAACCAAGCAAACCAGGGTATGAAGATAAGGTGGAGGTTATAACTCAACCTGTAAACCACGTTATCGTTCGTACACCTAAACCTGCACCGCAACCAGTACAACAGCAATCACACTATCGTGTCGGAGCAATCTGCCGTGACGGTTGGCAATCACATGCTACTGGAAGAGGAGCATGTTCACATCATGGTGGAGTAAGCGAGTGGCTGTATGAGTGATTGGCACGTGTGGCTTTTCTATGGCACCGCTGCATTTATTTCTGTATATTCAGTCATAACCTGGAAACAAATAATGTGGCTATATACGCTGGCATCGCCATATGGAGTTGATGATAACGATGTTGCTATAAAGATGTTTTCATGGAGCGCTCTGCGTCAGTTGGCTGCTAGTACCTTTTCCATACCGGCATTCATTTTGCTTGGTCAAAAATGTATAAGTAGTATTCCAACGGAGTTTGTTACTGTTCCATTTACTTTAGTTATTGCTACAGTAATATATACACTTGGATGTAGCTATTCAGCACCAGAAAAAGCATTTTATAGGCTCAAAAAGTATGGATACTTAGCAGAGGATGCAACTGGTAATGGGGGATGGATAGAATTTACCATTCGCCATTTTATGCAATATACCTATGGGATGGTCCTGTCCCTTATTGGTATTATTGCAGTGTCTATATTTCTTCTGTATATAGCGTTATTCTAGCGTGCTACACAAAAATGTTGCACTACAACCCTACCATCACCTACGCCAATACCAGTATAGGTGTACTTGGGGTCGAGCATGGCAGCTTTGTGCGGCGGTGAACTAAGCCACCAATCTATAGATTGCTTTGTATCTGTTCCGCTATCGTTCCAAGTCAAGTTTTCGCTGGCGTTTGTGCAAGCGGCAACTTGAAGTCTCCTCATTTCTTCTGTAAGCGGTTGGTTCGTGTCTGGCATGTAGTGTCCGCGATAATTCCTGGCTATCATGTCGTCGGCTTTCATTTGAGCGGTCTTAGATAAGTTTGGGTGCAGTTTTAGTGGTGCAACGCCGACTTTGGCTCGTTCAATATTGACGGCGTTCAATATTGACAGTTCTGTCGGCGGTTCTATCTTTTTGCTATTAGATAATTTGTTGGGATTTTGAAACGAAGGCGATTCTACGACAGGGGTTGTCTTTATTATCTCTGCATTACGTTGAGCAACAAATAAATAAGCAGCAACTGCGCCAACGACTACTGCGATGCTAACAAAAATGACAAGAATAAATTTAGTCTTTTTCACGCCGACAGTATAACTGAAATCATCAGATTTGTCAATAACACTCCAAGTTACAAAAAGGAGTGTTTTTCTTATGCAAGGAAATGAATCATATCGTCAATACCTTCAGTACCACGCAAATAACCACCCGTCAGCAACCAAACGAGCAGAAGCTCAAGCCCTACTTAATGTTACTGGAGATGACGGCGGACTTAACGGCTACTTCTTAATGGGTAACGGCACCAATAATAGAGGTCAAACCGTCGGAGAGCAAAAGTCAAACGGTTACACTGCATCATCCCTCAACCGTTCAGTCAATCCGTGGTGGATGAATTCATATGCCAGTTGGCGAAATAGCCAAAAACAGGGTGGCGCGAACCTCAACCTCGACCTCGGTGGCGGTGGCGGTGGAATGGGTGGCGGAATGGGCGGTGGTAACCGTGCCAGTGCTGCTCAGTTAGCAGAATATGACCAAGGTATTGGTCAGCTAGAACACGGCTTAGGACGTATAGACAATCAATTAGGCGTACGTTTGGGCAATATTAACAACCAGTACAATACCAAGAAAAACGAATTAAAGAGTTCATGGAACCGTGCAGAAGGTCAATTTAACGACCAGACTCGTCAAAATCAGCAACAGCGACGTACTAACATCAATAACATTAATGATCGCTCAGCAGTTGGCTTACGAGGACTATTGCGTTCATTAGGAAGTATGGGTGCAGTAGGTTCAGACATGCAATTAGCAGGTCGTGCAGTTCAGAACCAAGCTAACCAGCAACGAACAGGCGCAGGACAGACTTACGCACAGAACCAAAAGCAAATCGACACCACATGGGGTCAGTTTAAGAATGATTACGCGGATGAAGACAAAAAGCTTAACGACTGGAAAGCAAACGAAGATAACGCCGCACGTCAATCATCTCAAACTACACGTCAGAACCTATTAACTCAATTAGCTCAGATGAAGAGTCAGAAAGCCGCCGCACAGGGCGCTAATGGTGCTAATGCCGCACGTGCAGACCTTGGACGAGCAAATGCCCTATCAAGCGAAATTGACAACCTAGGACGTCAGCAAAACACATACAGCGGTAATAAGGTCCAGTACAACGCAAAAGACCTAGACAGCTACAAGGTAGAAGGTGATACAGCAGTTGGTGTTTCAGATCCACAAGCAGCAGGCAGTGACCCAACACTAAACATCTACAACACACGTCTAAAGCAAGAAGACGAGCGTAAACGACAGAATCAATACCTGTAAATAAATTAGGAGGGGATTAGAGATAATGGACTTTTTCCAAAGAGTAGGCAACTTTTTCAGCGGTAAGGGTTGGGTAAGCGATGACGAACGTCGACGTAAAGAGCAACAAGTTCAAGCGCCAGTTCAGCCACGCCCTCAGCCGTTACAGCAGGTACAGCAACCTAACATTAACAGACTAAACGGTCTATCTGGTGTAAATACACCTGGATTAGGTGGTGGTACTAATATATTCAGCCAAGCTCAGCAAAAAGTAAATCCTAATCCCCTTCAACAGGCTAATCAAGCAACGCAACAGCTAAACCAAAATAACCAGCCAAAGCCATTAATCCCAGAAAAGACTGTCAATGACGCCCCTAAGGTACTAACCCCTCAAGGGCAACAAGACTGGGTAAACAAAGAAAACAAGCAAATCCAAATCCAAAATGTCATAAATAACCCTACTCAGGTACTTAAATCTCAGGTCCAACAGCAGCAGCCAAAGCCTGCACCAGTGGCTATTCAACAGCCTCAACAACAGAATAGACCACAAATATCCCCAAGTTTTGCTAATCCGGGAAGAAATCCTCTATTTACCCAAAATCAGGACAACTTGACTCGCGCCCTAGATATAGCAAAACAGGAGAGTGACAAGTATAAGACCGAGCAGGCAATACGTAACAACAAGCTAGACGATATTATGCGAGCAAGGGGTGTTAGCGAGCCAGAAATTGCTAAGAACCGCCAAGTACGTATTGACGCAGAAAATAGAGCTTATTTATCAGCAGACAAAGCAAGACGCGATAGCAATATTGCACAGATGGCAGGACTGGCTACTTTACCAACACGTTCAGTGGTTAGTTTCGCTAAAGGTGCTATTGACGGTGCTGGCCGTACAGTTGGTGATTCAGGCGATAAACTATCTCTAGCTGTCGCAGACGCCATGTATGGCATTACTGGTGATGAGTCATATGACAGAATACGAAAATATATTGTAGAACAAGGTAAGCAACGTAACGCTCAATACGATCGAGACCTAGGCGTATTTAAGAAGAACGACACAGATGTTGCAACAGCTTACGAGGCGGGTCAAAGCGCCCAACGATTGGCGCAAGATATAGGTACAGGTGTAGCCACTGGCGGTGCTATACCCGTAGCACGTCAGTTTGTAGAAAATGCTGCAGACTTTATTACTAATGCAAACGCTAAAGGTAAGAGCACGCGTGAGATGTTGCCATATGCGTATGGTAACGCGGCAGTTCAGGCGGGAATAGAGAAGCTTGGGCTAGACAAGGTCTTATCGCCTATTGGCAAAAAAGGTCTGACTAAGTTTATAACAGGTGCTATAGCAGAAGGTTCGGAAGAAGCCGCTCAGCAATTTGCAGAGAATGCAATTGCTAAGCATACGTACGATCCTAATCGCAAGTATGAAGAAGGCGTCCTTAAGAGTGGTCTTATGGGTGCGGTTCTCGGTGGTCCAGCTGGAATGGCTAATTTTGGTGCTATGCGACAGACTGGCAATCAACCATCAAGTGCAATGACTGCACGAATGAATCAAAATGAAGCTACTGGAAAACTAGAAAAAGAGGCTATAGCTCAACGTCAAGCACGTCAATCGTCGGACGACACCTCACTCAAGCAAGCGGCAGAAGTAAATGTAGCTAATAACCAAAACAATCAATTACACCCAATCCAGTCGGTGAATGTAGCCCCAGCAGTAGAGAATACTATACCTAACGCTAGCCCAGCACTAAAACAAGCCGTTACCCAGAATATGTCAGATATTCAGCACGGTGATGTAAATGCTGTTGCCACACGCCAACAAACAACAGGAATACTAGAAAACTATCTGATAGAACAAGCTACAAAAGACGTACAGAACTTAGCTAGCCCAGAAATGAAATACAAGCTCAATCCAGAGCATGAAGCACAAGTCAGAGCGTATAACGAACACATAACACGTCTACGCCAACGTGAAGAATACTTACGTGGTCAAGGAATGAGTGAAAATGCTCCAGCCATGATTAACCTACGTAAAGCTCAAGAGCAGGCTATATACGCCAGAGATCATATCGGTGAGGTAGATGAGAACGGATTGAAGTATAAACTAAGCCCAGAACAAGAGGCGTTCTTTAAGGACTCTAAGATTCGAGATGAAAATGGCAATCTGAAGACCGTATATCATGGTACAAATAGTGAGTTCGATCAATTTAGTCCATTAGCCGGCTCATCAAGTAGCACACGAAATAGGTGGGGTGAAGGTAACTATTTAGCATACGACAAAGATATGGCTAATGGCTACGGAGTCAATCTAAAAGAAATGTATGCGAACATCACCTCCCCAATAACCAATAACCAAAAAACTGTCTCATTTGAACAATATGACGCCCTACATCGACGAATAAATGATGGCGAGCCAGCATATCGTGAAGATTATGATATGTACGATAATGACATGGATTTGTTGTGGGATATTACTGACAACGGTCAATGGAAAAAATATGCTCAAGACATCAAAGACACCACTGGCAAAGATGGTGTGATTATGGATGATATGGCAATTACTTTTAGCCCAAACCAAACTAAATACACCAATAATCTCAATCCAACAGACAGCCCAGATATGCGGTATAAACGTCAGGCAGAGGCTAAAATGCAGGAAGTTCAACAATCAAAAGAACTTCTAGCACGTCACCTACAACTAACAGGCGATGAAAACCTTGTATTCAATGAGTGGCAAAATGAAATGCAGAAGAGAGCCTTAGGTTACTACGATCCAAAGACTGACCAAATCAACCTAAACAAGCTTACAGAAGACACCCTAAACCACGAATTAGGACATAAATTACTTACTCGAGTAGAAAACAAACAAGAACTATTAAACGCTATTCGTGAGTCTTATGGAGATGAATACTTAATAAACAAATATGGCAGTCAATATGGAAATGACCTAAACCTACTAGCAGAAGAACAACTAGCTGACGGATTCAGCGATTATTATAACGGAAGATTAAACGGTGAAGATAAGGTACGTCTGGGTGCTAGATTAGGTATTCCTCAAAAAGTCTTAGCAGTATATGACCGAATTACTGAAGCTATTATGGGGCTTGTCGGTAAACAAGACGCCATTAAACAATTTTACGCCCAAATGGAAACAGGGAAATTCCGTGGTGTGTCACAAGTAAGCGCTAGGGCAACGAAACCACAGCCTACTTACAGGATTGACCCGAACACAAATATAGTACATCTCGATGAAGGGTACTCAATACCACCAAATACAAGAACTGGTGATATTGGTCGCATCATCCGAGGCAGGATTCGGCAGTTTATTAACCAAGACTTCGACCTTGGAGAAAGTGGTATTCAAGCCCGAGTGACGAGCGACACCATCAACGAGGTGAGTAATAAACAACCGTCTATGCGGCACTGGCAGTTTGTCAAAAAAGGTGAAATGTCAAACAATTTCAACGAACTACTCAATGCCATGCAGAACGTACGGGTTGAAGAAATGAACCCAGCAAAAGCCAACCAAAAAGGCAAGATTCGCCGCGCTGCCGATTATTACATTAAGGGAGACGTGACCGTGGATGTGGGCGGAGACCTATATGAGGCGACAATCGTCAATGAGGTAGATAAATTAGGCAATGTGTTAGCTTATGATATTTCAGGCATAAGAAAATCGACTGGGCGCGGACTCAATAGTTCCGCTATTAGCGCAGATGCGCTTGACCAGTCGATTGACAACTCTAGTATACCAAACAATCCTCAAGATGTCAATACAGATAACCGCTATAAACACCCTCTTCAAGAAACTATTAACGAAATGGAAGCCAACCCTAAGCCTAGAATGACTAGGGAATTAAGAGATGCTATAGATGAGTTTATATATGAGAATATAGATCAGAATCTATTCCTAGAGCATAATGACACAAATATCCTCGGAAGTCATGGATTGACGTGGAGTATCCCACGCCTGCATGTAGACGACCTACGACACCACCTAGGAAAGGAGTTGGCTGGAGATCTACCGTCTAACTATAAACGCCGTACTGGTAAGCGAGATATCGATACAGTAGCTCAGGAAATGGGATATGACGATATCGACGCATTTATCGATGAAATTAAGCGAGTAGCTGAAGCACGACGTGCAGAAAGAGAGAGAAAGACCCTATTGGCAGAATGGCGTAGGGATCCAGATGTCATTAAAGAAGCTCAGAAGATGATTGCAGAGCGACATGCTGAAGAGGCTAAGGTAGAGGCTGAGAAGCAAAAGAAAATAGAAGAAGCGAAGGCGGAAGAAGAACGACGTACTGAAGAGGCTAAGGTAGAAAAAGAGCGAATTGAAAAGCAGCAGGCACTAGGAGAAATACTAAATAGAGGATTAGATGAAGGTCCAAGGCACAAAATAGCAGATATAGTACATAATGCTAGTGTAGCTACTGGTATTGATGAAAAAGCCGTTGCAAGACAATTTGCTAAGCTGGCTGAACAGAAGGGCTATGACATTACTGGAGAAAGGGCGCTACTAAACACCAACGCCCGCGTTGGTAGTATGTTAGATGAAAATGGACGATTACGCCCGATAGACGAAATAGCGCCAGAAGTAAAAGAAAAGATTAAACTACCTGGAGCGGAACACGCGGTCCCAGCACCTACAACTACTGCAAATACAGCTACCCACAATACACGACAGATGATTTATAAGGACGAGAAGGGTGCATACCATTCATTCTATGAATACAGAAATATCTTTGGTAAATGGCAACGAACAGGCGCTGAAGCGCCAAAAGTAACTTCACCACTACAGAAGAAATTCATAGACGATATTAGATCAGATAAGGCAGTTAATGATGAAGCTAAGCGTGCATTTGATGACGGTCTAGCTATTCAGTACATATGGAGGGAAAACTCTAAGGGCGTAAATGCTGAACTAGTGAGTGCTTTTGATGGTTATATGCAAACTGGAGATAAAAAGGCATATCGTCCAAGTGATAAGCTAGTTACATTCGATCCAGACAAACATTATATAGAGTCTGGTAGAGTAGTGGACGCACAAACTGGTCAAATTCTAGGTAACTATATTGAAATGACACCTGACGGCAACGTAACTATATATGCAGGTAAAAAGAAGATGAACCTGAATATGCATGATGTCGACTTTAGCAAAATTAAAGAGATGCGTTTTGGTGCTGGTCAAACATGGACTACTGAAGGAATAATAGACCGTATAACAGGTTCATTGAGGCGAAGTAATAGCCTTGATTACTTTAAGAAGGGTGGCAATAAAACTAAAGAGGCGTTACTGAATATTATGTCTGAAACACCTCGTCAAGCTAATGCCGCCGCAGTAAAAGAAGGCAACGCTATCGGTGAACAGATAAAAGATTATCGTAAAAACTTGCTAAAACAAGCCAAAAAGCACGGTCCACTAAAGCGCCAAATGCTACAAGACGCCGTATATGTAATTGAACCATCACGTCCGAAACGGGGCGAAAAATCACCATCATATGATGAACGCTTGAAAGTATTTGAAGAAGTTTATGGAAAGAGTGCCTCTGAAGCTCTGGATCAATACAATAGCTTCTTACGTGCTGTATACAAAAACTTGCTAGCTCGCCAAAACGAAAAAAGGTTAGAGTTAGGTAAAGACCCAATTATGGAGCGTAAAGACTATATTACGCACCTAGGAGAAATGCAGTCTGGCAAGGGAGCTATCGCGGCTATGTATGGCGGTGCTAAGAATCTATTATCTGGCGGAGATGTGGCTATTGAATCTCGTCAATCACTACCAGCTAAATTAGCAGGTCGTACAGGACTATTTAAGCCAAGCCAAAAGTTTAATCAATTCGCTATGCAACGTGTAGGTGACGTAAAGCCAACAGATCCATTTACGCCACTAATGGAATACAGCAAGATAGCCCTACATAACATTCATATGACAGATGCTATTACAATGAACCGCTCGCTGGAAGTAGCAGTGCGCGCAGCTAGCGAAGCACGACAAGAATTTGCAGGTAAGGGTACTAGCGGTATACAAAAGCTAGCTGACAGAGTAGATGCTCTGTATAATTCGGCTGCTTCTGGTAAGGTCGATGCCGAAGAGCTAACGCAAGTAAGAAATAAACTATACGGATTAGAACGCGCAATTGGTCGAAAAATAGACGGTATACAAGAACTCAGTCGTCTAGTTAAAAAAGCTGACAAGTTTGGTGTAGAGAAACTAGACGCAAAAGATATAAATGGTCTAAAAGAAACCACCAACAATATGTCTGAAAGTCTAGATAAGATGCTTAATGACGTAAACTTTATGAAGCTGATGTCTGATAGCGCAAACGGACTGACTCAATTTGTCGGATTTGTCCAAGAACACGCAAACCGACTAGCTGGAAAGACAGACCCATTCCAACGAGTCGTAAACGATACAGAGCCAAGTAAAATGCGAAAATTCGCAGATGCAACTGGTAGGGCATTAATGAAGCAGGCGGCACTATCTAAGATTGTCGGCAATATGAATTCAGTAGTAGCCCAAACGGCATCACTACCCGCTCTATTCTCTACAACCAACCCGAAAGCATTAATACAGGCATTCAAGCTAAAAAACCGTAAAGCTATATTACAGAAGTCTGACGCTCTAGCCCTAAGGTATGCAGACGATAACCTGACGGATGACACCAAGTTTGAAAAAACTATGAAAACTGCTGGTATTCCTATGGAAGTAGTTGAAAGAGGTGTTATTGAGTATACCTTCTTAGCTAAATATAATCAGGCAATCAATAATGGACTAAGTGACGCGGATGCAGTTAGATACGCAGAACGATTCATTAATGACACGGTGACCTTACGCGATCAGATAAGCACCCCACGAGCATATAATAGACTATGGTCCGCATCATTCTTACAGTTCACGCGAGAAGTGACACAACAGAACCGTTATGTATGGAACCAGATGTCTAATAAACAAAGGGTGGCACTCGCTGTTAATACGGCAATTGCATATAGTGCGATAGAAGCGCTAACTGGAAATAAGCCAGGGGTTGATCCATTAGGTACACTAATCGAGATTGTAGGCGACTGGCTAAGTGGTGGTGATGATGACGATAAAGACAATTCAGTACAAGCTAAACTAGAGCGTACAATCCAAAAAGTAGCTGGTCAAGCAGTTACAGCCTCACCTATAGCTACAGCTATGGTTAATACTGCAACGACAAAAGATGACCGCAAGAAGCTATTCGGCAAAGAAAGCAACTTAGGACGTTACGACGGTACAATACCAGTTGTTGATTTACCTCGTAAGTTGATTGACACTAAGGGCAAATTGGACGAGGCAGCTAAAGCACGTGAGGATGGTGATGATGATAAGGCAGAAGCAAAAACTAAAGACGCTATGTACAACATCCTAGGTCAATTGCCAGCAGGTAGCCAATTAAAGAAAACTATCCAGGGTATTGCGGCGGCTCACTCTGGCGAAGTAAAAGATGGCAATGGTGAGACAAAGGTTGAGTTTGAAAAAGACAATCCATTCAATCTAGTCCAAGGTGCTCTATTCGGTAAAAATGCGCTAATACCAGTACAGATTGAAGAAGGAAAGAGCTCGTGGGTTAATATGTTTAAGGCTGGTGGTCTAGTCGCTAACGCGTCTAATGGTATGCAAATAAACATGCCAACCAACAATAATCCACAACAAAAACAAGCAACAGATAATCAAATAGACCTACAGGGGCTAAGCAAGAAAGAAGCCGCTTCAATTAAAAAGAAACTAAAGAAGGGCGACTATACATTCCAAGACGGATTGCTAGTAAACAAAAATGGTAACGTAGAAAAAGGTGTATACAAAAAGCTTGCTCAATCTCAAGGACAAGGTGATGAAGCATATCGCAACTGGATGAAGGCGTATGACATTGATAAAACATCAACTATTAAAAAAGAGTTCACTTCATTTAATGCGACGTTAAACAAACTACAGAACGGTACAGAAAAGGTAGATAAAGCTAAAACTGCCGTCAATATGATGACTGGTAAATACAAAGACTTGCCAGACTGGGTAAAAGAGCGCTACTACAAAGAATCTGGATATACAAAGGATCAAATTGAGTACGGCGCGATGACATCTCATAACGAAGTAAGTCTGATGGATAATTACTGGCGTCAAAAGGCTCAAGAATCATCACACGAGGATCTAATACAAGAACTAGCCAATGGTCGAAGAAAGAGTATTACAGGACAAATGTTTGCTAAGAATGGTGTAATCAATAAGCTACGTGCAGAGGGTTACATTACTAAGCAGGAAGCACGCGCCCTTAACGCTACTCAGTTTGACACTGACGGCAATAAGATAACCAAAGATACCTCAGGTGGTTCTGGACGCTCAGGTAGCGGAAGAGGTAGAGGACGAAGAGGTGGTAGGTCAAGCGGCAGTGGTAGTGCGTCTCCACTGGCTTCTGCAGTCACTAAGAGTATGGGTCTAACATCTTCTGCGCCAAAAGCTAACGAATCATCCGCAAAAAACACAAGTATAAACCAAATTGGACAAAACCTAATAAGCAAGACTAACACTCAAAAACAGATAACTAATACATTAAAAAAGTGGAATGGTGCAAGCACCAGCAAAAACACGCGAATCCGCATTAAGAAAGCATAATAGTGATAATTATGATATAATATAAGCAGAAAACAGCGTGACCTAAAGAACACGGAGCGTCTGGCAATAATAAGCCGGCTCCGTGTTTTTAATTTAGGAAAAACGCCATGAACACTACGCAACTTATATCGGCAGTTATGCTGAAAGCTACTGGTAAGGTGCGCAACCTACCAGAAACAGACAAGAAATACCAGAAAATACTAGGTATTGCTAACATGTATATCCCTGTATGGCAAAGTGAACCTAATGTTGATTGGCAGTCTTTATATGACCCTAATTATAATGTCGGAACACTATCGACGAATCAGGAATATGAAATTGACTTTACTAAGGTTGCTAAGGTAAGCAACGTATACGGCGACACTATAAAGGTCAAAAAAGACAATCAGATTAAAGAATACACTACAGTGCCACCAGAGCAAGCGGGAATGTATAAGGGGCAAGACTGCTGCACTATCTCTGGCAATAAACTGGTGTTTATCGATCCTATACGAAGTGACGACCCAGTACTTGGAGGGCAAATAACAATACCTGTATATTTACGCGCCCCACTGCTATCAAGCCCAAGCGATATGGTCCCAGTAGACAATCCAATGTGGCTAGTGGTGATGTGTGCGGCTGAATATGCTCGCAACGACATTCTTTTACAGAACCAATACGGCAATCTCATCAATGAAGCTAACCAGCTGATGGAAAAAATGATAGAGAATAACGCTAGCCAAGCTAGATATGCACCTCTAAATATGATTCCAGGAGTGTCTGACATATGCTAAAACCCCCTAGCAATACTAAAGCACCAAAAATACAGCGACTGTCGGTTGAGGATTGGACAAACGGCGTAGTCACTGCATTTGATGATGGTCGCTCACCGCTAAGAGGTCTAAGGTCATCTGAGAATATGATATTGGATCAGGACTCTGTCATTACTGTGCGACATGGTACTGCTAAATATGGTCCCCAGCCATTAGGAACAGTCTTAGGTGAATTGGCTGAATTTCGCAGTACTACAAAAGACGGATCCGTAAACTGGCTAGCTTGTCTTCAAAGAATAAACGGCAAAACAAAGCTATGTATAGCTAAAGGTGAAGACCCAGCCTGGCAAGTTGTAGAAGGTAAAGAATATCACGAATCCGCCCGCGGTCATTTCAAGCAAATACGCAACAACCTTCTAGTCATGAATGGAGAAGATACTCTTAGTTACTTGGATATACCAACAAAGAAGATTGTAGCATTTCAGAAAATATCAGATCCAGCAAAGCCAATACTAGATAAAAACGTAGGGCTAACTGGTACAGGATTTAAGGTATTTTATGCAGTTACTTTTAACTCTACTGTTGGTGAAACCGCAGGATCGCCTCTATTATCTCAAGCAATCTCTACCGACCGAGATATGTGGAACGGTGAAAAACATAACCTATCAGTCAAGCGTCCAGATAGTACAGAAGCTAAGTCATGGAATATTTACTGTGGTGTTGGTGTTGACGGCGGCGGAGAGCCTACACTTTATCGTCTAGCTGCCGCACTACCAATGGATCAGACAATATTTGTAGACAATGGATCGCGTAGCCTAGACATGTCTGTACCTCTGCCAAAAGACAATAACACGGCTGGTCCAAAAGCAACACGAGCCGATGTAGTCAATGGCCGTATATGGATGACGGGCGATAAAGATAATCAATTCTATGTATGGCGTGGTGGTGATTATGGTCATGAGCTAGACTTCTCACCTGGATATGGTGGTGGATATACGCCAGTAGGGAATGGTACCAAGGAAGTGCCATTTGCAGTACGACCATATCGCGATGGTAAAGGCGATCCTAAAGTAACGGTCCTAGCAAACGGCACAAACGGTACTGGTAAACGATTCTATATTACGCCAACAAACATTACTTACGGTGAAGATACTATTACTGTCTGGCAAGTACAAGAAGATACTGGTGCTGACGGTACAGATAGCCCTGACGCTGTAGTCATTTACAATAACGACCTACTATATCCAAGCCGTGGTGGATTTAATACTACAGGAACTCTACCGCAATTACAGAACGTCCTATCTACAAGACGAATTACTAACACTATTCAAGACGCTATTAGTAACCTAAACAGTAAAGCTATAGAAAAAGCCGTAGGGTTGGCATTTGAAGGTCGCGTGTATTGGGCGCTACCTGTTGCCGCTGACTACAATAACCAGATATGGATTTATGACACAGACCGTAGAGGTGCATGGATGAAGCCATGGAGTATTCGTGCTGACTGGATGACGCTATATAACGACAACTCAGGTATAACTCACTTCTTAATAGTTCAAGGAAACAAGATAGTCGAGCTATCTAAGGGTGCAACTACAGTTGATGATGGTAAGCCGTTTAACACTAGCGCACAAAGCGGTCAATTGCGATTTGAAGAGACTGGAAGGGATTGGGCGCGTGTATTGAAGGTGGTATTTGTACTACTCAGACCTCAAGGGCGCATTAATCTTACCGCCACTATTAAAACTGAAGACGGATTACAGACATTTACGGAGACAAGATTTTTCGGAGCGTCTTCAAGTCGTACTGGATGGAGCGAGCCAGGCGTTGGTTGGAGCTCTATCGGATGGAGTGAGGTGAGAGGCATACCTGAAACATTCAACTCTGCTAGCGAAGAGGTAGAGCTGGAAGTAGATGAAGACGCTCACTGGGTGCAATACGGCTGGAGTTCATCAGACCCTGGCGTAAGTTACAGCATATCAAGAGTGGTATTTGAATACGTAAATATTGGCACGAAAGACCAAAGCTAAAGGAGGAATAACAAAATGGCAAGTGTTAGTGACAAAATTACAAAAGTAAAAGACGGAAGCAACCCTAACGTAGCACGAGTAGTTACCCCACGACCCGCAAACTCTGATACTCTATCTGTAGATAGTTTAACTGGTTGGACTGAAGATACTGCTGTGCATTTTATGACGTATAGAGTAGACTCAACTGGTAAAGTGGTCCCAGGTAGCCAGAGAGACTGGAAGGGCATGGCAAATAAGGCTACTGGCCAGATTATTAGTTTACAAATCCAGAATAACGCAATAGATGATGGCAACTTAGTTGGAGATATTGTTCAAGCTGGTCCTACTGCCAGCTGGGCGCAAGATCTAGCCGAGGCAATGCTAGAATCTCATAACAGCGACGGTTCTCTAAAAAAAGGTGCTGTAGGGGCTGAGAGTATAGCCAAAGATAGTATTGTTGCTGAATCAATCAAAGAGAAGTCTATTACAGCCGACAAGATAGACTTTACGACAATGCCAGACAATAAATACAAGACTACTGAACAGGACACTGGTCAAAAATGGATTGATGGTCGCCCTATTTATCGTAAAGTCGTGCGTGGCACTGTGAATATGACAGGTGGTTTTAATACGTCAAACTTGCCACATGGTATTCAAGGTCTAACAAGCGCCTGGGAGCTCATACGCTACTATGGAAATATGCGACTATCTGGCAGTCTTAATAATAACCCTATCAAGCAAGCGTTGCCATACATTGAAGGCACACACCAATCAGGTGTTACCTCAATTGATCAAACGAATATTACTATTTCTGGCAGTTATGCTTGGGGAAATTCAGAAGTTAGTATTGTGTTAGAGTATGTTAAGTAATTAGACAGTACCTACTGCAATCCAAGAGATGCCGTGGTTAGCACCACCAAAAATGCCTGAGGTTGAAGCCGTAATAGTTGTGCCTGTCTGATTAAATGCTCCACATTCTATGTTTGTACCAGCACCAATTTTCTGGTCGAAACTCTCTGGAGATGTTGGCGTCTTAAATGTATATCCGATTAAGACGGGTATAACCGCGTATACTTCCTTAAATTTTTTAGGAAAAGTAACCTGTATAGATTGTTGTTTTCCGCCGTTTCCCAAAAAATAGACCCAGCCAGATTGAATGATTATGCTACCTGTTACAGTCTTATCAGAATTGTTATTTTTATAAGATAATATGGTCGTAGAATCTATCTTGTCTGACCAATATATAAATGGTAAAATAGTACTATAAATTAACCAGTGTGATCTCAAGAAACGGAAGCACGTATAAAGACGAAAGGCTTCCGTTTTTTATATGCCAGGATCAAACACAGACCTAAGTGAACGCCTAGTCAAACTAGAGGTGTTCAATGAAAAAGTAGCAGAACCATCATTAGCTCAAATATTAGCCAAACTAGACGGGTTAGTAAGTGAGTCTGTATATATAGAGCGAAATAAATATGTAGATGGAAAAATAAATGATATTGAAAAGAATATCAAAGCAATCCAAGACCATAACGACACACTAGACGGCAATATCTTCATAAAAGCCATCGTTACTGGTGAAAAGAAATTCGTAGGCGTAATCATCAAATATACAGGTCTAACCGTACTCATAGGTGCAGTAGGGCTCTTTTTGCTTACTCAATTTACCCATTTTATTCAAGATAGAACACCCGTTGAAGTAATAGAAAAAGTAAAGGAGGTAACAAAATGATAGAAAAAGCACTAGCTTGGTTTTACGCACGTAAAGGACGAGTTTTTTATTCGATGGAAAGTCGAAATGGTCCAAATTCTTATGATTGTTCAAGCTCTGTATATCACGCTCTAAAAGAAGCAGGACTTTTACCTGCAAGCTACTGGATTGGCAATACAGACACTCTATTCGACGCTCTGGAGAAGAATGGTTGGGTTCGAGTACCTGAAGACGCAAACGGCGAAGCAGACACACAACGCGGAGATATTTTCATCTGGGGTATTCGTGGCAATTCGGGCGGTGCACTGGGTCATACAGGAATGTTTACGGATACAGATAACGTGATTAACTGTCGTTATCAAGCAGGTATTGTAATAGACAATCACGACTGGCTCTGGAGCGCGTCAGGTTGCCCACCGTATGCATTTTACAGATATGTAGGTAAACCTCAAGAAGCTAAGCGTGTAGCACTTCCTGAAGTTTATTATGCAGACGAAGTAGCAACTGTATTCGACCTTAGACAAATTAGATGTAACCGACTAATTGATGAGTTTGACTGGGAAGATAACGGCGTACCTGTTTCTGTAGCAGTGAGAACGGATAAAGACGGCTATCTACTAGACGGAGAAATAAATACAGGAGATTACTTCCGAATCGTTGGTAGTACGGAGATATTAGACGAAACTACCGAAAACAACAAACGCTATCTACAGCTAAAAATGGCAGATGACGGAATTTGGGTACTAGCAGAGCGAGTACGCGAATTAGCGAATGGGGACGCAGGCACACCACGACCAGAAAGGCGACCTGTAGCACCACGACCAGCCCCAAAGACACCAGAGATACAACAGACACCTCAGCCCAAAGAAAAGCCACAGGAGCAACCGCTAGCACCACAACCAACCAACGAAGACGTGATGAGGTCTATCGGAAAATTAAGTCAAGACATCGCTAAGAATAAAAGTTTATTAGAGAAGATTATCGATTTTTTGATGAGCATTTTTAAGTTTAAGAAATAAGGAGGAGATATGAAATCACTAGAAGCATTAAAGAATATCAATTATAAAGACGTAGCTATCCGCGCTGGATGGACATTTTTACAAACGTTTATCGCGACATTTTTGTTGGCGGGTGTAAACTTAGTAAATTTGCTATTCGCGGCGAGTTGGCACGAATTATACGCTTTAACGATGGCTACCGCATTATCTGCAATCGCGGCTGGATTATCTGCGGCTAAGACTATTATTCTAGACTTAGTACGTCAGATGAAAGAAGCTGTTGAGTAATTCGGAAATCCCGAACAACTGAACAGTTCGGAAATCCCGAACAGTTGACTGAACGTAAAATATTTGCTAGGATAGAAGTATCAATTTCAGATTGCCGGCCTCTATCGATTGAAAAAAGGTTTTCTTTCGATTGGGGCCGCTTTATTTTGCCCTGAAATACTAAAAAATAGGATTTTTCTGTCAAGCCCTTAGCACTACGGACTTGTGGAAAACTCC
>ERZ773265.267-NODE-267-length-33270-cov-16.498871_pt1 | contig 33270 bp, 30 predicted proteins | sample MGYA00580512_ERZ773265 | MGnify/ENA primary metagenome ERZ773265 (study PRJEB29015, sample SAMEA2738169) | human oral metagenome | biome: human oral; feature: human-associated habitat; material: saliva | place: China | collected 2183 ... | reverse complement strand
GCATGGTACGTTGCCAATGACCACAACTATCTGTATCCAAAATCGGCTCTGAACCGATGGCTGTAGGATAAAAGAGCAATTCAGCACCATTTAACGCAAGACAGCGCGCTGTTTCAGGGAACCATTGATCCCAACAGATACCAATACCAATCTTGGCATAGCGAGTATCCCAGACCTTGAAACCAGTGTTACCAGGCGTGAAATAAAATTTTTCTTGATAATAATGGTCATCTGGTATATGGGTCTTTCGATACACACCCAGCACTTCCCCATCTGCATCAATAACTGCAATAGAGTTATACAAGACATTGCCATCTTTTTCATAGAAACTAATCGGTAGAACAACCTGTAGTTCTTTAGCAAGAACTTTAAAATGCTGAATAGCTGTATTGTCTGTCACCGACTGGGCATGCTGGTAGTAGTCATACTGGCGTTCCTGACAAAAGTATGGACGTTCAAACAATTCGGGCAAGAGAATAATTTGTGCGCCTTGTTCTGTAGCCTGACGTACTAAACGCTCTGCGGTTTGGATATTTGTTGCCACATCCTTAGCGCATTGCATTTGAATGGCTGAAACTTTTACATTTCTCATCTTTTTCTCCTATTCTGGGATTTGTTGGGTGATACAGTGGATATTGCCACCACCTAAGAGAATATCTCTAGCTGGTATTCCGACAACTTTACGGTCTGGGAAACACTTACTGAGGATATCTAAGGCCACTTGGTCGTTTTTATCCTGAAACTGAGGAACTAGGACAGCCTTGTTGGCGATATAAAAGTTCACGTAGGAAGCTGCTAGTCGTTCACCTGCGTATCGCTCTTCTTCTCCTTCTTCATAGATGTAGCCTGGCAAATCCTCTTCGGTTACAACCTGACGAATAGCTGGGATAGGAAGCTTATGAATGGTGAAGTGACGACCTTTTGCATCTGTTTCTTGCTCTAATAGTTCGAGATCTGCTTTTGACATGGCATACTGAGGATCGCTTTTGTCGTCTGTCCAAGCCAAAACAAGCTCAGCAGGACCAACAAAGGCTGCAACATTGTCAACGTGTTCATTGGTTTCGTCCTGATAAATACCATAAGGCAGCCAGATAACTTTTTCAGCTCCAAGGCACTCTAATAAGGTATTCTCGATTTCCTCTTTAGTCAGGTTAGGATTGCGACCAGGACTAAGCAAGCAACTTTCAGTTACGATAATGGTTCCTTGTCCATCACTATGGATTGCGCCTCCTTCCAGTACAAAAGGCTTGGCATCGTAAACAGGTATTTCCAAAGCCTCAGCAAAACGACTGGCTACTTGGTCATCTGCTTCATAGTCTTGGTAGAGACCGTCAACAGCACCACCCCAAGCATTGAAAGACCAATCTACTGCCAACTTTTCCCTTTTATCATTAAGGAGAATGGTTGGGCCAGTATCACGCGCCCAGGCATCATTGGTAGGAATGTCTAAATAAACAACGCTATCTCCAAGGTAGTCTTGGGCTTCAGCTAAGTAGTCTTGGCCCACCAAAAGATAGACTCTTTCCCCTTCTGCTATGGTCTTAATAATCTGGCTGAAAGCTCTTTTGGCAGCCTTTCCTTGAAAGGGCCATGAACCTGGTCGAGTCGGCCATATCATGAGGGTACCATGATGAGGTTCATACTCTGCTGGCATGCGATAGCCTAATTTTTTTGGACTGTCCATCATGATAATCTCCCTTTAAAGTCTTGATAGTCGAAGGCTTTGACTAAGCTGCAGTCACCCTGCTCATCCATGAGATAGAGACTGGGCAACCCAATACCGTTGAAGGTATTGTTTTTGACAAAAGAATAAATGGCCATGTCTTCAAAATAAAGTCTATCACCGATTTTGACTGGATTTTCAAAACTATAATCACCAATTACATCGCCCGTCAGACAGGTATTAGAAGAAAGTCTGTAGGTATGGGTTTTTTCCTGTGCCTCAAAGCCATTTCTCAAAGGTGGACGATAGGGCATCTCAAGTACATCAGGCATATGGCAGGTCGCAGAGGCGTCTAAAACTAAGATTTCCATACCGTTTTCTACAATATCTAATACCTCAGTAGCTAGATACCCCGCATTGAGCGCAATGGCTTCCCCCGGCTCGATATAGACTTCAAGATTGTAAGTTTCTCGGATACGCTTGATTTCAGAAATCAGCAAATCTATATCGTAGTCTTCTCTTGTGATGTGATGACCACCACCCATATTGAGCCATTTGACCTCATGTAAGTACGAACCAAATTGCGCTTCTACTGCTTTCAAAGTTGTTTGTAAATCATCTGCTCCCTGCTCGCAAAGGGTATGAAAATGAAGACCATCCACTAAATCCAACAAATCACTAGGAATCTTGTCTGAAGTTACTCCAAAACGGGAGCCAGGTGCACAAGGGTCATAGAGCGCGTGGTCACCCTGTGTTGAACATTGAGGATTGAGACGTAAACCAACACTGACACCAGCCTCCCGACAACGGGCCCCATGTTTACGCAACTGTCTCTCTGAGTTAAAGACGATATGGTCCGTTATCTCTAGCAATTCCTCCAAGTCTGCATCCTTAAAAGCAGGTGCAAAGACATGGACTTCACCTGGGAACTCTTCTCTAGCTAGCTTGGCCTCATAAAGACCACTGGCTGTCGTACCAGATAGATACTGGCTAATCAAGGGATAGGTTTTGTAGAGGGAGTATGCCTTCTGGGCAAGTAAAACCTTGCAACCAGCTTCTTCTTGAACATATTGTAGAATGCGGCAGTTTGCTTCTAACTTGGTCAAGTCAATGACATAAGCTGGAGTTGGTACTTGTTCTAACTTCATCAGTCCACCATTTGTGGATTTTCAACCACAACCCATGGCAAACCATACTCATTCAAAGCTTCCATGAATGGATCTGGATCCAATTCTTCAAGGTTATACACTCCAGCTTGTTTCCAAGTACCGTTCATAACCAATTTTGTCCCAATCATGGCTGGAACGCCTGTCGTGTAAGAAATGGCTTGTGAACCAACTTCTGCGTAACATTCCTGATGGTCGCAAACATTGTAGATGTAGATGGTTTTTTCAACGCCATCTTTGACACCTGTAAAGATACAACCAATATTGGTTTTACCAACAGTACGTGGGCCAAGGCTGGCTGGATCTGGAAGCAAGGCTTTCAAAAATTGAATCGGAACGATGTCTTGTCCATTGAAGTTAATGGTATCCGTACGAAGGAGACCGACATTTTCCAAACATTTCATGTGCGTCAAGTATGATTGACCAAAGGTCATAAAGAAACGAATGCGTTTGACACCTGGAATGTTCTTGGCCAATGATTCGATTTCTTCATGGTGAAGGAGATACATGTCTTTTTGTCCAACTTGAGGGAAATCATACTCGCGCTTGATTGACATAGCTTCCACTTCGACCCATTTTCCATCTTCCCAATAAGAACCCGGTGCTGAAACCTCGCGTAGATTAATTTCTGGGTTAAAGTTTGTTGCAAACGGATAACCGTGGTCACCACCATTACAGTCCAAAATGTCGATATAGTGGATTTCATCAAAATAGTGTTTGAGAGCATAGGCAGAAAAGACGCTGGTCACACCTGGGTCAAAACCAGAACCAAGAAGGGCGGTCAAGCCAGCTTCTTTGAATTTCTCCTGATAAGCCCATTGCCATGAGTAATCAAAGTAGGCTGTAAATCCAAGTTCTTTACAACGTTTCTCATAGATAGCACGCCATTCAGGGTCTTCTGTGTCTTCTGCTTCGTAGTTGGCCGTATCGATATAGTGAACTCCAATCGCCAAACATGCATCCATAATGGTTAAATCTTGATATGGTAAAGCTACGTTCAAAACAGCTTCTGGTTTGTAGCTTTCAATCAGGGCAATCACTTCTTCAACCTTATCAGCATCAAGAGCAGCTGTCTCAATCTTTGTACTTGTTTTGCCTTCCAGTTTAGCTTTCAAGTCATCACATTTTGACTTAGTACGGCTGGCAATCATAATCTCTGTAAAGGTTTCGCTATCTTGGCAAATCTTTGAAATAGCAACTTGGGCAACGCCCCCACATCCAATAACTAATAAACGACTCATTTTTTTCCTTCCTCTTCTTCTAAAATGTCCTCAACATACTTGGGTAACATAAAGGCTCCCACGTGTAAGTTAGCAGTGTAGTATTCTGTGAAAAGCTGGCGTTTTTTCCAGCCTTCCTTGTCAAAATCTTTGACAGGGTGGTATTTTTTCGATGCAAATCCAAACAACCAATAGCCTGCTGGACTGGTTGGGATATGGGCCTGATAAACTCGACTAATTGGAAAGGCTTGATTAACCTTACGGTGCATGCTTCGGCAAGCCGACTCATCCTCATCAAAGAAGGGACTCCCATGCTGGTAAATCATGATGCCGTCTTCTTTAAGAGCACGATAACTGTTACCGTAAAATTCCTTGGTAAAGAGCCCTTCCGTATGTCCAAAGGGATCTGTCGCATCGTTGATGATAATATCATAGTCATCTTCGCAGTTTCGCAAAAAGCGTAGCCCATTTTGGTAGTAAATGGTAACACGAGGATCATCTAGCCCTGAAGCAAAATCTGGGAAATACTCACGACAAACCTCTACCAACATTTCATCAGGTTCTACAATATCGATTTGTTCCAGCTCAGGATAGAGGGTTAATACTTGGGCAACACCGCCGTCGCCACCCCCAATAACCAAGACTTTTTTTGGATTGGGATGGACAGCCATGGGAACGTGAACTGTCATTTCGTTGTAGACAAAATCATCCGCATCTGAGAACAAAACATGCCCATTTAAAATCAAAATCTTTCCAAAAGCTGGCGTATCCAAGACTTCGATATCCTGCCATTCACTTTTTCCAGCGTAGAGTTGCTTGGCTGTTCTCAGGGACAATTTGACATCTGGAGTATGAACTTCAGAAAACCATAAATCCATCTAGTTCTCCTTTCTCTTAATGACGTTGATGTGATTGACCTCAGGATCTTCCGTCCCTTGGAGGGAGCAACCACGTTCCTTGGCAAATTGGATATAGTCTACAATTTCTCGTGTAATGCGTTCTCCAGGAGCCAAGATAGGAATTCCTGGAGGATAGCACATGACAAATTCCCCACAAACTTGTCCAACAGATTCGTCTAAAGACAAACTTTTTCTCTCTGAATAGAAGGCTTCTTGTGGAGACAGCACTAACTCGGGCTGAATATATTCTCCAGCTATCAAGTCCTTCCCGTCTCGTGAGTATAGTCTCTTGATATCTGCTAAAGCACCAACTAATCGTTCAATGTCTTGGATACGGTCACCAATCGAAATATAGGCCAAGATATTGCCAATATCACCAAACTCAATCTGAATGTCGTATTCGTCTCGTAAGAGGTCATAAACCTCGATACCTGTTAAGCCAATACCCTGAGTGTAAACTGACAGCTTGGTCACATCAAAATCACAGACCGACACACCGTCTATTAACTCTTTTGAGTAGGCATAGTAGCCACCGATGGCATTAATTTCACGACGAGCATACTCGGATAGCTCAATGACCTTCTCAAACGACTCTTTACCACGAAGGGACAAGTTGCGACGTGAAATATCCAAACTAGCCATCAATAAGTAAGAGGCGGATGTTGACTGGGTAAGATTGATAATCTGACGAACGTACTCAGGGTTCATCTGCTCCCCAATAAGTAAAATGGAGCTTTGGGTCAAACTCCCACCAGACTTATGCATGGAAACTGCTGCCATATCAGCCCCTGCATCCATAGCAGAAATTGGAAGTTTATCAGTGAAATGCAAATGCGCTCCGTGGGCCTCATCTACTAAAACCATCATGCCAGCTTCATGAGCCATTTCCGTTAAACCTTTAAGGTCTGAACAGATGCCGTAATAAGTAGGATTGTTAATCAAAATGGCCTTGGCATCTGGATGGTCCTTTATGGCCTGGGCTACTCGGTCATTTTCAAGACCTAAAGCGATACCAATCTTAGGATCTACACTCATCTCGATATAGATGGGAATGGCACCACATAGAACCAGCGCATTGATAGCAGATTTATGGACATTTCGTGGCAGAATAATCTTATCTCCAGCCTTGCAGGTGGAAAGAATCATAGTCTGCACCGATGAAGTTGTTCCACCAATCATTAGAAAAGCATGACTAGCTCCAAAAGCATCAGCTGCTAGCTCCTCTGCATCCCGAATAATCGAAATGGGATGACCAAGATTATCCAAGGGTTTCATTGAATTGACATCAATGCCAACACATTTTTCTCCTAGTAGTTCAACAAGTTCTGGATTTCCTCGTCCACGCTTGTGACCTGGAACATCAAAGGGAACAATCCTTTTCTTGCGTAACTTCACCATGGCCTCATAAATTGGGGCTTGGTTTTGATCTAACTCTTTCAAGACATACTCCTTTCCATATTTTTAGAACCTTATGAAAATTAAGGAACTAAAGGTTGACTCATGAAAAAAGAGCAGGTTTTCACCTGCTCTGCAATCTTCTGACGTTTTTATGTTTGTTTCTGTTGAGTATGTCTGTTCCTGATGTTTCCTAACTCTCTAGTAGCAAATATTACGTACTTTATTGATCGTTTCACAAGATGACGTGTGCTTTCACCACACTAACAAATCTATACGAATTAGGACAAGTGTCCTAACATCAACTTATAAAAGTAGGCTTTTAACCCTATCAATAATGTGGCTTTTCAACCACGCTTCGGCATTCAACCCTGCCTGTCCGTAGGCATTTTTTACTCGGGTTTATATTTGCTAGAAAACATCATCTCATTTTCTAAGCTTTATTACTATATCATACTTCCAACACTCTGTAAAGTACTTTTTTGAAAAAATATCTATTTTTGTTCGGAAAAATAATATTTTATATAGATTTGTATAAGTTGTATAATGTGAAAGCGGATATAAAAAGAACTAGTCCACCAGTTCTTTTAAATGTATCTTAACGAATCTTGTGCTTATTTACTTACAATTATTCTGTGTATTTCAGAAAAACCAACAATATCAAGTGTTTTAGACATTTTTTCTCCTAATAGTTCATCAAAATCTACAGTTCTATCATCGTTTTCTAAAGATAAACTTCGAATAGAATTCCGTTTTTTATTTCTATATGAATACCTCTATCCTTGAGAATATAAGAATATTTTCTACCATCCATTCATGAAATATTCCGTATTCATCTTTTAGTTTTCTGAAATCAATAGAATTAACCTCTTGATTCCTAAGCATGTTTTCAACTTTATTCAATCTCTTAGCTATGTAAATAGAGAAATAATTTATTTTTTCTATACTTTCCTCAAGCTGTCTCTTCTGCTGAACGTTCAAATCACTATAACCTAAACTGTGAACAATATTAAAAGATAAATAAACTAATTTTTTCTTTGATAAATTGAAGATAGTTTTTGAGACTAATAAAAAAGCTTATTCACGTATAATTTTCAAAAAATATCCCTGTTTTTTATTTGAAATTTCTCAATATTTTTCCAATCATATATATTTTAGATGGTATTCCTGTTTTTATGTACCAACTACGAAACTCTAGTTCTTTATCACATCGTACATATATGTGTTGTCTATCCCTTCAGAATTCAATTTTTTATCCTCGTCACGGTTTTGAGGACACAATTTATCAGTTTCTAGTTTAGCATTTTTACGTTTACTTTTAAATTGTTTACCATCCTTGTTTTGAATTTCATCTGTTTTGAATATTATGGTTAACATTGTATGATCAATTTCTCCGACGTTATTAACACCACCTACAATAATTTTATCAACAATACTTTTAAAAACTGTACGATCAAACTCCGAAAGCTTTTTTTGTGAAGATAGCAAGCGATTAAACTCAGTTAGTCTGTTCTTTACATCGATTTCTACTTTTAATGTTGTTTCAATATTTACCTTCTCTTCTGCTAGAAACTCTTCTCTGAGGAAATTTCATTGTACTTTTCATTGTATCTGAAATCACTAATCTTTCCTTCCAGCCTTAAATTAACAAGATTCTCTTCCTTTTTTAGTAATGCACGCAGTTTATTAGTAATCTTTTACTTTCTCTCCAATACCTTCTAGGTACCTTTCAAAAATGTAACGAACTATTTTGGCTTCTTTTTTATTGATAGAAAGTTGCTTGGTTTCTACATCATAGTCATACCCGAAGCACCCTTGAAAGCCTATCAATTCACCACGTTGCATCTTTACTTTTAATCCCTTTTCCACATGAGCAGAAGTATTTTCTACTTCTTGCTGTGCAACAGAGCTTAGAATAGTCAGAAGCAATTCTCCATCCATTGTGAGGGTATCTATGTTCTCTTCCTCAAAATAAACGCCTATTTGCATATCCTTCAACATTCTTACATACTTCAGAGTATCTAAGATATTTCTTGCAAATCTAGCAATTGCTTTAGTGACAATATAATCAATTTCTCCATTCACACAATCATTGATTAAACGTTGAAAACCTTGTCTCTTGTCTGCTTGTGTGCCTGAAATACCTTCATCTGCATAAATATCTGCAAGTTCCCAATCTGAACGTTGAGAGATGTAATCTTTGTAGTGTCTTACCTGAGATTCATAACTATTTTTCTGGTCCTCACTATCGGACCTCACTCGGCAATAAGCAGCAACCCTCTTTAAATGTCTTTCTACAGTGACACCTCTTCGTCTAACTAAAGAATCAGCTTTTATTATCTCAACATTACTTTTTTCATAACTGAAATTCCTCCTTATTTGATTCTATATTACCGCGTTCAAATAAAAAGTTAGCTATTTTGTGTACTTAATATGCAGTCTATTTTTTATTTTTTCATATTCATTTTTAGACAGCATATTTTGGGAATATAAAAAGTTAAGTATAGATAGTTGCATACTATATTTTAATATTGATTGTTCCAAAGCTTTCCCTCCTAATAACGTGTAACTCTATAAATTCCTCCGTGGGTATGACTGGTTAGATCATTTATGGGCATTTCACCCACTGTCCTTTTACGTTGGCAGCCTGAACGTTCAGAAGTATCATTATCCTCATTTGCATCCTGGCAAATAGGGGACTAACCTATTTTATAGCCCACAGTTTTCGCTCATCTCACAGCGTGTTAGACTAACTTGCTCCACAAATGATTAAAGTCCCACCTTGGTCTATTCAATTGTCAATGAACAGATAGGAGGGACTATTTTTTATGATTAAGGCGGTAAGGATAGTCTGTTAGTCCCAGTAAATAATCTGTACTAGCTTGATAAAGATTGGAGAGCTTAATTAAGTAATCAATGGATAATTGTCGCTTACCACTTTCAATTTTTGAGTAAGCCTATTAGCTACAGGATAATACTTTTGAAAGAAATTCCTGAGAAAAATCATGATCCTCTCTTAAATCCTTAACACGCCTACACATTCGTTCACTCCTAAAGCAAATTATAGTTGACTTTTGAACAAATTTTGGATTTTATGCCAAATTGACATTAGAAACTTTTAAGAGATAAAATTCAGTATTTACAGATATGCTAATTTCAATACACATTTTTTCAAATTAAATGTAGTATCACTAACCTAACTCTTGCTCATACTATAATTTATGAAAGTTGAAAACAAGAATACGTATAAAATATATTTTTACATTCATTGCCTCTAAAGAACATAATTGAGCCTTTATATATTCGTAAAATTTTTAAATAATTCCCACATTGTAAAATGAAGTGCAACAAAAAAAGACATGCTCGTCTGATATACTAGAATTCCCGGAATTATTGATCATATTTGTAAATAGCATCTGGGAAACAGTTTTAATTCTTTAATCTAACTCATTTCTTACACACTGTAGAGCTGTTGTCATGAGAATATTATATCTATTACTTTCCTGGGGAGTTCATTAACGACCAGGCTTCAAATTAGTTAATATCACTCTTTACTTCTTGTTTGTAAAATTCTTTCAAGGCATCTTGCCAAGTTGGAATGATAAATCCAGTAGCTTTAGCTTTAGCCAGGCTCATTGTTGAGTTTAACGGACGTTTAGCTTTTGCTGGAAATTGACTTGAATCTACTGGCTTGATTTCCACATCTGTATCTTTCAAAATTTCAACTGCAAAATCATACCAAGTTGTGTCTTCTGTCGCATCATTTGACAAATGATAGTAACCAAATTCCTTGCGATTTTCAGCTAGGTAGGTCATGAATTCAGCCAAGGTACGAGTCCAAGTCGGACGACCATGCTGGTCATTTACAACTGTTAAAGTCTTATGAGTTTTCGCAAGATTTTGCATGGTAAAAACGAAATTTTTACCATAATTTCCAAATACCCAGGCAGTACGGATAATATAGAAATTAGACACATGCTTCTCAACTAATTCTTCTCCCATACGCTTTGTGCGTCCATATTCTGTCTGTGGATCTGGTCGGTCATCTACTTCCCACTCTTGTCCAACTGGTTTCTTACCATCAAAGACATAGTCCGTAGAAATATAAACTAGGGTTGCACCATGCTTTTCAGATGCTTTTGCGACATTTTCTGTCCCCGTAACATTAATAGCATAGTCCAATTCTTTTCCTTCATCCTCTGCTGCATCAACAGCAGTATAGGCTGCACAGTGGTAGACTAAAGTTGGTTTAACTTCTTCAAAAACTTTCTCAACCATTTCTTCATTGGTAATATCCATCTCAGCCACATCTACTGCTACGTATTCTTCATTACGCTCATCCAATAAATAACGAAGTTCGGTTCCTAATTTACCTTTCGATCCTGTAATTAAAATCATCTCTATACCTTTCTAATTTGCAACTCTTCCCAATATAGCAATAAAAAGCAGCGATTTCCTGCTTTTTATACTGTAATAATCTCCTGAGTCTTAGCATAATTAGCTTCAACAGCCTCTTTCCCTGATTTCCACCATTCTTGGTTATCCGTGTACCATTTGATAGTCTCTTTGAGTCCTGCTTCAAAATTAGTAAATTCTGGTTTCCAGCCCAACTCATCACGGAGTTTACTTGCGTCAATCGCATAGCGAAGGTCATGTCCTGCACGGTCAGTTACATGATCATAGGCATCTGCATCTTGGCCCATTTCCTTAAGGATAAGTTCCAAAACTTCCTTGTTGTTCTTCTCGCCATCAGCCCCAATCAAGTAGGTTTCTCCGATTTGCCCTTTTGTCAAGATTGCCCAAACTCCTGAAGAATGGTCATTTGTATGAATCCAGTCACGAACGTTCTTACCTTCACCGTAAAGTCTTGGCTTAATTCCACTTAGGATGTTGGTAATCTGACGTGGGATGAATTTTTCAATGTGTTGATAAGGACCGTAGTTATTTGAACAGTTGGAAATCGTTGCCTTGACACCAAATGATCGTACCCAGGCTTTTACAATCAAGTCTGAAGCGGCCTTGGTTGATGAGTAAGGAGAGCTAGGATTGTATTTGGTATCAGCAGTAAATTTCTCACCTGGACCTTCACCATTTCCTGGCAAATCCTCACGAAGAGGAAGATCACCATAAACTTCATCTGTAGACACATGGTGGAAGCGAATATTATATTTGCGAGCTGCTTCCAAAAGAGTATAGGTTCCGATGAAGTTAGTATGTATAAACGGTGATGGATCATTCAGTGAATTGTCATTGTGACTTTCCGCTGCATAATGAACGATAGCATCTGCTTGAGCAGCCAACTTGTCTACCAACTCCGCATCAGCAATATCACCAACAACTAACTCAACACGATCACCCAAAATTTCCTCAATATTAGCGCGATTTCCAGCATAAGTTAACTTGTCCAAAACTGTTATGTGAACATCTGGAAAGTTCTCGTAAACATAATGAACAAAGTTAGAACCGATAAAACCTGCTCCACCTGTCACGATAATTTTTTTGTATTCAGTCATAGTCTTTCCTTTTTTACAAATCTTCTTTTTTCAAAGGTTTTACATCCTTAAGTAGTGGATGATTTTTATCTGCTTCTGAAACCTCTGCTTCAGCAAGATTCTCCCACTCAATTCCTAATTCTGGATCTGCATAATTGACAAACGCATATTTAGGTTTCAATTCTAGTGCCCAATAGTCGTTGACCAGATAGCTATAAGAGACTGTATCTGATAGAACCTGAAATCCATTAGCTACACCACGGGGAACAAAGATACCCTTACTAGCATCAATTACTGTTTGATAGGTATTTCCGAAGGTTTCTCCCTCACGTAGATCAACCCAAGAACCCAGAACTTTTCCACCATCTGCTACGGAGATGTACTTATCCCAAGGTTCTGCATGCAAGCCACGAAGAACATTTTTGCGTGAGAAGGATACATTGTTTTGCAATTTTCCTTCTGCAAAAAAGGACTCTGGGAAACCAAGTGGGAGCATTTTTTCCTTCTGAAAATTTTCCTTAAACCAACCACGATTATCGCCATGAACAGGGATATCAAATTCCAACATACCGGGAATAGCTTCAACCTTACGAACCGCAAGCGTCTTACCGAAAAAATTATCTGTCATCTATGCTTCTCCAATCAAACGGAGCAAATATTGTCCGTATTCATTTTTCTTAAGAGGTTGCGCCAGCTTTAATACATCCTCACGGCTGATATAACCCATACGATAAGCAATCTCTTCTAAGTTTGCCACTTGAACATTTTGCATCCGTTGCACTGTCTCAATGTACTGTGATGCCTCTAATAAACTTTCATGAGTTCCAGTATCTAACCAAGCAAAACCACGCCCCATTAGCTCAACTGATAAGTCTCCACGTTCTAGATATGCTTTATTTACGTCTGTAATTTCCAATTCACCACGAGGGCTTGGTTTAATATTTTTTGAAATTTCTACAACATCATTATCATAGAAATAAAGGCCGGTCACTGCATAATTGGAACGAGGATGTTCTGGTTTTTCCTCAATAGAAACAGCATTCATCTCCTCATCAAATTCCACAACACCAAATCTTTCAGGATCCTTAACTTGATATCCAAAAACAGTTGCACCTTTCTCCTTATTAGCAGCCTTCTGAAGCATTTTAGATAGACCAGGACCATAGTAAATATTATCTCCTAAAATTAGGGCGACACTGTCATTTCCAATAAATTTTTCACCGATAATGAAGGCCTGGGCCAATCCATCTGGACTAGGTTGTTCCGCATAAGAAAGATTAATTCCCAACTCCGAACCATCTTGAAGCAGCTCTTTAAAACGAGGTAAATCATGAGGAGTAGAGATAATTAAAATATCTTTGATACCAGCTAACATGAGTGTCGATAGAGGATAATAAATCATGGGTTTATCATAAACCGGCATAAGTTGTTTTGATGCAGCTCGGGTCAAAGGATACAAGCGAGTTCCTGAACCTCCTGCAAGGATAATACCTTTCATAGTAGGGTACCTTTCTTTGTTGTTTTAGAGTCAATTACTATTAATTGTGTACTTCTCTAAAAGGAAAATAATCATCACATTTTTTCAAATTATTATCTAAAAAATACAGAAAAACTCTTCTTTATCTATAAAAATTCACTTATTTCATATTATATTTAACATAAAATGAAATAAGCGAATTCTACTTTGTTTGCATATAATTAAAAATCATTTCCTAAGGGTGTTTCAAATAACTGTGTAAGAGGCATAATCCCACCATTTCTTAGGTTTTCAATACTAAAATACATAGTAACCGGTTTGCCATTATTAATAACCATATCTCTAGGATCAATAAAACCTAGTTTTTCATAGAATTCCATAGCATCCTCTAAAGCATGAACTCTAACACCTTTTATTGGTAACCAACAGTCAGTAGTTAAAGATAATCAAAGTGCAAAGGTCACCAAAAGTGAACCGATCCCCCTTTTCTGGATATCCTTGTGAACACCAAGATAATCTATGCTAATTCCCATCTCTTTACCCTGAGCTAGAAGAGAAAATGACACTAGTCTACAAGAAATAAAACCTAATAATTCAAAATTTTGATTTACAATAGCCAATACATGGCCTGATTCTTCATCGTATTTGTTGTAAATATCTAAAAAAATATCATTCAATTCTTGATATCCACAATCAAAAGCTCTAACATCGTCATCATTTAAAATAGATGATGAAGTACTGATTAATTTCAATTCATCAATAGAATCCAAGACAGATAATTAGTGCGTCTCCTTACTAAACACTTTCAAGCGTTTACTTTCCTCATTCAGTCGTCTTAATCTACGACTTACATCATCAGATAAGTTATACTCACTATTTAAAATAGATAAAATATGTTGTTTTTCTTCAGTCTTCTCTTCAATAAGTACATCTTTAAAAATTACTGCCATTATTCTCACCTCACTTCGATGGTTAAAGTGTCGTTACTTTATTCTATCAAACATAAGGCGCAAAAACAAGCCAAAAATCCGATAGAATGGCTATCTCTATACTCTCAAGTAAGACATTTCTATCAAATCAGTTCAATTTTACTCCTTGTTCTACTAAAAACTAATTATTCCGTTTTAATTTATTAAAAATATGCAATTCAGTTTCTCCGCCAAACTATTTTATCCACTATCCCTGTATAGCTCTGCATTATCTTAACAACTTTAGTAGAGACATTTTCCTCGACATAATCTGGGATAGGTAATCCAAAATCCTCACCTTCTGCCAAACTAACAGCAGTTTCAACTGCTTGAAGAAGAGAATTTTCATCAATTCCTGCCAAAATAAATCCTGCCTTATATAGAGACCTAGGACGTTCTATACTGGTACAAATACATATAGCGAGAAAAGGATAACCTTGACTAGTAAAGAAACTACTTTCTTCTGGTAAAGCTCCCGAATCAGATACTATAACAAATGCATTCATCTGTAAACAAAAGAAAGGACGAAATGTGTCCTTTCTAGATATTAGCTTTTCTTCAACCCACTACAGTTGACAAAGAGCCGAATTCCCCAACTCAGTATAGAAAGCAGATGAACATGTCCACTAACCATTCTACCAAAAATCCGTCATATTCACACCTCTCAGCTTCAGAACAAGGAAAAATTAGTACCTATCTCAAGATGGGCAAGAAGTCTACTGAAATTGCCCGCTTACTAGGACGTCATCGTTCAACGATTATCCGTGAAATCCAAAGAAAGGCGGTTACACAAGTCCAAGATAAAAATGGGAAACAGGCCTATTTCGCCAATAGTGGTCAACGGATTTATGAAACAAACCGTAAGAACTGTACATTTCATAAGCTGAAAGACTGTTCTCCAAACTTTTTCGAGGAGTTAACGAAAACGTTAAAAGCCAAACCTCGCTGTCACAGTGCGGATACGTTTATTCAGACTTATAAAGAGAAACATCCGCTGGAAATACTCCCCTCCACTAAAATCATTTACCGTTATATTAAAGACGGTTTATTATCCATCAACCCCATCGACTTACCCAAAATGGTCAGGATTCGAAAGAGCTCTACACCATCATCTAAGACCAACAAAAAGATACTTGATACATCCGTCCAGAGGCGATTACGAACCGCTCTGAATTTGGTCACTGAGAGATTGATTTGGCACTTGGTAAAAAGACGAGGAGGAGGCCGTTATCCTGACTTTAGTGGAATATCAAACACGGTTTGCCATAACTTGTCAATTACCGAATAAACAAATGATAGGGTAAAGAGCCAGTGACGAAGTCCCCTATTTTCTATATTACAGCTAATAACGTCTCTGAGTTTAGCGTCTTATCGGACTTGAAAGGCCTTGATGTGTATTTCGTCCATCCTTATTCATCTCATGAAAGGGGGCACAAATGAGCATTTCAACGGGCTTCTGAGAAAGTTGCTCCCAAAATCCTGATTTCTGAAGAGCTCGATCTTTACGTTTCAGCTATCAATGAAAGACCTAGACGATTTCATGGATATGAAACTGCAAAATTTCTGTTTGGGCTAGCCCAAACAGCTTAAACAATCAACTCTGGGACAACTACTAACTTGTTGTACTTGATTTGACAATGTGCGTATATTTGTTTTTATAACCTGAAAAGAACGCAATTGCGCCCTTATATATTATATATTCGTAAAATTTTTAAATAATTGAGAAATTTCAACCTCTCTATTTTTTTATTGCTAGAATATTGTCACATCAAATGACTTGACAACCGTTTGACTTGGTTCTACAAATGTGCATCCCCTTCTTTTCTTCCAATATATCCAACTCCTCTGATGATGTTGATAATCCACTCCATAGGTTCTAATGTTGTGTGTTTTCTACCGTAGTAAGACACCACGAGATTTAAGCTGATTCAATGTGATAGCGCCATGTGAAAAAAGTAAGTGGTCTAAATTTAGAAATTTCTGATTCTCAAATAACTGTGTCCTATCTTGTAAATAAAGTAATCCAATCTCTGGGAACAATTTTGATACGGAACAAATTTCCTCATTAAATTGGACTCACGTAAACAGAGTATTGACTGGCATACTTGAGTTTAGCAACTCAACAGTATTATTCATGACGGATAAATTATTTCTCCCTAACTAATATGAATACTACTATGACAGTAATTAATGAAAGGTTACAGACGTGGGATAGAGTTTCAATCTGAAAACAATGAAGAAGAAATCTAAGCGTCCAATAACCTCTTTGGTTCTTTTCAATACTCTATGTTTTTACATGTTCACGAATAATTTAATGTTCTGTAACCTTAAATCTCACATTAGTCATAGTCCAATTTCTAAAGATTAAATTTATTGCTATTGGATGATTTCTTATAGCTTTAAAATTTGCACTATCAGAATAAATTAAGATATCGTTCTTTTGTACTGATAAATTAATTTCTCTACACCCCAAATAAGTTTCATCATTATCATATATATATCCTGTTTTAGAATTTCTTTTGAAATATATCAGTCTATTATTTCCAATTCCAAAGTGTTCATCAAAGTCATTATATTTTATCTCGAAACCTATAAAAAAATCACCAATAAAAATATCATCGGGAATTTCAAATTTACATCTCTTTTTGAAAAAGCCCTGTCTGACGGAAGTATCAATTGTAGAATTAAAATTATATATTCTATTAGTACCTAACTCTGTTGAAATGTCACTTAGTGTTTTTATTGGTCCGGATTTTTCATTTTTAATCGTATTTCTACTATCTTGAGTCACTAATTTGTTAAGTAGTTGAACATATAACTTCCAAAAATTCTCATGATTTATATATATATTCTCGCTTTCTCTCATAAGTGATTTTAAAAGAATATATGATTGCTTTTCTAAAGCTTTTAGGGAAATTAAATCAGATTTTCTTATAAAGGATAGTATCTTTAAAATACAAATCATAGAATTTAAACACTCAGCAATTTCTTCTATCAAATTATTATTCTGATGATGTTTCTTCAAAAGATCTAAAAGATAAGTTTCCGTAGATTCTTCAAAATAGTTAAATTTCATTTCAGCTAAATGCTTTGTAACAATCGATTTTACATTAAGCTGCTCAATACTAACTTTTCCCATTCTGTGATTTTTAAAAAAATTCCTATAACCACTATTACAAATGTATAACATTTTATCAGTTACATAAAAATCTTCGAATTGATTTGTCGAACCATCATTTATATGTACATTATCATAAATTCCGTATCTTGTACCTAAGTTTTTACTTAGATAAAATAAGTGTTCTCGATGTCGATGCTGATATTCTGAAAAATAATATAAATCATACAAATCAATGGGAATAAAAAGTAAATTTTCTTTATTTGCAAACAAGTCATTCAGTTTTTTATTGAAATCTTCTTCATTATCTATACAATGCCATGTTGATAAAATCTTTAAATTATTACTTAAAATATTAGACTTTAAATAAATCTCAGATAACTCAGATAAAGCATAACACAATCCTAGATTCTTGTTATTTAATTCCAATGCAATACTCTTAATTTTTATAAAGCAATTTAACTCTTTAACGTTTAAACTTTTTATAAATTCTACATTACTCATTATTTTTTTTCTCCCAAGCGCTATAAGAATTTTGTAAACTATTCCCCTCTTTTTGAAAATCTCTATTATCAATTACAAAGTTTTGACCAGAAATAGATTTCCCATGAACAATTAGATATCTAATAAATTCTAAAAGTTCACTAATATCTGGTAATTTTTTTATCAGTGAAGCCTTAGTGTTAATCATCAATTTTTTATTGCTTATCTTAAGATCCTTATTAAGATCACTCACATAAAAACTTGGCATTACAATATTAGAAGTAATACCATATTCACCATACTCTGCTGCGATACTTTCAGACAAAATATTAAGCCCAGCCTTACTCATGGAATATAAACTTTTATTCTGAAAACCTTTCTTTGAATTTATTGATGAAATAAATATAAAACTACCTTTAATTTGATTTAATATATAATATTCAATCATTAATTTTGCGATAAAAAACGGATATTCTAAGTTAATTGAAAAAACCTCTCTAAAATCTAATATATTACTATTTAAAATTGATTGATCATTTGTTATACCGCTAGCAATAACTACTGAATTAATATAGTATCCTTGATTATATATTTTATCAAGAACTTCACTTTTAAATTGGTCAATTGATTTTTCTTCATTATAGCTGAACTTAAATAAATCTTTTACATAATTTTGAGAATAAGTTCCAAACACTTTATTTCCTTTAGTTTCCAAAAAGGTTTTTATTTGATATCCTAAAAATCCACTTGCACCAATTACTAGTATTGATTCTTTCATTTTACCTAACCATTTAACTTTAAATTTTACCAGAGACTATTTTCTCTTAATTTTTCCATTATAAGTTTTCTCTAAATTGTCAACAAAATTTATCCTGTGAGGTATCTTATATGCAATTAAATATCGATAACAAAAATCTTTTATAGATTTTATTGATATTTCTTCATCTGTGACAATATCAGCACAAATAATTTCACCTAATCGAGAATTATTTTCTCCATATACATAGCACTCTTTGATATGATTATTAGATAATAAGACTGTTTCTACTTCTTCTGCCAAAACATTAAGACCTCCAGTTATTATTATATTTTTTAATCTTCCCTCAATATAAAGGAACCCATCACCATCAATATATCCAATATCACCTGTTTTTAACCATCCATCATTTGTTAAAATTTTTTCAGTCTCTTCTTTTTTCTTATAATATCCTCTCATTACATTTCGTCCTTTGACCCAAACTTCTTCATCTTCTCCTATTTTTATTTCAACACCTTTAATTGGTTTTCCAACTGAACCTAATTTATTGATATTTCGGCGTGAGAACAATGTTGTTACCCTTGGAGAACATTCTGTCAATCCATAGGTTTGAACAAATTCTACTAATGGAAATTTTTTCATTAATCTTTTAATTATGTCCTCAGAAGTCCTACCACCACCAAAAAAAATCTTTTGAAGAGTGTTTAACTTAATAACATCAGTTAAATTACTTAACTGATACAATAGATTTGGTGTTAGCACAGTATTAGTTATATTGTACTTATTACATATTTCTAAAATTTTTTGAGGATACATTGAAATATTTTCAACAGGAATATGTACTGCACCTCCGACAAAAAAATGCGACAACAATTGCATATTATTACAATATCCAAAAACAAAAGGAAGAACTACTAACGTTTTATCTCTTGATGTTATTTCAGAATCAATAATATTACTATTAACATTCATCAAAATATTATCATATGTCAACATAACCCTTTTTGGAATCGAAGTTGTTCCTGATGTTTGAAGCAATAGCATAGTCTTGTCTTTTGAGTTGTCTATCTCATCTAATATATTTTCATTTGGGATTATATTTCTTACAGAACGATCTATAAACATAATTGTATAATTTGGGGATAAACTTTTTAGATTTTTAAAACTTTTTTTTGAGGTCAATAATATTTTAACATCTGTATACTTAAGCAGTTCCTTTAATTCTACATCTTGAATACCCGTATATATCGGAACAATTGTTTTTCCAGAAAACAAAAGTAAGAAGTATGCTATAACATACTCAGGCTCATTGCCAATATAAATAGCAATATTTTTATCTGTTATTTCTTTAATTAATTCAAAATAATAATTTATACACTCCCATATTTCTCGATATGTAAACTTTTCCTCACCGTATTCAATAGCTAACCAATTTTTTGTGAGGTTTTCTTTTAATCGTTTAAAATTTATTTCCATTATTTTTTTCCAACCTGTAGGCCCTTCTAACTACATCATCAATCTTTTCATCTTCGACCCAAAAATCTTTTATTAAAAAATTTTGATTGATAATTTCTAAAATATCTTTAACTTTTGCTTTCTCTCTGTCAAAAGAGAGAGTCAAAGAACTACCACTAATTTTTTCAATTGATACATTCTGTAATTTTGGAATAAAACTACCATCAACTTTATCTTCAAATACAAAATTTATGAAACGTAACTGATTATAATTCTTTTTAAATTCTTCAACACTTCCATCAAAATATTTCTCCCCCTTGTCAATATATATAATACGATTACAAACTGTTTCTACATCCTCCATATCGTGACTAGTTAATATTACAATTTTATTTTTATTATCTGCAAGTCGCTGAATTTGTAATCTAATCACCTCTTTGGCTGTCGCATCCAAACCTATTGTCGGTTCATCTAAAAATAAGATGTCTGGATCATGTAATAATGACAAAGCAATATCTGCCCTCATCCTTTGACCTAAAGATAATTGACGAACAGGGATTTCGATAAACTCTTTCATATCGAACAATTCTATCAATTCTTTGTACCTCATTTCGTATTTTTCTTTAGGAATGCTATATATCTCTTTCATTAGTTCGAATGAGTCAATTACAGGCAGATCCCATTGTAATTGTGTACGTTGACCGAACACTACACCAATTTTATGAGCAATTTTACGTCTATTATTATATGGTTCTATACCATCTAATAATATTTTTCCAGTAGTCGGAGTAAGAATTCCACTCATCATTTTTATAGTAGTTGACTTTCCAGCACCATTTGGGCCAATATATCCTATAATGTCGCCAGATTTAATTGAGAAATTTAAATCATGTACAGCTCGTTTAATCTCCTTTTTCCTATTAATAAAGTTTTTTATTGAGTTTACAAATCCTTTTTCTCTCTTATAAATAATAAAATCTTTCCCTACTGTTTCTACGTTTATTAACATCTTCTGTTCTCCTTATGATCCAGTTCCTTCATATTTTTTAAGCCCAATTTTCCAAATGATATAAGATAATCCGAAAAAAAGAATTGAGACTAATAATATTAAACTAGATAAAACTAAAACATTTTCTATTCTTTTCAAAATTATCATTGCAGGATAGTAACTTATCATTCCAAAAGGCAAAATATATGTTAATATATATTGAATTGCTTTTGGAAAAATCACAATTGGAAGGTATGATAGAAACTGGAAGGGCCAAACTAATGCACTATATAATATTTCAGATTTCTTTGTCCAAAATGACAAGGCACCTATCAATACTAACAAACTCCCATTAATTAGTGTAGAAGTAAACATAAAGAGGAATATTAACATTACGTTATATACATCATTATAAACTTGATTAACTATAGCAAAATACAAATATACAATCATTGATAAAAATAAATTTAGTAATTCCACTACATCAATTCTAGAAATACAAAAATAAGTAAATGGTGAAAGAGGTTTTATCAGATACTTGTCAAAACTTCCATCTATAATTTCTTGATCCTGATGACGGAAATGATTGAATATCACTGATGATAAGTTTATTGTTAACATAGCAAACGAGTAGACATACATTACTTCATTAAAAGACCATCCCTCTAATCCTGTAAATTTCTGAAACATAAGATAATACACAATGAAAGTACTGATATATCCTATAAATAATCCAAATATTTGATTTAGCAAGGCTATTCTATATTCGGTTAAACGTTTAATTTGAATTCTAATTGAACATTGAATATTTTTTATTAAATACATTCCTACCCTCCCTGGATCTCTAGTTTTTTTACTGCTCTTCCCCAAACAATTTTATAAACAAAGATTAGCATAGCAAGCCAAAATATTTGATTACTAATACCTTCGAATATATTTAATAATGTTAATTTTCCAGTAATTATAGAACTTGGGAAGAAATAAATATTTCTAAACGGTAATAACTCAGCTATTTTCTTAAGCCAATTCGGAAAAAACCACAGTGGTATGGAAGCTCCAGAAAATAACGATATAGAAAAAGAAATCAGCGGTTGAAGTCTATTTTCAATAATCCAAAAACTACTAAGTCCAATAGTAAACTCAACTAAATATTTTATCAATAAACCTAAAATCGCAGAAATAATAAATAAAAAAGCTGTAATAATAGATACATTTGGAAATGATTTCATGATAAACATTGATAATACAAATACTGGAATCCCACTCATCGCCATATATACTAGAACATTGCCTAAATCCTCAAAAAAACATTTACCAAAATAACTATATGGTTTTATAAGTTCTCCTCCAATCGCCCCGGATCTTATTGAACTATCAATTCTCCACATAGGTGCCGCAGAATTAGTGACAGAAATTAAAAATTGAGTACTTAAGGTATAAATTAATATATCATTAAATGAATACCCATTCATTTCTGTATTAGAGTGAAACAACCCATTCCAAACTGAAACCCATAGAATAATAAATGTTATATCACCAATGGTTCTCGAAATAATGTTCATTCTATACACCAAAGATATTCTTGCAGATTTAGATAGAATTTCAATATATTTGTTCATTTATTAACTCCCTAAACTAATATTTCAATGTTCTAACTAGATGATAAGGTTTTATAATTTTTTTAGCCATCCTCCATAATACTTCATCTAGAGTATTACTATCAATATTTATATTATTTTTTCTTAATATTCTCAAAATCTCAATTCCTACAATAACTGTAGAAAATCTTATTTCAAACTCTTGAATTGAATTTTCAACCAGCTCTTCATTATTTCTAATCTTCGATTCTAGTTCTTCAGAATAGAGTAGTACCCCATTCTCATGAAACAACTTTGGAATATGGTAATCGGCTAAAATATATGTCTCTTCAAATTCATATGTATCGTCCAAAATTCCATACCTTTTTAACATATAAGCAAAACAAGTTGCTCTTTTATTAAAATGAACTCCATTCTGCAAATCTTTAAAACTCGGTAAAGATCTTATAACGTTTGAGATTAAATCTCGAGCACTACTAAATTGTTTTATCCATCCTAATAAGTTTTTAGTTATAGTAAGAAAGCCCAAAACCTCATTTAAACATGAAACTCTCTCTTCTGATAAAGGTATTTCATTAAAAAGATTGTGAAAAGAGTTCATCACAATATCTTTTAATCCCTCATTAGTTCGAAATAAAGGATTGGTTAGCACGATATGCCACATGGCCATTGAACCTTGAAATCCATCTTTATTATAAGTATTATCGTACGACTTTTCCCAGAACGAAAAATTTATAGAGTTTCCAATTAATAGTAGTCTTACTTTAATCTCTTCGTCCTTAATTTTCGTTATATCCTTATTTATTAAATCAATGAAGTTATTATTTTCTATTTCTTTATAAATTTCACCACAAAAATTATTTAATTTAGCAAAATTAATTGTTACGAATTTAAAATTTTTTTCCATTCTCTTCTCTCATTTTTATGTAACGTTGCACCCTACTTCTTTGAATTTCAATATATTTATAATTCTTATATGCTTCATTAAATCCAATTCTAGAAATATTAAAGAGCAATAAAAAGAGCTGAGATAAATATTCAAGTTCATCTCTTGATAAAAATTTATTCGGATTATAAGATACTCTATTTTCAAATGGTAGATAATAATCAATAGCTTCATTTGTATTTACTTGCGTATCTAATTGCAGATTTTGAAATGCGTGTGTATCTGGATACAAAGTCCAGATATTAAATTGCGCATAGGTTACTCCTGATCTAATCGCTAAATCGCAAGTATCATACATTTGTTCTATCGTCTCTGATTCAAATCCTATCATAAAAAAACCTACACTTTCTATTCCTATTTCATCCATAATAGAAACAATATTTTTTAACCTATCCTCAGAAAATGTTGGTCGTCTATGCATTTTTAAAATATCAGATGTAGCCGACTCAATGCCAATACATATCAATCTATTACCAGCTTCATACATTTTTTCGAGTAATTCTCTATCCAAACCTGATAGATACGTTTCACAATACCATTCAAACTGCAAACCTTGTTTGATAATCTCATCACACAACTCTTTGATTCTAAATTTATTTGCTGTAAAAAATGGATCTCTAAATTGAATAACCTCAACACCATTAGCTAAAGCATTTTTTATGTCTAAAATTATTTTATCAATATCCCGGAATTCAATTCCTTTATTAAAGAGAGCGCTATAGGGACAATAATCACATTTAAATTTACAGCCTCTACTTGCCCAGAGATAAGAAAAACTCTTACCTCCCAATGTTTTATATTTTTCAATAGGAAAAAGAGAGTAGTCAATTATTGGCAAATCATTCAATGTTAAACTTAATTTATTTTCTTCTTTACTTGTACGGCCAAAATTTCTGTAAATATATTCTTCAATTGGCTCTACCCATACATTATCTATAGCAGAAATATACTTTTCCTTTATCCATTCATCCAATAATTTTATAATATGTCCAAAAATAGTTATTTTTATATTTGGAAATTTTTCTTTTATCTCTAAACATAGCTGCAAATCTTCTTTTATTGAGGGAGCTGTTGCCTTAACTAGAATTTCATCAAGGCATTTCATTGTTGACAATTCGTTCAACACCTGAATCTTTGTTAATCTCCTCGCATTTGCATCAATTACTGTCGTATTCATGCCTAAACTTTGAGATAATGAAGCTGCATATAATATCGAAACATCACAACAAATTTGATTGCTATAATCTACAACACCAAGATCTCCTCCCATATCTGATATAATATTAACACCATAGAATGGTCTCAAAAATAGTACACTTTTAGAACTATTCATATTTATCACTTCCTTACTTCAGAATATTATTATCTGAAAAACTATTATTAATTCCTATACGATAAAGCTTTTGAGTTGTCATTTCTTCTCTATTACAAGTTCTAATGTGAGTTATTCTCCTTGTTTTTCGTATTTGAAGAATAACATTCTCAAGTTTTTTATTAAAATTTGTATTATCAACAACTATAATATCAGCAAGACTATCAGAGTTGAGCCATTCATTAAAATAAGTCTCTATCTCAGAATTTTCACATGACTTTTTAATAACATAAATATAAGTCATTTTTTCATATCGTATCTTTTCTGACGTAAAATTCTTTAAATATTGCTCATCGTACTTCCATTTTCTTACAAACCTTAAGTAATTTCTTTTCAAAGACAGGTCAAGTTGTTCAGGAGTCCAAGAGGCATGGTGGTAGTGTTCTATAAATGTATTTCCATCAATAAATAGTTTTTTCCCAATTTTTTTAATTCTTTCTGAAAAATCTAAATCCTCAAAATTTCCAATTTCATAGATTTCATCAAATCCACCTATCTCATTCACTAATTCTCTATTGAAAAGCATACAGAAGCCAAAAATGATTGGTATTTCCTTAACTTTTCCGTCTAATTTAGACTCTTCTTTTAAATACATTGGCTCATACATACCACTAGAATACGCTCCAATAGCACCTGAGCTTTCATCTGACTCAAGGCCTTTAATAAGATTATTCACAAAGCCATTTCTAACCACCGTATCATTATTTAATAAGCAAACATATTTTCCTTTGGAATGAAATATTCCTTGATTGACAGCTTTCGAAAAACCTTCATTTTTTGAGTTATAATAAATATGTATCCTGCTATCTTTGAGTTTTGAAATATACTCCTTCGTTTCATCTGTAGAATTATTATCAATTATTATTACCTCATCATTACTTCCTAAAACATTCTGATTAAAGAGAGAATCTAAGCATTTTTTCGTTTTTGAAAGTTGATTGAAGGTAATTAAAACAATAGAACATCTTATCATATATAAATTCCTGCTATCTTAATTTAGACTCTACAGGTCTAAATTTTTCACTTATAGAAGTAATTAGTAAATTATCAACACTAATTATTTCTGGAGTTATAGTGTTATTAAAAAGTTCCTCTAGTTCTTCTTGAATTTTTAATAAATTCACCTCATCATCTATTTGTATAAAAACTTTGCACCTATTAAAATCTTCTTGCAAAATTTTAAACTTCTTAGCTCTATATCTTTCTAAAATTGTCATAACATCATATGGGGAGAAACTGTCACCCTCCTCATTTTTAAGAAAATCTACACTTCTTCCTACAATTTTTTGTAAACATCTTGTCTTTCTTCCACATGCACAAACTCCCTCCCCAGGGATTAAAATCCCACAATCACCTACTCTATATCTAATCAGAGGCATTGCACTATTATGTAAAGACGTAACAACAATATCACCTATACTTCCTTCTATATTTTTTCCTGATTTATCAATTGTTTCTAAATAATAAAAATCTTCATTAATATGGTAGTTTTTAGATACAGGACATTCCCAAGCAATATCACCAACTTCTGAAAAACCATAAATATCACATACCTCACAATTAAAATTTGTTTTAATCCTTTTTCGCAATCCTTCACTTAACAATTCAAAGGAACTGTAAAAAAATTTGGGACAATGATATTTCAAATCAGATTTCTCAACTTTATCAAGAACATAGCTAATAAGAAATGGATTCCCATAAATAATATCAGGCTTAACATCGTTTAGAATCGATATTATATCATTGTATTTTTGAGGATTAATCCCCCAAACCTTTATCAATCCATTCATATCAATTACATAATCTGGATATTCTGGAAACCCTTCTAGAAAACGTTCTGGAATTATCATTAACATCCTTTCACATTCGTCTATCTTCCATGCATCTCTTTGCCTCATCACATTTATCGAATGTATCATTTGGTGTTCTTTCTCATTATGCAAATTTGTAATTGGTTGTGCAGTACTACCTGATGTTCTATTTCTATAACAATCTTTTAAATTTGCTTCTGGATTAACTAATTTGATAAAATTTTTTCTTAAATCTTCCTTCTCTAGTATAGGAAACTTTGACAAATCACGTATATTAGTACTTTCTTCAAGTTTTAGTGTTTCTATAATTTCCTTGTAGAATGGTACTTTCTTAGCTATATTTATTAGTCTAATATATCTTTTTTCTTGGTATTTTTCTATTTCATAATGACTGTACTGTCTCCTCTTTGATTTAAAAAATTCATAAATTGTGCTAGAATTGTCCTTAAAATAAAGATCTTGACTAAAATTCTTATTAATAAAATTATTCGTCATATTTCAAATCACCTCTACCTCAATCTTTGTGATAATACTCTTTTTTGGCTGCTTCTAATACTCCAATTTTAAATGCAATTTCAGATATTTTTTTAAAAACTAGATATTTTTTTGAAATATCGCTATTATGAAAATATGCTATCTGAGATTCTAATTCATTCTTTAGCAATAATACTTCTTTTATTAGCTCAATTTCGTCAAATCTTAACTTTATCGTGAATATAAATAATAACTCTTTGAAGTAATTATATGCAAATGTTTTTCCTTTGCGCCTTAAATAAATAAAAGCATTATTACCTTCTTTAATTATTTTACTAATATATTCGTTTAATTCTTGAATATTTTCATGGTATATAACAATTTTGTTATTATAAAAAATTTGGTAGCCTGATTCTACCAATTTGTAACCAAAGTCCAAATCTCCCCATAGTATGCACTCATCATCGAAGCCTCCAAATTGTTCAAATATTTTTTTATTGATAATGCAGTTTCTGGTATCTATCCTACTACAGAACGGATGATTAACCAAAATATCGGTAAAAAAAATATCATTATATCTAAACTGAATCATATCAGAAACTTCATTTTTTGTATAATTATGCAAAGATTGACCTTGTATTATATCAAATTTATAATTTTGATCACACTCAAAAATTTTTTCAATTAAATCATTTTGAGCAATACAATCCGAATCGGTAAAAAATAATAATTCTCCCTGTGCAATTGTGATACCCAAATTCCTACTTGAATATGATCCCTGATTCTTATTTTGAATTATTTTTATATTATCAAATTTTTCAAGTATCATTCTTGTCCTATCTTTAGAATTATTATCAACAACAATAATTTCATATCCATCTTTCACTGTCTGATTCAGTAAAGAATTTATACATCTCTCTATACTGTTTTCAGCATTTCTAACTGGTATTATAATGGAAAGTTTTACGTTATTCATGATCATTTGATAATTAATTTATGCCCCATCTTTAATACTTTAGTTTTAAAATACTTCTCATTGTATTGTCCGCTACTAATTCTTAAATCAATTATTTCCGTAATGTCTATTCCAGATTTTGTAATATAATCTATCTTCTCTGGATTATTTGTAATTAATCTTACTTGATTAATATTTTTTTCTTTTAATATTTTGACTGCTTTTGAATACTCTCTTTGATCAGCTGAAAATCCCAATTGAATATTGGCTTCTACAGTATCTAATCCATCTTCTTGAAGTTTATAAGCTCTTAATTTATTAAATAGACCGATACCTCTTCCTTCCTGTCTCAAATATATTACAATTCCACTCCCTTCTCTTTCTATTAACTTTAGACTTGCGTTTAATTGTTCGCCACAATCACATCTCAGTGAACCAAAAGTATCCCCAGTTAAACATTCTGAATGTATTCGTACAATCGGATTTTTCATTTTATCTAAATCCCCTTTATAAAAAACAAGCGTACAATTTGGATATTCATCGTTAAATGCTAATACCCTAAATTTACCAAATTGTGTCGGTAATTCAATATCTATACTACTTTGAAATTTAACATTATCCATAATATTTTTATCCTCCTTTAACCTTTTGTATTATGTTATAAATTAAAAATTTTTATAAAATGTTGATTGTCTTTATATTTAGACTGTAATCGATTGCTGCCTTCAACTAAATCACTATATTTTTCCAAGGAAATTATTCCTTTATGAAACTTATCTAGTAGCGAAACATCATAATATGGATGCTTATCATAAAAATAGCAGTAACTATTTTCTATAGCTGTAATATAAAAGTTTTTCTCTCTTTTATGAGCTAGATGATAATTTTTAGCACCGAGGATTCTGTTAAATGTGACTCCATTTTGAATAAGACGATATCCTAACTCAAAATGTTCAAATCCCCAGTCTGTGAAATTTTCATCAAAACCTCCGACTTTACTAAAATCAAATTTTGTAATTCCTAAATTTGCACTCATTGTACAGAACCATGAAATCGGAGAATTTGAAATTTGATTCTCATCAAAAAGAACGTTAATAATTTTAGAATACTGAGTTTCTCTAGAAAAACGACCATCACTCTTTACAATTTCAAAAATTTTATCTTTATTTTTTTCAATTTCTGTAAAATATACTTCTTTTAAAACTCCGACTGTCACAACACCTCTCTGGATTTTTTTCAAATGCTCTTCAATAAAATTTGATCCAGGAATTCTATCCGCATCGCAAAAAACCAATTTATCACTACTAGCTTCTTTAGCACCTATATTCCGTGCAAATGCCCTACCTTTATTTTCAGTATTCACAATGCATCGAATATTATGTTTCCCTAAAGAGTAAATATAGTCTGAAATGTCCTCAGTTGAACCATCATCAACAACAATGATCTGTATACTTTCAAATTTCTCGTTATCTAAGAAGCCTTGAATGGTTAATTTCAATCTAGATAATTGGTTATAGACCGGAATTACTACAGTTATCTCATAATTCATATGGTTGCCTCTAGTTTTCCATAATTGATTCAATAAAGCGAGCTAATGCGACAATGTCATAAAATTTTTCAGGATCAAGCTCACTGTCTGGTATCATAATAGCAAAATAGTCCTCAATATACATTATATACTCTATTATTTGAAGTGAATCTAGTCCAATTCCTTCATCTAATAATTTAATATTATCAATATTATCATCAATATCTTTGGAAAAATTTTCATTCAATATTGATATTAAATTTTTTTTGATTTCATTTATTCTCATATCATTTCTCCATTGTAATATTATTAATTATTGTCAGTATATCACTGATATGCGCTTCAACAGGTAATCCTCCAATATGAGGTGTTAACAAAGTTTTAGTATGTAATACCTCCTCCTTATCAACAGGCTCTATATAATGAACATCAGCAAGGTAGCCTCCACAACTATCACTTTCTAACCAATGTTCTAAACTTTTTTTTTCAATTAATCTTGCTCTAGCTGAATTAACAATAACTGCTCCCTTTTTTAACACCTTGAAATCGTCTTTTGATAAATAATTTATCGTTGAATTATTCAATGGAATATTTAATGATATAATGTCGCTATTCGCTAAAAGTCTTTTCTTATCAACAAACTTAGCATTGTGATAAAGTGTTGGATTCTCCTCTCTCTGAGTATAAACGACTAACATACCAAATGCGTTTGCTATTCGTGCAACTTTTACACCAATTTCTCCTAAACCTACAATCCCTATTGTTTTATTATACAGTCCTTGTACTCCCTGAATCCCCATCCAATTGAATAAATATCTTCTTCTTGGAGTATTCGCTGGTGAATAAAAATTTTGAATTTTTGAATCTGTCATTTTCCTATAATGCATCAATAATAATGTGAAGATATGTTCAGCAACCATTTGATGTGACGATCTTTTAAATGTTTGATACTTAACATTTAAATTTTTAAGTATGTCAATCTGATGTGGTTTTAGAATCTCGCCAAAAAATATCACCTCTTTAAAACTATTACTTTTAATGTGATCAATATTCTGGAAAAAACTATCTGCCTTAGTAATCAGTATAGCAACGTCAGTTTTAAGACTTTCAATTTCTTTTAAAGAATTTACTACAAAAATATTTACATGATATAAATACTCCAAATTTTTCAAAAGGCATATTTCCCTATTTATGTTTATCTCAAATTTCAATTGAGATAATAAATAGTTGTCCTCAACATTATCTAAAAGAAAATCAAAAGCTTTTTCATCTGTATCATCCATAAAAACTATTTTCATTTATGCTCTCCAACTAACATTTCAACATCTCTAGTGTATACCTTTTCTCTTACTATATCTAATTGTTCATCATACCTATCGGCAATAATTAAATCACAATCATTAATAAAAGAATTGAAATCGCTGGTAACTTTAAAGTTAAATTCCGTACCTGAAAATTTCGGCTCATAGACTAAGATATCAAATTTGTCAATTAATTTATTTAATATATCAAGAGAAGCAGACTCTTTCAAACTATCCGAATCTTTTTTCATCACTAACCGATATATTCCTAATAGTTTGGGATTCTTTTTCAATATTTGTTCAACAATATAAGACTTTCTTTTCTCATTAGAATTAATTGCTGCCTCAATTATACTACAAGGTAAATGGGCGAATAACTGTCTGAGTTGCTTTGTATCCTTAGGCAGGCAATACCCTCCGTAACCAAAAGAAGGATTATTGTAATTATTGCCTATTCTATCATCTAAACCTAACCCTAATATAATCTCCTTTGTAATTAAATTATTTTGTTCGGCAAAAATATCTAATTCATTGAAAAAAGAAACTTTTGTTGCTAAAAAAGCATTTGCAAATAACTTTACTGCTTCAGCTTCTTTTGTTCCCAATAATAGTATTGGGACATCATTTTTTATCGAAACTAATTTGAAAATATTTGCAACAGCTTGTCCTTCATTCTTTTTTCCACCAACAATAATTCGACTGGGATTAAGACAATCTAATAGAGCCGTTCCTTCTCTTAAAAATTCTGGCACAAAAAATATATTACGTGAATATTTTTTACTCATTTCATCTGTAAAACCAATCGGAACTGTAGAGCGAATTATTATTACACAGTTTTCTGAAAAACTATATAAATCTTCTAATATACTTTCTATAATACTAGTATCTAATCTTCCAGAAGTATAGTCAAAGTCGGTAGGAACAGTGATAATATAGATATCAATTTTTGAAACAACATCCTTAAACTTCGATGTGAATTCGATATTTATATTTCTTTCCTTAATAAATTCTTCCATGCATTTATCGTAAAAAGGCAACACACCTTTTCTCAAGTCCGCTATCTTATTTGTATCAATATCATATCCAATTACATCATATATCTGTGCAAGCGAAACCGCATTAGCTAATCCAATATGACCTAGTCCCAAAACTGCAATACGCATAAAATTCTCCATTTATATTTTTTTGTAAACGCTTAACTGAAGTATATCATTTATTTACTTGTTAATCAAGAATTAATTAAAAAAATCACAAACAAAAACTTATTGAATGCCCCACCATTCTACTAATATTATTCCAAATATACAGGAATATGATACTTTTTCAAATAATAATTAAATCTATTCTTCGGAAATATCATCACATTTTGTATACTTTGAGCATTTCACTTATGAATAAGCATTAAATTAAAATATCTTTGTCAAATTCATACCTTAAATTATCTAGGGTATTCAACATTTTCACAAACGTTTCCAGCTTTCTAGCTAATCCCTCATATTCATCAAGATAATGACCTAGCTCCTCTTGCAATACTCTTATTTCTTCAGTCACTTGTTCTAGTGTAATTGATTCTGTTAAATTCAGTTTTGAAAAGTCATACCTTGCTAATTTTCGGCTGCTCGCATCTTCACTCTTTAGATTGATAAACACTTCCGCCATCTTATTTAAGTTGGCAATTTTTTCATTAATTTGATTTAGTTTTATATCTATCTCTGCTATTTCTTTTACTAACTCGTCTTTAATGTCTTGGTATTTCTTATCTGCTTCAGTTAATTCAATGAAGAGGTTAATCTCAGTAATCTTTTCCTGTAGACTCTTAACTGTAGGTCTTCTGTATGGTATCACTCGACTATCATTAGTTAACTGCCTAATCAAGGTTCGACCTTTGATATACTGATTTTTATCCGAATGTTCTTTGTTATAGACAAAGTATGAGGTTGTCTCACGGATGTAGACTTTATATTTTTTCTGATTGTCTTCTTCCATAGTATCCATTTGATAATTGGGAATGAAAATAAGACCACTCTGCTTAATACCAAAAGACACTTTGATATAAATTCCCTCATCAACTAGCTTCTCTATTTGGTTCTCTGCAAGTTCCACTTCAAATTCATGAACAGCATCTCTCTTTTCCTTAAATGTCTCAAAGGCTTCCTCAATCTCTTCAGTGGATACTTTATCCTTATCTCGTTCTTCTTGGAAAG
>ERZ773265.265-NODE-265-length-33338-cov-4.172821_pt1 | contig 33338 bp, 48 predicted proteins | sample MGYA00580512_ERZ773265 | MGnify/ENA primary metagenome ERZ773265 (study PRJEB29015, sample SAMEA2738169) | human oral metagenome | biome: human oral; feature: human-associated habitat; material: saliva | place: China | collected 2183 ... | reverse complement strand
CAAAATCAAACGACAAAAATAATGAAAAATCTGACCGCACTTCCGATGTGAAAGACAGCGGTATTCGCCATAAAGTGAAATCAGGCGAAAGCATTGGTAGCCAAAAAAGGCTAAGGCAGAAGCGCCAAAAGAAGACTAAGAACGAGGCGCTACACGGCGCCTTATTCAGGTATAAGGAGGAACGTGAAACAGGAGCAGAAAGAGCGAATAAAGACACACCTAAACGGTCTACGCTCGAACGAACAACAACGCGACGAAGCACTCGAAGACTTCGTTATTGAAGAAATCGCCGACCGCGTCAAATTATACCTGAACGCCGACGAAATCGAACCGCGACTCGAAAGGATTGTAGCGCGAATTGTCGTAGCCAGTCTGACGCAGGCAAGCGAACAAAAAGCGAACGGCAACATTGAGCAAGCAGTCCAGAGTATCAGCGACAACGGTCAGTCAATCTCATACAAAGACGGTGTAAAGAACTACTACGCAAGCGCGACAGATAGCGAGCTACTGGGCGGCTTTGCAGAGCTACTGGCACCTTACAGGAGGGCGAACGTTGCGGGGGCTAGATAATATGAAGACCGCGGTGGCGCGGACGTTTTACGACAAGGAAGCCGAGCTGTTGAAACGACAGACCGCGAAAGCCTTCGACGGAAGCAACCGCACCACATACGTAACGGTCGGAAAAATCGTCGGCAATATTCAGACATCGGTGAGTCGTCGGCTTATCGAGAACTACGGCTTGGACGAAGACACGGAGCTGACTATCACAATAGCTCCTTTATCGCCCGCAGAGATAGGCGATAGGCTAAAATACGCGGGAAAAGTTTATGTCGTACAATCGATAAAGCCGCGGGACAGCCACGTTTTGATAGCCGCAACGAGCGTAAAGCTATGAGCGCGTCTATATCTTTTCAGAACCTCGGGCAAATCCAGGCTCGCTACAGCAAGCTGGAGCAGGCGAAGGGCGTAGCGGAAGCAGTGAACCGAGCCGCGCTGGAAGTTGAAGGACAAGCACGCGCACTCGCACCCGTCGACACAGGCGCACTGGCGAACAGTATCACGATGAAGCCAGCGACAGCGAACAGCGGCGAAATCACGGCGGAAGTATACACAGACAAAGAATACGCGGCGTTTGTCGAATACGGAACAGGTCAGCGCGGAGCCGCAACAGCGCAGAGCCAGCCACTGAACGGCTCGATAGCATACGGCGACACCGCAGGACAGGTAGCCCAGCCGTATATGAAGCCAGCACTCGAACAAGTGCGCAAGCGTTACGCCTCAATAGTGAGGTCAGAGATTAAGAACTAAGGAGAAGCAAAGTGTCAGTATCGCGGAAATACATTTATGATATGCTCTGCTCGGTAGACCCAGAAGCGGACGTCATACAAGGAGCAACGGCTCAATTAACGAAACTGCCAGCAATTACCTTCTCATTAGCAGGCAATCAAACAAAGTACACGCTTGACAGCGAATATATCGGCTCAATGACGGTCTATAAAATCGATATCTGGACGAGGGACGCGATTCAAGCCGAACAACTTCTTCAGCGCACGAGCGACATATTGTGCGCCGAGGGCTGGGCAATGGACAGCGCGAGCGATATGCCCACAGCGCAGGACGACCTCGTGCATATCACATCACGCTTCCACGGCGTGATATGCTAAAATAAAAGCGTAAAGCAAGAAAGGAGTACCACTATGGCAGGTACACGAACAATGGGAACTCGACTCGAAAAAGTCAAGGCGAAAGACGAAACCGCAAACCTGGTTATTGGTAAATTGACCTCAATCGGCGAAATCGGCGTAGAGAGTGATGAACAAGACACAACAACCTTAGACACAGAAGGCGGCTACAAGGAGTTTATCGCAACGACCAAGGACGCAGGCGAGGTAGCAATTGCTGGTAACATCGTCAAAGCAGACGAAAAAGGCACTATTGCTAAATTGCTAGCATTAGCCGAGAACCAAACGTTGCAAGACTGGATTGTTACATATCCGTCAGGCGCAAAGTGGCAGTTTAAGGGCTTTATTAAGTCCTTTAAGGACGGTGAAAAGACCGTCGACGGCTTGGCTACTTTCTCCGCAACAATCCGCGTGAGCGGCAAGCCAACCTTCACTCCAACAGAGCCAGACTCTCTTTAAGGAGAACAAAAAGCGAACGGGTGGCGCTATATCCGCCCGACCCACAGCAACATAAACGAGGTACTCAAAAATGGCAGAAGCCGAGAAGCTAAATCTAAAGTTTAACGCACGAATAGTCGACAGTATCGAAAGAGCCGTCGGCAATGTTTCTATCGAACATATCGCCGCAGACGGAAGCGTGCGCGCTTTATCAAAGATATTAGAACACGCACTCTGGGACGAAAACGCTCAGCGATACGGCGTTAGCTCAAAGGTAGCCCTGGACACACTCGACACACAGTTTGAAGCAGGACGCGACAAGTACGATATTATGTTAGACGTAACAGAGGCGCTAGTGGAGGCGGGTTTTTTACCGCAGAACACGAACGTCGAAGCGATGAGGCGCAACAAAGCCGAAGTGAACGAGGCTCTGGCGGACATAAACTAGAGCGAAGAGTATCGCAGGCGCTAGGATTATCGACATACGGCGCGCAATGGCGCCACCACGAAATCACAGCGCTAGAAATAGGCTTAGACCTGAATTACTACTGGGAATTAACGCCGAAGCAGTTTCAAAAGCACTTAACGGCGTACCACACCAGGAGAAAAGAGAACGAAAAGCGAACAGACCAGCTGAACTACCTCCTCGGCGCTTACGTCGGCTCAGCTGTGAATAATGGAAAGCACTACCCGAAGGAGCCTTTCCTATCGCAAAAGAAGCGGCGCGCAATGACTCCCGAAGAAATGGAAGAGCAGGCAATCCGCAACACGATAAAACTAGGAGGTAACCTAAAATGACAGTCGACGAGCTAAAGCTGCTTATAACCGCGAATGCCGACCAGATGAGAAAAGAAATTGGTCGCGCTCGCGCAGATATTGACGCAATCGCTTCGAACGCGACAAAAGCCTCGTCGACCGTTTCGGGTTCTTTCCGCGGAATGGGCGCAGGAGCCGTCGCAATGGGTGGATTAGTAGCCGCTGGTATATCGAAAGCCATAGGCGCTATCACATCGACCCTAGGCGACGCCGTATCACGCGTTGATACGCTAAACAACTTTCCGCGAGTAATGGGTAACCTCGGAATATCAGCCGAAGACGCTCAAAAATCTATCGACTATATGAGCCAGAAGCTCGTAGGACTGCCAACAACCCTAGACACAGCCGCAAGCGCCGTGCAACGCTTAACCGCTGCGAACGGCAACGTCAAAGCCAGCACCGAAATGTTCCTGGCAATGAACAACGCCATAATTGCAGGAGGCGCACCAGCGCAAGTGCAAGCGAGCGCAATAGAGCAATTAAGCCAGGCTTACGCAAAGGGTAAACCTGATATGATGGAATGGCGCAATATGATGACCGCAATGCCCGCTCAATTGAAGCAGGTGGCGCAGTATATGGGCTACGCAAGCTCGAACCAGCTAGGCGAAGCCTTGCGAAGCGGAACCGTCAGTATGAACGACTTTATGAAGGCTATGATAGAGCTGAACCAGAAAGGAGCCGACGGAATAAAGCCGTTCTCAGAGCAAGCCCTGGGCGCCGCGGGCGGAATTGAAACAGCCATAACGAATATGAAGACAGCCTTCACCAGGGGCTTGGCGGACATTATGAATGCAATCGGTCAGTCGAACATCGCAGGCTTCTTTCAGATGATAACAAACGCGATTAACGCCGCAATACCGTACGTAGTAGGCTTTGTGAAGGTTATGGTTATGGCGGTCAGCTGGATAAGCTCACTCTTCGGCGGCGGAGGCAAGAAAGCCGAAGGAATGAAGAAGGCAGTCGACAGCGTCGGCAAATCAGTCGGTGGCGTAGGCGCAGGAGCGGCAGGAGCAGGCAAACAACTAGGCGGTGCCGCAGGGCAAGCAAAGAAGCTCAAGAAAGAGCTGGCAGGCTTAGCGGCGTTTGATGAAATGAACGTCCTAAAAGAACCAGAAGACAACGCAGGCGGTGGCGGCGGAGGCGGCGGCGACGCAGGCGGCGGCGGTATGGATATGAGCGGGCTGGACTTTGACCTTGGCAATATGGACAAGGGCGCAAGCAAAGCCGACGAAATCGCGCAGAAAATCAAGGACAGCTTCCTGAAGGCTTTCGAGGTTATTCAAAACACAAAGTCGTGGCAGGCTTTCGCGACTGGCGTAGGTAAAATCTTCGACGCTTTGGCAAACAACGGCAAAAGGGTATTCACAAGTATAAGCAACATCGTAACAGCGCAGACAAGCGCTTGGTCGACGGTTATCGGACAGCGCGCTGGAGAAATTGACGAACACTTTGCAAATCTGCTCACATCAATGGGTACTACAATCGCGACAGAGATAAACGTCTTGGCGGCGCCGTTTGTAGGCTTCTTCGAGGGACTAGAAAGCGTGATAGTACCGCGAGCCGAAGAAATCGCGAATAACTTCACTACCGCATTTTTGGGCGCTATGGACATCACCGCGAAGCTGTACGAGCTGGCGAACTCCTTCCTAGAGCCGTTAGTAGAGCCATTAAGGCAAGGCTTCTCAGATATCGGCTACCTGGCGGGTACAATACCCGCAGACCTACTTCAAGGGCTAGCCGACGCCACGCCACAAATCGTGGACAACCTGACAGGTCTTATGGAGAATATGAAGAGCGTCTTCACGCAGATAAGCACAATAGTAGGCACAATCTGGACGGACTTCACAGGCACACTAAAAAGTACCTGGGACACATACGGCAAAGACATATCAAAGGGAATAGGCGAGTTCTTAGGCAATATCACGGGAACCTTTAAGAGGCTCTACAGCGACGTCCTGGAGCCAATTATTAAGCCATTTTTGGACGAGTTTCAGAAGGTCTGGAAAGACCAGCTACAACCCGCGCTGAAAGCCGTAACCGACTTTATAGGCAAATTGGTAGCAGGAGCGCTCGAAATCTACAACAAGTTTATAACGCCAATTGTGAACTGGATTATAAGCACATTTAAGCCCGTCTGGGTCGCCATCGGCACGACAATCGGCGGAATAATAAACACCGCCCTAAGCACAATCGGAGGCTTTGTGCGCGGTGTATTCACAGTACTCGGCGGACTGGTTGACTTCATCGCGGGCGTTTTCACGGGCAACTGGAAGAAAGCCTTCGAAGGGTTGAAGAGCATTGTAGGCGGCGCGCTTGGCGCGCTTGGAGCAATCGCAAAGGCACCAATTAACGCGTTGATTGACATCATTAACGGCTTTATCAATGGCTTGAACCAAATCAAAATACCAGATTGGGTGCCAGGAGTCGGCGGTAAGAATATGAACATACCGAAAATACCGAAGCTCGCCCGCGGTGGTGTCGTTGACCGCGCAACCCTTGCCGTGGTCGGTGAAGCAGGACGCGAAGCGGTCGTGCCACTTGAGAATAACACAGGCTGGCTCGATAAAATCGCGAACCAACTAGCCGAAAAAGGTGGCGCAGGAAGCCAGGCTCAGACTATAATAGTAAAAATTGGCGAAGACGAACTGGTGCGTCGCGTCATCGACGGAATTAACGACCAGAGCTACTTAAACAATCAAGGGGTGATATTGGTATAACATTATGGCAGAAGCACTTGTAACAATCGAAGGCGTCGAGATACGAGAATTAAAGAAATACGACGTGCAGGCGAGCAAGCTCTGGAAGGACGCGGGGCGAAATATGAGAGGCAGTATGAGAAGCACTCTTATAGGTATCTTTCCGAAATTGGAGCTGGAGTTTGTGCCTATGGAATACGCCAGGGCGGCGCAAATCGCGGGAATATTGAACCGCCCCTTCTTCAATGTGCGCTACTTCGATATTCACACGAACTCCTACAAAGCGCAGACATTTTACGCGAACGACCTGAAACTAGGAGTGCTTGACCGCAGACGCGGACTAGTAACCGACTTCAAAGTGAATCTGATAGCGCAGGAGGCACAGCGATAGTATGCACGAGCGACACTTAGACGACCTACGAGAACGCCAGGCGTTTATAAACGGCTTGGACATACCCGCCCGCGAAATGGAGCTGTTTCTCCAAACTATGGACGAACACGAAGAAATCACAATGACCGACCGCGACCTGCTTATAAGCGCGACCCTTGAAAGCGAAGTGCCAGGAATTGGTCGCCTTGAAATGCAGAAGCTCACGCTGACGCACCTCGAGGGCAAGGAGCTGCTCGGTCGCCGTTTTACGCTTCAGGTTAGCGCAGGGCAAAGGGACAGCCTCGGACAGTTGCCCGCACCGCTGACGCTCGGCACATTTTACGTGGTATCGTCGGAAAAAATCAAAGACAAGGACGAAGTCAAAGTAACCGCATACAACCAGACACACTTATTGACCGCGGAGTACAAGCCCGAGCTATTCACATACCCGACGACCGCGAACGAACTACTCCAGCAAATCTGCGGCGTTTTGGACATCGCCCCGACAATGAACCAGGCGAACATCGATATCGACATAGAGCAAGACCTTTATAAAAATATCCACGGTATGCAATACCGCGAAATTATCGAAGAGCTGGCGGCGCTAACAGGAAGCATAGCGCGCTTTAACAGCCGCGGCGACCTTGAGTTTTGGTGCGCGAACGACCTCGAAGGCGAAACCGACAAGCACCACGTCAAAATACCAGACGGCGCCCTGATAAAATTGACGGAGCTAGAAAAATACGGAGCCGTGAATAGCCTGGTGCTAGCCAGAAGCCCACAAAACGACAACGTAGCCGAAACTGAGCCAGGCGCAAACCCTATCATAGAGGCGACAATCACCAACAACCAAATCATAGACAAGCGACGCGAAGCGGTGAAGTCAAAGCTCTATCCATTTTTCAAGGGCTTAACCTACTACCCCTTCGAAGCCGAAACCAGCGGCGTGATAGGCGCACTAGTCGGCGACATCGTCGAGATTAACGGCAAGCGCTCGGTGGTTATGGGGCGCAAGCTGACCCTCGACGGCGGAATTAAAGAAAATCTCTGGTGCAAAGACCCAGCACGTACAAAAATTAACTACAACCGCACGAGCAACATCGACAAGCGAATAAAGAACACCGAACTCTACGTGGACAAGCAGGAGCAGGTTATCCGCGGCGTGGTAAGCGACGTGCAAACGCTCGGCAACACAGTAAACGACAACCACACAGAAATCACACAGAAGGTGCGCGAAATCACAAACAAGATACAGCGCGCAGGAGGCAACAACCTCCTCAGGAACTCTGCCTTCTTTTATAAATCGAAGGAGAAGCCAGACGACACAGCCGCAGAGCCGAACCTATACAAGCCGTGGAAAGAGGAAACGCTAAGCTCGCCCTCGATTATCGACGTAGCGCCGAGCGCCGAAGCGAAAGCCAACGGCGGTATCTCAGGCAACAATCTCTTCTTAAGAGGTCGACGAGTAAGCCAGACGGTAAAAATCCGACGCTCGAAGACCACAGACACAGAAGAAACGCGAAGCTACTACACATTAAGCTGTCTTATCAAGAAGAGCGCGCTAGGAATTGCAGGTATTCTCGTGCGAACCGCGACAGTGCCAACCGAAAACCTCTGCTATACACAAATCGGCGAAGGCGAGAGCGCCTTTTATAAGCGCCTGGAGTGCGAGCCTTTTTACACAACCGCAAGCGACGAGGTCATAGTTGAAATCTGGGCAAACGGCGACGCAGAGGCGACCTTTACGGACATAATGCTAGCGCACGGCAGAAGCTCGGCAAACTGGGAGCAGGCGAGCGGTGAGGCAATGAGTACCTCGGTAACAATGAACGAGTACGGCTTGATAGTGAAGTCGGACATTTACGACGGAGCCTACACAGCAATGACACCGCTCGAGTTTTCAGGATACGCCGAGTCAGGCGGAACTCAACAGCGCGTCTTCACAGTGAACGGCGAGCGCACAATCGTTACAAAGTTTTCAGCGAAAGACGAGATAGTACTGAACCCAATCAAACAAATCGCAATTAAAACAGGAAGCATTAAAGGCGTCGCTTTTATCGACAGCGGAGAGGAGGACTAAATAGTGGCAACATCTGGACGAATTGAAACTGGCAGGTATAACGGCACTTGCTTCTATTTTCAATGGCAGCTAGGCGGACAGGACGTCGGCACGAACCGCTCGGTTATTCACTGGCAGGTCGGTATAAACATCACGAACAGTGCACGCTGGTACAGCAACGCGGTGCGCTTGAACATCACGACCGTGAACGGAAGCGGAAACATCGCGAGCGGCGTCTGGTCGAACATCAGCGGCAACGGCGACCACCAGCTCGGCGGCGGAATAATGGACATCTACCATAACAGCGACGGAGGTAAAGCCTTTAGCGCTGGAATGTCAGGCTCACTGTATGGAAGCGGAGCGCTTGAAACGAGCGGCGGCTGGGAATTGCCAGCAATACCGCGAGCAAGCTCGCCAACCTTTGCAAAAGGCTTGTACACCGTAGGCGAACCAATCGCGGTGAATATGAACAAGAAACACTGGAGCTTTCATCACAACGTAAGTATTCAGATACCCGACGGCGCAGAAATCAAAAGGCAGGACGGCTTCGTCGGCGACCAGTACATCTGGACACCGAGCCAGCAAGAAATCGACACCATTTACGAGCGAATGAAGAACACGCGTCAGACGAGCCTAGGCGTGGACACCTGGACATTTAACGGTGGCTCAATGATTGGCTCAGGCTTTCAGAACGTAACAATTGCCGTGAACGATAAGGAAGCCGCCCCTCTCTTTTCAAAGATTGACGCCCGCGACACAAACGCCACAAGCAAAGCGGTAACAGGCAACGACCGCGTCTTTATTCAAGGAATATCGACAGTAGTCGCAACAATTGCCGACGCCGACAAGATGAAGACGCGCTTAAAGGCAACGCCGAAGAGCTACACAATAAAGCTCGTCGACAAGACCGCAACAATTGCGCACGACGAAAAACAGAACGGCAAGCCTTACGAAGCCGAACTCGGAACGATTAGCCAGAAAGGAAGCCAGCGCCTTGTTATTCAGGCGACAGACAGCCGCGGCTTAACCGCCGAAGCTTTCAAGGACTTGAACTTCATCGAATACGACACGCCGAAAATCACAGCAACCGCCGAGCGAAAAAATAACTTTGAAAATGAAACGAAGCTCAGCGTCAGCGGAACCTTTGCGCGCATAACCGTAGACGGAACCGACAAGAACCGAATAGAGCCAGACAGCCTGCGTTATCGCTGGAAGCAGGACGACAACGGCTGGACGGCTTGGATAAAGCGCGACTTCACGCAGGGCGCGGGAGCCTTCACAATGACACCCGCCTTTTTATCAATGGCGAACTCCTCGAAGTTTATTATCGAAATTGAAGTGCGCGACAAATTGAGTACTTCAAAGACTCAAATCTCTCTCGACAGAGGCGTGCCTATTATGATGATATCGAGCAGTAACCGCAATGTCGGTATCGGCAAAATGCCAGCCGAGGGCAGAGCGCTAGACGTCAAAGGTAAAATCTATATGAATGAGAAGCCGCTAGAAACGCCAACGCGGGTGCGCTCTTTTCGAGCCTTAGGATTGGCAGAAATAGAAGCAGAAGTCGCGAGCGAATTGCCGAGCGGGTATACGCGAAAATACGTAGACGTAACACAGAACCAACAACTGCCTAGCACACACTTCGTTTATGGCTCTATAAACTGGGGACGAGCGCAGACCGTAGGCGCGCATATGACAGCGCCGCGCTCAGGCTACTACGAAATAGCCGTAGCACAGACAGCGCTAAACAATCACAACCGACTAGGCGGCGACCGAATGGCAGTAATAGCGCTAGACTTGCCGCAAGGCGAATATAACGTAGAGAACGCGTTTTATAACGCGATTGCAATCGTTTCTCAGCACGCTGGCTCTTTGCCAGTTATGGCAAGTAGGCGCGTTTTCATAAAGAAAGGGCAAAACATCTCAATTTTTGCGGGAACTATGGCGTCGGAGGAGGGCTTCTATAAAATCCAGCTGGTCGAATGGGAAGGCGACTTGTCCGAGGACATTTAAGGGTGTTAGAATAAAGCTGTGGAAGCAAGCGTAACAACATATCTGGCAACGCAAGGCGTACTCGGTATAGCCGTCATCGCTTTATCTACCGCAGTCTTTAAGCTCTGGAAGAAGAACGAAGAACTGAACCAAAAACTCGTCGAAATCGCAGGAGCGAACGGACACGAGATGATAGCGTTTTACAAGCAGGACGCCGCAAACGAAGCCGAGAAGTCAAAAGCAATTACTCAGATGTCGCACTCAATCGACCTATTAACTGAGAAGATTAACCGAGGGGGTAATTAAAATGGACACAGCCGCAGTCATACGAGCGGAATTATACAGCGTGGACATCGAAGCCGCCCGCGAAGAAGCGCGAAAAGCGCGACAAAATACACAGCAAGCCTACGTGAACCTAGCAAAGAACAGCCAGAAATTAGAGCAGCGAATACGTGAAAATCACTTTCACATCACGCTAAAAAAGGCGGTCAGCGCGCCGAAAAAACAGCCGAAGAAACCATAGAAAAATGTTTATAACTATAACCGCGATTGCGCGTATATTGATAGCGACAGCACTTGTCGCTATTATATTGCGACAGATAGAACTTTACAGACTGAAAGCACCGAAAGAGGTGCGACACTTGAAAGTGTTACTTCTCATTTTATCGATATCATTATTGACGAGTAACGCAATCTTGCTTATTCAGTGGATTATCGGAGCCTACACGCATATCGAAATAGCGCCCGAGCCGAAAGGCTACGACGGTCTACTTTACTCTATCGTCGATATATTAGATGATATAATTACGGTAATAATACTAAGGCTCATTTATAAGGAGGGCGAAAAATGACAGAAATGACAGAGCTACTAGTGCAATCTTTGCAAGCGTTTGCTTTGTATGGATTAGCAACAATCTCGTACACAATCCTGTCGGCTTGGTCGAATATTAACGTTTGGAAAATCAGCGAGGGCTTCGACAAGAAGCTGTGGCTAAACGGGCTAGCGAAATACGCGCTCCTTGGCGCAAGCACGATAGTTATTATCCTAGTAGCAAAGGCGCTCCTTATCTTTGCGCCGAACTGGGGAATTGAATTGCAGGGCGCGAACCAAATCAGCTCTCAAATTATCTTCGGCGTATTAGCCGCAGGAATTGCAGGTATGGTATTGAAGAACATCCAGAAATTAGCCGAAATCTACGGCGTGAGCCAGAAAAACCTCGACAAAATCACAACCAGCGCCCTCGAAAAAGAAGACGCAGAAGCGCCGCTAGTGGTTGACGTAGCAGACCTGCCAGGCGGTAAGAAAGCCAAAGACGCAGACGTAGAAAAGGCGGTAGAGAAATCGGGCGCAAAGGCGCTCCTAGACAGCGGACGCGGCGCAAGCGTACCAACCGACAGCTGGCAGAGTTTCCGAAACGCGGTTATAAATCAAGCCTTTGACGTTGACGGCGCATACGGCGCGCAATGCTGGGACGGAGGCGCGCTCTTCTGGCTAAACGCAGTCGGGCGCACATTATCCACAGGCGGCACAGGCGCGGCACGCGGAGCCTGGGAAGCAGCTCGTGGTTATAACGCAGGGAGCGAGTTTGAACTCATCACCGACCGAAACACAATCCAGCCAGGTGACTGGCTCTTCTTCGGTGGCACGCAATGGGGACACGTCGGAATGGCAGTATCAGGTAATCTCGGCGGCTACGTGAGGCTATTAGGACAGAACCAGACAGGCAACGGCAACGGCGCTCCATTTACTGAAATCAATATGAACCTGGGAAGCTTCTTAGGGGCAATGAGGCTGAAGCGCTGGCACATCGCACCAACACCAGCACCGCAACCGCAATTATCGCCCGACGAGGTAGCCGCGCAGGTTATTCGCGGCGATTGGGGCAACGGCGACGACCGACGCGCACGATTAGCAGGAGCGGGTTATAACCCCGACGATATACAGAACCGCGTAAACGCGAAGCTGGCACCAGCAACGCCAGCACCAGAGCCAGAAGCTCCACGCTTCAGCGTAGGCGATATTGTCCAGCCGAAGGTGGCGGTAGACTACAACGGAACGCCGCTCACACAATACGACAACAACTACGTAATTACCGAATTGATAGGCGACCGAGCCGTGCTGTCAGCCAGGGGACAGGTCTGGGCGGCTTTGAATACAAACAACCTGAGAAAGGCTTAGAACAATGACGGGTGCGGAAATCCAGCGAGAACTAAACGCGACGATTAAGAACAGTAAAGGTATCAGAGAGTACGACTATCTCTATACGAGATTGTTGCACAGAACGAACGTCTGGCTATTCAAGAACAAGCTCCACCGCGATTATTCAGTAATTAACGACAGCGGTCGCGTCTTTATCGTAAACAGGCGGACGCAGGAGCGCATAAACGAAATCTGCCCCGACGTTTTACGGGGCGGAAAGCGCGGCGAATACGTAGTGTATAATGTACTTATACTCAGCGCAGAGGGCGGACGACCGCAAGCGCTTAGAGAAAGGAAGCAGTATGTACCAAATCGAAGTCGAACCGAACGCCGAAGGTAAGCTCATTATCGAGCTATACGGCGACAAGTACGAAATCGTCGTAAAAGAGCCGAAAGCGAAGGCGAAAAAGGAAGAAAAACCCGCCGAGAAATAGAACAAAAGGCGAACAAGAAAGAGGGCTATTTTGCCCTCTTTTCTGTTGCAAAAATTACATAGCCACTGGCGGAAAATCCGCGCTTGTCATATAGTAAGAGTACATTAAAATTAACCAGCAAAGGGGAACGAATGGAGCGAAGAAACGCTAAAGAAACACTCGTCTTAGTATCAAAGACGGGGGACTTTTTATTAACCAAAGACGAAGCCAGAGAGGTGGCTGTAAAAATCTCAGAAGGCTATAGAAATATTGCCCTCCAGGGGTCAGTCCTTGCGACGCACTCAATCGACGGAATACTGCCATACGACAGATACCGCGACAGCGCCAGGATTAAGAACCGCGGCTTCATCTGTCTACACGAGAACTTCCACAGAGCGAACGAACAGTGCGCCTGCTCGCGGTTGCAAGCCATAGACAAGAACAAGCAAATCGACGCGAAAGCGAAGCCGACAACCGAAGAGGAGGCTCGAGCCACTGCCACTCGCGACTACATACGCGAAAATCTCAAAAATCCAGAAGCCCTGAAAGACATAGACGCCCGCGAAGCGTTTGTAAAAAAGCGCACCGCCGAAATCTTAGCCAAAAACGCGTCAGACGCGCCAGGAGCGCCGTAAAAATTAAAGACGATAAAGTTACGAGCTTGAACGCCAAAACGCAAAATAAAGCGGAATGAAGAGCAAATAGAAGCATTGAGCAACGAAGGAGATTATAAAATGCTAAAAAACATACCATTTTACGCAAGTCTACTAAATCGAGAACTAGCCAACGGAAAAATCACCAAACACAGCCACGTGCTGGTTTACGGAGCCATAGAAACGCACGCGCTCGGCGATTATGGCTGTATCGCAAGCAATAAAACAATCGCCGCAGAGGTAGGCTTAAGCACTGGAACCGTCGCTAACATCATAAGCGAACTCAACGCCTCGGGGTGGATTAGGGTAGACCTAGACGAGAAGCACCACAGAGTGAATATAGAGCCGAAGCTAACTATAGCCGTGCCAACATTTTCACAGGAAAGTCAAGAGCTAACAGAGGTAAAGCCTTCACCCGCCGATGAAGACCCCCTCACCCGCCGATTAACACCCCCTGCACCCGCCGATGAAGACCCCCTTCACCCGCCGATGAACATAGAATACAGTAATAGAAACAGGAATAGAAACAGTAATAGAAATACTCTACTTGTCCGCACTCGGACAAGCGAGGTGAGTAAAACCTCCGCAGAAGCTGCTGAAATAGCCGAAAAAATGCACGAAATGATAAATAAACGACTACCAAACAGGGCGAACAAAAAGCGAACACAAGCACAGCTCCAGAAAGACATCGAAACAATCGAGAAAATCCACAGACTGGACGGATACTCTTACGCCGAAATTAACGCAGTGATGAAGTGGTCGCAGGAGGACGACTTCTGGTCGCAAAATATTCTCTCAACCGCAAAACTCCGTAAGCAGTTTGACAAGCTGGTTCTTCGAATGAGAGCCGAGCAGAAGAAAAAGCGCGACAATATCGCTTTCATTTAAGGGCTAAAAATCTTTGAAAATCTCCATAAAAAGGCTTGCATTTTTTGAGAGGGTACAATATAATGAAAGTACGACAAACGTAAGAGAAAGGTAAAACTATGCAAGAATGCAAACACGAACACGCTTATCTCGAAGCCCCTTGTTGTGGACAGGGCGAGAGCGGCTATGTCGAGTGCGCCTGCGGCGGAACATACGCGATTGTATGCCCAGACTGCGGCGAAGAAGTCGACGAAGCAACGAAACAGCGAGTTATAGAAGAAACGGAGCAACAAGATGATTACAGCGAATAGAACCGCCAGCCTAGCAGACAAGCTGCTACAAATGGCGCTACACGACGAACTAGTCAACGGCGAATATAACGGCGACCTACTCGCCCTCGCCAACGAGCTGGCGGAGGCGGTAATCCTGCCAATCGATAACAGCGGCGAGTTTATCGCCATACACGCCCCGCGAATACAGAAGCGGCACCTGGTCGAAATCCTGGCAGGCGAAACCACCCGCGGAATAATTGCGCCCGTCCAAATGGAAATCCAGGACGGCGACGAAGTGCTAGAAATCCACTACGAACCACTCGCGAGCCGAATTAACAACCAAATATTCACCGCTTGTCGAAGAATGACAGGCAACGGCTTAGTGAGGTCAAGCACAGACCCCGAGAAGTTCTTAGAGCGAGCGATTGAGCGCTTCACACGCACAAAGCCTGGCACAAATTGAGCCACTACAATATAATAAAGTAAAGCAACTAAACAAAGGAGAACGAAGTGGAAAAAATCAACGAAATCATAGCAGAAGTCAAAGCCGAACTCGAAAAAATGGAGATAGACACAGACAGCAAAGACGTACGCGCAAGCCTGCGCTACATCAAAGAGGCGCTCGTAGACGAGTCGCGAAAACCAGCCGACAAGCGTGTAGTAGGCAAGAACGGAGCGCGAACGCTCGCGGGTATGATTGCGAAATGGCTGAACCTGAACCTACCTCTGGACGGCGTCAACGTGGTCATCTCGGGCGCGAATATGACAATGGTTACATATCAGGGCTATAAGAACAAAGTGCTGAAATTGCACCCGAACGCGACCTTTGACGTCCAAGTAGTGCGCGAAGACGACGACTTCACGGTCGAAAAGCAGAGCGGCAAGGTCGTCTATTCTCACAAGATTAAGCCTTTTAGCAATTCAAAAATCGTGGGCGCATATTGTGTGATTAAGACAGGCGACGCGGAACACTACGAGGGTCTGTCAGCCGAAGACTTCGAAAAAATGAAGAAGAGTAGCCGCAACCGAATGCTTTGGGAAAGATGGGATACGGAGTTTTGGCTAAAATCCGTCATAAAGCGAGCCTGCAAACGCTACTTCTTCGAAGAAGTAAAAGACATCGACACAATCGACAATTTAGACTACAGACTGACCGAAGAGCCGCAGGAGGACGCCTTTGAGCGATTAGAAAAAGCCGAAACGATAGCCGAATTAAAAGCTGCCTACGCGAGTCTAGCACCAGCGGAGCAAGCCTACGCCGCAACACTAGCACGCGAAAGACTGCGAAAAATCAAGGAAGAAACTGCGGTAAAAGTCGAGGGCTAAAATGGACACGACAACACACGAGCAGGGAACTGAAGACTGGCACAAAGACCGCCTCGGAATACCGACCGCCAGCCGCTATGGCGATATCCTCGCCAAGCGCGGAGGGTTTGCAAGATACGCAAGCACCTCTCGCAAGAATTACCTCGCGGAACTACTAACCGAGCGGCTGACAGGTCAGCCATACAGCCGCTACGGCAAGACTAAATATATGGACTGGGGTACGCAAATGGAGCCAGCCGCAAGGCTCAGGTACGAGCTGGAAACAGGTAACGTGGTAGAAGAGCGCGGCTTAAAGAAGCACCTCTTCCTCGACACAGGAGCGAGCGCTGACGGAATAGTCGAGGTCGACAACTGGCGAGGCGAGGGCAAAGGCGGTATAGAAATCAAGAACCGCACGCCAGCGCACCACCTCGAAGCACTCACGACAGGCAAAGTGCCGCCAATCTACATACCGCAAATCCAGGGAAATATGATGTGCGACAAGGAGCGCCTCTGGTGGGACTGGGTGAGCTACGCGCCAGACTTTTCAGAAAATGCACAAATAGTCATAGTGCGCGTCTATCGCGACGAGGACTACATCAAGAACCTCGAAATTGAGGTGGCGTTATTCATCGACGAATTGAAAGCCGCAGAGAAAAAAGTCCGCGAATATAACGTAAAAGTATTGTAGCGTTACATAATTTTTGATATAATTAAATCACAACAAACTAAAAGAAAGGGTACGTATGAACGAAGCCAACCAAGAACTGCGCCAAGCGGCGAATAAACAAATAGAAGCAATCTCACCGCTTAAAATTAAATCAAACGAACTGCTCGAGCGAGCCAAGAGCGTCAAAGTCGAAACAGCCGCAGACGTAAAGACCGCCAAGGAAGTCATAAAAGACATCACAGCACACAAGAAGTCAACTGAAGAATTACGTAAGAACTTCACACGACAATTAGACGACGTGAAAAAGCAATTCATCAGCGCGGAGCGCGACATTTTGGCACCAGCCGAGGAAGCTCGCGGAATTGTCGCTAACGAAATCCTAGCCTTCGAACGAGCCGAGGAGGAGAAGAAGAAACGCGAAGCAGAGCGCGTCTGGGTAAGCCTGCTGGAGATTAAGAGCGCGGTAGCAATCGACGACGCAAAGACGCTAGAAGACGTCGAGAATTGCGAAAAAATCGCCGAGGAGCGCATAGCCGCATTAAACGACGACGCGAAGCACCCGCTCGCAATTGCCTTCATCGGCAAACTCCGCCAGGAAATCGCCGAGCGAAAAATCGAGCTGGCGAAAAATCCAGAAACAGAGAAGGAAGAAGCCGAGCAACAGCTAGAAATTGACAAGGCGAAAGCCCTCGCGGAAAAAATGGAAGCCGAAGCCAGAGCCGCCGCCCGCGCAATCGAGAAGGAAGCGCCAAAGACAGGAAGCCGCGAGAAAATCACGGTCGAAATCGTGAACGCGAACGAAGTGCCTCGAGAGCTTTGTGTACCGAGCGAGAGCCTCATCAAGGACTACGTAAAGAAAAGCGGCGCAGATATGGTGCCTGGCTGTATTATTAAAAGAGAGCGCGTCATTTAAGAAAGGAGCTTATAAAAATGGCAGATATTAACAACGTAACGCTGGTAGGAAGGCTGGTGCGCGACGCAGAAGCGCGCACCACTAAATCGGGTAAAAACATAGCCGCGTTTACAATCGCGGTGGGCGGAATTGAGAAAGAGTACGTCGACTTTATCGATTGTTTGGCTTGGGGAAAAACCGCGGACATTATCACGAAGTACACGAGCAAAGGCAAGCGCGTCGGAATTGTCGGCAAGCTTCACATAAACAAATACGAAACCAAAGACGGCGAAAAACGCTCAAGAGCTGAGGTTATTGTAAACAGCATACAATTACTCTCAAGCGCAGAGGCGCCGAAGAAAGAAGAAACCGAACCAAGCGACGAGGTGAACCTCGACGACGTAAAACTCGACGAGCCAGTCGACCTATCAGAGATACCATTTTAAGAGGAGGGCGAAAGAATGAAGCAGAGAATTATAGACATAATAGCAAGACTCTTTGTGAGCGTGGTAGTCTTCGCAATCGGAGGACTAATAACAATGCCGCTGTTTATTTTTTCAAACAGTCACAACTTCATCGTGAAAGTGGTTGCTACGACATTTTCAGTGCTGGCTATCTTAGTAATTGCGCTGATGATTATCACAATCTGGGTGCCGCGAGATGAAGACCTCGACGATTAAGCAATATCCGCTCGAAGTCGACGAACACAAAGCCTTTGTGAACTATCTCGAAGTTTTACGCCTGCCACATTTTCACGTGCCGAACGAGCAGAGCCAGCGAGCTTATCGAATGGTCAACCGAAAACTAGGAGTATCGAGCGGAGTGCCTGACCTTTTTGTTATAGTAAAATCAGAGCGAAACGGCAGAAGTAAGCTTATCGCTATCGAGATGAAGCGACAACGAGGTGCGCGCCCGACGGTATCGCCAAAGCAAAAGCTCTGGCTGGAAGAATTGAAGCGCGCAGGAATTGACGGCTACGTCGCATACGGCGCAACCGAAGCCATAGACATCGTGAGAAAGGAGCTAGAAGAGCTCAGAAAGGCAGACAACGACAGTGAAGTATTTTAAGCTAATCCAGGACACGCCAGAGTGCAAAGCGGGCGCAATGTTTTACCAATCGACGAACGGCGACGCTTTAGTATCAGTCGACAACGAAGCGTACGTGATTAAAATTGATAAAATAAACGACTTCGCAAAGTTCTTCGCGAAGGTCGACACGAAGCTGGCTCGATATTTTAAGCCAGCAGTCGGCGCAAAGTACTATTATTTAACCGCAGAGGGTGAAGTGCGCGACGCAGAAAATCGCGGAGAAATCACCGACGCGGCGCGAATATCACTCGGCAACAGCTTCGAGCGATACCCAGACGCGCTCGCCTATAAATCGGCACTAATTGCACGCGCAGAGTTGGCGGCGCACCCAGCGAACCAGTACCAGCCAAACTGGAAAAACGCCTACAAAGAAATCAAGGCGAAGGAAGGCAGCTACGAAGCGACGAAGCTCGTCGAAAACACAGTAGCCTACGCAATCGCGCAAGACAAGCGCACAGGCGAGCTTATGGTTGTGCCAATGAGCGGAGCCGTGAATTACAATCCAATCGCGTACTACGCGACCGAAGACGACGCGAAGAAAGCACTATCACAGCAGTCAAAAAACTATAAAACTTATATGGAGGCTCAATAAATGACGAAGGCTAAAGAAATCACTCTGCCAATCGCAGAGTATAAGAAATTGAAGAAAGACGCGGAAAAATGGCGCGCCTTCCACGAAAAAGTAGCCGCAAACGCGAAAAAACGCTGGCAGAAGCGCACACCAGAAGAGCGAGCGGCAGAAATGGAAGAGCTACGAAAGCACAGGAAGTACAATCGCCGTGAAGTATAGAAACCTTTCAGAATTGCACAAGCTCGAGGACAATCCTCGAACAATCGACAAGGACAGCTTCGACTCGCTTTGTCAATCGATTAAAGACAATCCTGACTACTTCGAAGCGCGTCCGCTCATTTTAAGCAATAGGACGGGCAAGCTCGTAATACTCGGAGGAAATCAGCGCTACGAAGCCGCGAAGAAGCTCGGACTGGAAAAAGTGCCAACGCACCTCATCGAGGGGCTGACGGAGGAGCGCGAGGAAGAAATCACAATCCGCGACAACGTGAACAACGGCGACTGGGACTGGGACAAGCTCGCGAACAGGTACGACTATGACAAGCTGGACGAATGGGGCGTAGCAGTGCCGACGGCGGTCGCGTCCGCAGACTCGGACGAGATAAACCCGCAAGGCAAGCTAGCGCGTACATTTATCGCTCCTCCCTTCAGCGTCCTCGACGCACGGCAGGGCTACTGGCGCGACAGAAAGAAGCAGTGGCTCACGCTTGGTATTAAATCGGAACTCGGTCGCAAAGGCGGTCTAGTCTTCGCGAACCTGTCGGGTTGTGTACCTGATTATTATATGAAGAAAACCGAACTCGAAAAGAAGCTCGGCAGGAAGCTATCAAATGAAGAGTACGAGCGCGATTATCTCGACACTGAAAAGTATCAGAATGTGGGTACATCAATCTTTGACCCAGTCCTGGCGGAGATTGCTTATACGTGGTTTAACGTCGACGGCGGAACGATTCTCGACCCCTTCGCAGGCGGAAGCGTGAGAGGAATAGTCGCGAGCCGTCTAGGCTATCGATACCTAGGACACGAACTGCGAGAAGACCAGGTAGAGGCAAACATAGCTCAAGCTACAGAAATCTGCGCGGGCTATCCAGAGCCTGAGTACGTCATAGGCGACAGCTCAAAGACGGTACCGCAGAGCGACGAGCAGGTCGACCTCATCTTTACCTGTCCGCCATACGCAGACCTCGAAAAATACAGCGACGACCCCGCAGATATAAGCAATATGGACTATGACGACTTCTTAAGGGTTTACCGCGACATTATTCAGAAATCGGTGAACAGACTGAAAGAGAACCGCTTTGCAGCTATCGTTGTAGGCGACGTGAGGGACTCTAACGGTATTTATCACGACTTTGTCGGAGATACGGTCGATGCGTTCAAAGACGCAGGAATGCAGTACTACAACGAAATCATACTGGTAACGACGGCGGGTAGTCTGCCAATCCGCGCAGGCTCAACCTTCCAGAAGACGCGCAAAACAGGTAAGGCTCATCAGAACCTGCTCACATTTTACAAGGGCGATATCGAGCGAATAGCCGAAACCTTTGCCGCGACGCGAGAAGTAGAAGACCAGTATGTAAAGCTCCTCTCTTTTTACAAGGGCGACCCGAAACGCGTCCAGCAATACTTCGAGCCAATCGACGTCGACCAAAATGTAGACAACTTTGACGCAGAAGAATAGAGCTGGTATACTAAAACCGTGCAAGATTGCAGGCAGGAAGCAAGCAATCTTATAGACACAGGCAGAGGCGCAAATGCTGGTTGGTGCGCCTCGCTCCACTTCGACAGACACTCCGTAACAGGGGTGTCTTTCTTTTTCTGAAAAAAAGTCAAAAAATCTTCATAAAAACCCTTGCTATTTTTGAGCCGTTACAATATACTAAGAATACGACAAACGTAAGAACAAAGGAGCAAGCAATGAAAAAGCTTACAACCAAAGACATCAACAACATTAAAATCTTCGCAGAAGCAGGCTACGCTATCCAAGCCAGCGAATGGACAAGCGGAAGCGGTCGCTACACCCGCCGCAAAGCAACTCCAGTATTTACCGACGAATACAACCGCGAAGACTTCAAGCACGCGCTAGAAACAGGCAACAACAAGCCTCAGTGGGATACACCAGAGCGCACAGCCTTCGACTTCTTCGAAAAGAACCCACGAGCGCGCAAGGTCTTAGTAATGGACTTTAACCAAATCCTAGAAGCCTTGAAGGGCGCAGAGATTAAATAATGACAGAAGCCGAAAAGAACCTCGAAGCCGTCGCCGAAATCAAGCGGCGGCTCGGGTGCGGCGAATTGACGCTAGACGAAGCCAAAGCCGAACTAAAGCCAATCGTCGACAGAATAAACGCAAAGAACCGCGAAATTGCCAGGAAATACAACACCAGAGCGCGCCTGGTGAGCGTTTCATCGATACTGAGGTAAGTTGTCCACAGCTCCAAAAAATTATAAAAAATCTCCGAGAAAATGCTTGCAATTTTTGGAACGGTACAATACAATAAGACTATAACAAACGTAAGAAGAAAGGTAAAGAAAATGGTTTACGAGATAAAGGTTACGCAAACGGTAAGCGGCACTATCTACGTCGAAGGCGACAGCTACGAAGACGCCGAAAAAAACGCTAGGCAATTCATCAAGAAAGACCCAAAGCACGTAGCGTCTATCATTTTTAACGAAACCTGGATAACCGAAGTAGGCGAAGGCTCTCAGAAGGCGTCTGACGAGGCTTCTGGCGAAACTAAGACAAACTAGCACTTTTACACAAAACAGCCCACAGAGCGCTCCAGACGAGCGCAGGGCGACAACATAACGCGGTGGTGCCAGCGAAAGTGGCACTGGGACGGCAGACTTGAGGTCTCACACTTCCATAAACCTTTCAAAAACAGCCAGACCAGCGCACCAGCCACCGTTGCCCCTAAGAAAAATAACGGAGAGGAGTAAATGTATATAAAATTATCAGCGAAGGTAACTCGCGACTACGGAGCGAAAGAAACGCGCTCAAGACAATTCATACGAAGACAACTGATAAACAAGAACGGAGCGACCTGCGCGCTCTGTGGTAAGCCAATCGAAACAATGAAAGACTGCACGATTGACCATATCACGCCAATCAGCAAAGGTGGCTTAACAACAATCGAAAACTGCCAGCTGGCGCACAGAAAATGTAACGCACATAAAGGAAACCGAGGAGAATTATATGCTAGACTCAATAGCGGCTCTTAACATCATAGTAGAAATACTTGAGGCTTCTGAAGGTCATCGAATAGAAATCACGCTTGACGACGGTGATTATGAAATTAAACTTAACAAGTTGGAGGACGAGTAAATAAATGAAATATAAACTGCTTAAAGACTTGCCATACGCAAAGGCGGGGACAATATTTAACGAAGACGTCAAGAGCGACGGGACGAGGGTACTCGAGCAATACAGGTACACAATTCCTACTATCGACATCGACAACTTCGACGAGTGGTTTGAGCAAACCAAAGAGGAGCCGACAGCTGGCGTCCGCCGCACACCAAAAATGGGTGAGCCATACTTCTATATTGACGAGTACGGGAACGTAGAACGGGAAATCTGGGATAACGACGGCGCGGATAATGAGCTTCTCACTATGGGTGTTGTATATCTCACGCCAGAAGAAGCCGCAGAAGCCCGCGACCGAAGACTGGCAAAGGTCAGACTGGAGCAGACCTCGAACTTTAAGCCAGACCCTAATAATGGTGAGCTCGGCTGGATTGTTGGGTATAGCTGTCGCTATAAGAGATTGGCTGTTGAACGTTTTGTCTATAGCCACTATGGCGAAACTATACACTACAAGACCGCAGAGGACGCTAAAAAATCAATTAAAGAAAACGAAGCCGACTGGCTGAAATATCTCGGAATTAAGGAGGAGGACTAAAAAAATGGCAGGAAATCGAGAGGGCGGCTTAAAAGCTGCGCAGAAAAACAAGGCAAGTAACCCTAATTTTTATCGCGACCTCGGTCGCATAGGAGGAGCCGCACGCGTACCGAAAGGCTTCGCCCTGAACCGCGAACTAGCGCGCCGAGCAGGCTCAAAGGGTGGCTCAATAAGCCGACGCCCAAAGCCAGCGCAGAAAACTGAAGCCGACAGCGCGGAAGTTTGATATAATACAGCTAAAGCACATTAAAAATCTATCTTAGCCGCGGAGCTAGAAGCACCAGCACAAAATTATTAACGATTAACTCAATTGATGATATACACACCGTTGGCGCTTCGACGCGGAGGCTCGTCGTACCTTTGTTCTTACGTAAAAGTTTTCTACCCGTTTATCATAAACATATTTTTGCGAGCCTCCACCTAGCCCTGTGGCTAAGAAGCCGAAAGGTAAACAATGAAAAGACAGACGCGACAATTAAGACCACGCGCAAAGCAGGTCGCGGAAATCCAAGGCTTGGGCGAAGGTTTTATTCACGCGCTGAAGCGAATTGCGAACTTCGCAAAAGCTGGTCAAGTGCAAAACACGCGCCGCGCAATCAAAGACGCCAGCCGCTGGTCAATCGATTACGCGAGCGAACTGGCGCTATACGAATTAGAGCTTCTCGAGTATTGCTTTGAAAACGGCGCAGAGCCTGAGGAGCTGAAAGAATATATAGCAATGAGGCGGAGCGTTCACCGCGAAGCCAAGACAATAAGGTACTGGAATGAAAACAACAGCAGACGCGAACAGGTACGACGCGACAAGAAGAAAGAAGCTAAACAATAGAGTAACCTCGACCAAAATCGAGAGGGCTATTATCGAGGCGAAGCGCGAGTGCGAGGAGCTGAACACAATCCAGGACTACGCGCTCTTTTTGATTGACCACAGCGCCTACTGGCGCAGAGCAGGCTATCACGAAATCGTGCGACAATTAAAAGACTACTACTCACAACAGGGGTAGTAGTTTTATTTTTGAAAAAGTTATCCACAGCCTCAAAAAAGTCAAAAAATCTTCACAAAAACCCTTGCATTTTTTGTGAGGGTACAATATAATTAAAACATAGCAAACGTAAGAACAAAGGAGAAAACGCTATGACTAAAAACTTTCAACCTTTCACAATGAGCCTCATCGAGGACATCGAAGCGGGAAACGCAAAAATTGACGGAGGTGGCGCCGCTATCAGGAACCGCCAGACGGGCGAAATCAGCTGGGCTTACACCGAGTACTTCACAAACACCAGGAACTGGAACAAGCTACTAGCATTTTACGACATCGACGCTGACACAATCGTCTACTAAAACAAACAATAAACAAGGGGGGCGACCACCACCGCCCCCAGGAGATGAAAAAATGACTAAACTATACAACACAGCACTAGCAACATTAACAGCCTACGCAATTGCACCCGAAGCAATCGCAACAGCGGTGCTTATCATAGCGCTAACAATAAATGCTATCATTTATATAAATAAAACCCAGCAGAGCGCGCTAGCCGAGCCAGCACGCCGAGCATTAAGACGACAGAGAGGACTCTAAAGATGATTGAAAAAGTCAATCCAGACCACCCAGACAAACTAGCCGACCGAATAGCAGGCGCCCTAGTGGACTACGCCTATGAGGAGCAGGACGCTCCACGCGTAGCCTTCGAGGTACTTCTCGGACACGGAGAGGTAAACATCATAGGTGAAAGCTCGGTATATGTACCCAAGCGCGTAGCCAAGCAAATCATAACGCGAATATTGAAGCACGAGGATTACGCCCTGAATATGAACATCGTCGAGCAGGACGTACACCTTGCCGCGAACCAAGCAGGAGAACAGCCACGCGCAGGAGATAACGGTATTTTTGCAGGCGAGCCAGCAGACAGAGAGCAGTCGCTTCTTTCAAAAATCGCCCGAGGTATTCACCAAAAATACAACTCAGACGGTAAGTATATCTTAGACACGAAGGCGGAGCGCCTCATTATCTGCCAAAGCGACGCAGAAGAGAACGCGCTAAGAGTAGACCTTTATAAAATCCTGGACGAAATCAAAGCCGAAGAGCTAAAAGAATACGAGATTGTTATAAATCCACTCGGATTATGGTCGGGCGGCGAAAACGTCGACGCAGGCGCAACCAACCGCAAACTCGGCTCAGATATGGGCAGAGCCGTAACAGGCGGAGGACTTCACGGCAAAGACCTGAGCAAGGCAGACGTAGCCGTGAATATTTACGCGCACATCATAGCCACAGGCAATAACAAGCGCAAAGAACTGTCCTGCGCAATCGGCGACAACGAAATAGACGGAATGCCTTATAAGGATATCGTACAAATCGCGAAGGACTACATCGACGTAATTGGAGGCTTCGAACGCCTCGCAGAATGGGGGCTAATATAATGTAAAGGAGGGAGCGAGAACAACAACCAGAAACTAAACTAAGAACAGGAGTAAATAACAATGAAGCCAGAACGAAGAAACGCACGCGACGGAGCTAACTACGTAAGAATACAGCAAGGACACAGCGTCCTGCTACATATATTGCTAGCATTATGCACCGCTTGCTTTTCGCTAATTTACACAATCTACTGCGCGGTATCGCCGAACCACTACTTTCACCTATAAGAGGAGGCAAAAGAAAATGTTTAACAATAAGCACAAGACCGTAGACTACGACTACAGCGCAACCATAGACGAAATCGACGAGCGACAGCAGGCACTAAACTACATCGCCGAGCTATCAGAAACAGACAAGACCGCCTTCTTTGAAGCCGCGGAACTCATCTGGCGCGGATACGAACGACTTCGCCAAATGGAAAAGCACACCACCACACAACCAATCGAGCAACCAACTAAAGAAGAGGAGAACCTAAACTATGAAATCTGAGAAAGAACTAAAAGCTGTAGCTATAGAGATACACGTCCAGGAATTGAGAGACGAGTCGAGCGAAATAATAGACCGCGCAGTCAGAAAAGCCCAGGGCTTCTTCTTCCTAGCTATCGCCTTAACAATCAGCCTGAGCGCAGTATTAGCGCAGGTAATAATTAAAGGCTCTGACATATTGAGCGCCATAATCCTCATCTTCGGCTTGATTATCGAAGTGCAAACGATTAAGGAGATTATGAGCTACGAAAGCGCACTAGTAGAAGGAGCCAAGCTGGCTATCTTTGTAGGCAAACGACTAGAAGAGAAAGAACGCGAGGAAGCCATAAAGAAAGCCGAAGCAGCCAGAGCAGCCAAAGCCAAAGACGCAGAAAAGAAGACCACACCAAAGACACGCAAACCACGCACAAAGAAAACCGCAGAAGCAAGCGACAAAGCAAGCACCAAATAAACGACAATCAAACAGGCACCTGAAACACAGAAGGCTCCGAGAATAACAACATCTCGGGGCTTTTTGATATAATGCAGATATGACAGAGAATACGCAAACAGAGGTAAAAGAACCGACAGCTCCAACGAAGGACTGGACACCAACGCCAACAAGCAAAGAAGCACAGAACGCGAAACGACGACGCGACGCGGTTATGATTGAGCATAAACTGGCGGGTGATGAGCAACGGTTTGAGGAGCTTAAGAGGGAAACCGTAACTGTTGACACCTCACAACAATTGAAGCGGGACAAGCACGGACGCTTCATAAAAGGCACAGGCGTACCAGCAGGATTAGCCGTAAATCCACAGAACCGAAGCGCGGGCGGCTGGACTAATAAAAATATGATATCTTACTGGTACAAGTACTTTATGAAAATGACCACCGCACAGGCGCGTCGCTGGCTATCAAAGGTACCAGAGGACGAGAGAACCGTGGCGCAGGAAATCGCCTTTGCAAGAATTACCGACGCACGCAAGGGCGGTAAAATCGGATTGAACACAACCCAGGAAATCACAGACCGCACAGAGGGCAAGGCTCCACAGTTTGTGAATACAAGCATAACGACCTCATCAATCGAAAGCCTGAACCTAACCAACGAAGAACTCGCGCAGATAGCGTTTAACGACGTAGAAGAGGACTAAAAACCCGCCTCGCGATATTTTCACGAAAGAAAAGACAACGAAAAGTCCGGGAAAATGAAAACCGAGCCGAAAAAACGGCTAAAAATATATCATATGGAGCATATCACGCAGGAACAGGCTCGAGAAATACGCCGAGAACTACAGAAGCAAGCGCTCGTAAAGCTAGCGCCATACAACCTGTACGCCTACGCGAAGGTTATGCGCCCGTCGTTTTATCGAAGCGACAGACCGCACCTAAAGCAAATGTGCGACATATTGCAGTACTTCCTGACCGAAGACCACGGCTATCAATTCTTACTACTCGACGCACCACCACGCCACGGCAAGAGCCTGACAGGGCAGACCGCTGTAGAGTGGGTCTTTGGCAAGAACCACCTGCTCAAGGTTATGACAGGGAGCTACAACGAAACGCTCTCAACAACCTTCGCCGAAAGCGTGCGCAACACAATAGCCAGCCAGAAGGCGGAAGACCAGACGGTCGTCTATAGCGACATCTTTCCTTACACAACCCTACAATCAGGAGAGAGCAGTAAAGCACTCTGGGCGCTCAAGGGGAGCTACGGCAAATCGTACCTGGCAACCAGCCCGAAAGGTACAGCCACGGGCTTTGGCGCGAACCTACTCGTGCTTGACGACACGATTAAGAGCGCAGAAGAAGCGCTGAACGAGCGAACCCTGCAACAAATCTGGGACTGGTTTACAAGCACAATGCTCCAGCGAATGGAGGGCGACTGGCGTGTTATCGTCATTATGACGCGCTGGGCGACGGGCGACATCGCGGGCAGGATTAAGTCCTCCTACGGTGAGGACAAAGTCCTAGAGCTGAACCTGAAAGCAATCGACGACAACGGAGAAATGCTCTGCCCGAGCATTTTATCGCGAGAGGACTACGACCTTAAGACACAGGAAATGCTTCCAGCCATAGCCGCCGCGAACTACCTCGGCGAGCCAATGGACGTCAAGGGCGTGCTATATAAGAGCCTGAACACCTACGCGGTTATGCCGCAGACCGACGACGAACGCGTCTGGGCTTATTGCGACACCGCAGACACAGGAAGCGACTACCTCTGTATGATTGTCTATAAGATTATCGACAACGAGGCGTACGTGCTTGACGTCGTCTTTACAGATGAGAATATGGACACCACCGAAACCGAGGTCGCGGATTGCCTCTACCGCAACAACGTAACGAACGCGACGTTTGAGAGCAACAACGGCGGACGGCTTTATAGTAAGAACATCGAGCGCAGGCTCAGCGAGAAGTACCAGAGCAACAAGACCGTCATAGAAGCAGTGCCGCAGACGAAGAACAAGGAGGCGCGTATTCTTTCATCAAGCGCGTGGGTACAGAAACACGTGTATATGCCTGAATCGTGGAGCAGTCGCTGGCGAGCTTTTCACACCAACGTCGTCAGCTACCAGAGCAAAGGCAAGAACGTACACGACGACGCACCTGACGTCCTCGCAAGCATTTACGAACACATCACCGCGCAATCACCACCTGTACTGTATAATAAAGACATACTGACGAACGGCGCCAACATCAGCCGTCGCCGCGGATTATTCTAAGGAAAGGAAACACCGCCAAAAATGAGCAAAGCCTTTAAACCATTTACACAAGCGCCAGATATCGACCTGCACAGCGTCGACGTAGTCAAAGACGCGATAAAATACAACACGAAATTAAAAGCGCGCCTGGACAAATTAGAGAATTACTACTTCGGCGACCACGACATCAACAGCCGTCAAACACAATCAGGCGTGAACAACAAAGTAGTCGTGAACCACGCGAGCTACATCACCGACGTCAATGTCGGCTACTTCCTGGGAAGCCCCGTCGATTATGAAACAAAAGAGGGCGTAGATATCGAGCCAATTATGGACGAATACGACCGCCAGGTCATCGCAGACCTGGACAGCGAAATAGCCCGCGACGTATCAATTTACGGCTACGCCTACGAATACATCTACACAGACGAGAACAGCGCGATTTTCAGCGCACACTATGACCCGCGCAACGTCGTGCTGGTGCGCGACAACACGGTCAAGCAGTCGAAAATTGGCGCGATTATCTACATACCGCAGACCGACGACAACGGAACCATTAAGAGTTACACGGTTTATATCGCCGACAAGGAATACGTAGCCGAATACACGACCGAAGCCGAGCCTAAGAAATTAACAGAGGTAAAGCCAAAGCACGCTCACGCAATGGGAGATGTGCCAGTGATTGAATACAGAAACAACCCAGCCCGAACGGGCGACTTTGAGGGCGTTATCGGATTGATTGACGTTTACAATGTATTGCAGAGCGACCGAATAAACGACAAGGCGCAACTAGTCGACGCAATCCTCGCGCTTTATGGCGTGTCATTAACCAACCAGCAGGTAGAAGACCTGAGAAATAACCGCGTCATCTCATCGATACCGAAAGACGCAAAAATAGAATACATCGTCAAGCAATTAAACGAGTCAGACGCCGAAACGCTTCGCACTTCGATTGAGAAAGATATCCACAAAATCAGCAAGACGCCGAATATGTCAGACGAGAACTTTGCAGGCAATTCTTCGGGCGTAGCCCTGAAATACAAACTCCTTGCAATGGAGCAGAACATCAAGACCAAGGAGCGCTACTTTGAGCGCGGACTTATGGAACGTATGGCAATCTACGCAAGCTTCCTGAAAGTCAAGAACAACACCGAGCCAATCACCGCCCGCGACGTTGACGCCAAGTTTACGCGAAGCCTGCCAGCAAACGACCTGGAAGTAAGCCAGATGATAAACAACTTAACCGACCACGTCGACGACGAAACGCTAATTAGCCAGCTGTCCTTTGTCCGCGACGCCAGCGAAGTCATCGAGCGATTGAAAGCAGACAAGGAAGACGAGCAGGCAAGCAACGCCGACGACATCAGCGACCTCGAAGAAGCCGAACCAATCGAGCCAGTAAAACCAGCAGAACCAAAGCCAGAAGTAGCCGAGGAGTAGGCGCGTGAAGTCCGCGGAATACTGGCAACAGCGCACCGAAAGACGCGGCGCAGACATAAGCCGACACATCGACCGCCAGTCGGTGAACGTTGCAAAAATCTACTCAGACGCGGCGAAGATTGTCCAGCGCGACATCGAGCGAACCTATCAGAAATACAGCGACAAGACGGGTATAGACGTCGGTCAGCTTAAAGAATTGCTGAGCCGAGGAGAAACCGACCGCTTCTGGAAAACCGCCGAGGGCAGGCTAAGCCGCCAATACATCAAGGAAAACTACAAGGCACGCATAACGCGACTAGAGGAGTTTAAGCACAACATCTACGCGGAAGCTATGACAATCACGAAGCCGCGCATAGAGCTGTCCACAAAGGCGCACGCCGAAACAATCAAGCGGAGCTACCTGAAAACCGCCTACGATATCGAGCAAACGACAGGACGCCGCGCACAATTTACGCAGATAAACACAAGGCGATTAAACCGAATGCTCGCCGAGCAATGGAACGGCGCAAACTATAGCCAGAACATCTGGAACAACACCAACAGATTAGCCCAAGACCTGAGCCAGCGCACAGCCGCAGGGCTTCTGGCTGGCAAATCGCCACAATACCTCGCCCGAGAAGTACGTCAACGCTTCGACGTAGGAGCCTACGAGGCAATGAGGCTTATACGCACCGAAACGACCTACTTTGAAAATGAAGCCGAAGCCAGGCTATACGAGGAGTTAGGAATAACGGAGTATGTCTTTATGGCAACCCTGGACACCCGCACCAGCGAAATATGTGGCTCACTGGACGACAAGCGCTTCAAGCTATCAGAGCGCGAGGTAGGCGTAAACTGCCCGCCAATGCACCCCAACTGCCGCTCGAAGATTAGAGCATACCTGGGCGACGACGCAGAGCCAACATTAAGACGCTCACGATTAGAAGACCGCGAAGACGTCGACACAGCACCAAGCGAAGTGCAGAAATACAGGAGCTTCGACGATTGGCAGAGCGGACGAGGCGAGGAAACAATAAGCGCGAAACCAACAGCGCCACCAATCGACTACGCTATAAACGACGTTATAGGCGTGCAGGGCGAGCCAATGGAGCCAGAGGAAGCAATAAAAGCAAATCCACGCTACGACGAGGGTGGAGGCTACAAGAGCAACTGCCAGAGGTGCGTCCCCGCATACGAATTAAGACGCCGCGGTTATGACGTGGAAGCTTTGCCAAACACCCCGAAGCTGAGGCGCGAGTTTAGCGGAACCATACGCGAAATGGAGTGGCTCTGGAAGAAGGAGGTCGACTTTTTGGGCTGGAAGAAAATCGAAGGCAGGCTGTACAAGTCAGAGTATCCTGAAATGGTCAGCCACACAAAGGAATTGCCAGTCGGAGCAAGGCTTCAGGTATTCTTCTACGCCCGCAACGGGCGCTCAGGACACACGCTAGTAGCCGAGCGCGTGAAATCCACGGCAGGCAATCCAGACGGGCTGAGGTTTATCGACCCACAGAACGGCGAGAGCTTCGACACACCACCATATAAAAATAAAATGACCAGGTGGGGCTTTATGCGCATAGACAACGCGAAAATTGACACGGAAATGCTTCCGTACGTCGTGAGAAAATCAAGCAAAGCACAACCGAAACCGAAGAAAGGAGCAAAGAGATGAGCATAACAGCAAGCAGAGCTGAATTACTAGTAGGCAAGGGCTACGAAAACGTGGGCGAGATGAAGGGCTACATAATTTACGCGCCGAAGGACGAGGTAACGAAGCTCAAATACCCGCACTACCTGCTAGTCGACAAGAACACAGGGCGCCTGAGGAATATTTACTTCGAGCAATTCTCAGACGACGAGGAAATAAACGCGCCGTTTCTTAAAATCGACGCAGAAGTAAAAGCATATGAGAGTTTATTCTAAAATATGTTACAATTTAAGCAAGCAGGACTAAAGCCGAGCTTGTTCGACGGAACTGAAACGGCAACCTTTAAGAAAAGCTGACGAGCTTAAAACGGAAAAAGGAGATTAAGGTGAAAAACGACAACGTTGAAACCAACGAAGCACAAGCAGTAGAAAACAACGCCACGCAGGAGGAGAAGCAAGCAGAAGACCGCCTGTTTACACAAGAGGACGTAAACAGAACGGTAGAGAGTCGCTTAGTCCGAGAGCGCAAGAAGTACGACAAGGAACTCGACCGACGCATAGCCGAGTACGACCGCCAAGCAAAGCTTAGCGAAGAGGAGCGCGAAGCCGAGCGACGTGCGCAATCGGAACGCGAGCTAGCAGAGAAAGAGCTACAAATCACGCTGAGAGAAAACCTCTTTAACGCGAAGAACGTGCTTATTGAAAAAGGTATGTCCCACGAGCTGGCAGAGTTAGTAGTAGACGCAGACGTTGAAAAGCAGGAGCAGAATATCGCGACTTTGGAAAAGCAGTTTGGAAAAGCTGTGGAAGCCGCAGTAGCAGAGCGACTGAAAGGAAGCACACCGAAAGCTCCACAGGACAGCGCACAGAGCGCTCAAAAATACGGTGAAGTAACCGTCATCTAAACAATTAGGAGATTATAAAAATGGCACAGGACGCTAAAAGCATTTTGAGCAACACAGACAAAGATAAACTGGCTGTGAGCTACGGCTACGTTATCGAGTCAATCCAGAAGGGCTCACTAGCCGCACGTTTTAAGAACAAGGACTTGTCGGGCGACCCAACAACGGGTAGCGTTGAAGCAAACCGCTTCGTAAACTCGAAGGGCGCAAACTACGGCACAGCCCGCACAGCAGCTAAAGGCGACGCTTTGAACAACAAGGGTAAGGTCTTCGTCCAAATCGACACAGACCGCGAAATTGTCGAAGAAATTGCACAGAAAGATATCAAACTACGCGGTATTCCTGGCATTATCGACAGCCGCAAGAAGAACCACGCACAGACTGTTATCTCAGAAACTGACGCTAAATTCTTCAGCGTTGCCGAAACAGAAGGCTCAGAAGTAGTCGTAACCGCAGAGCCAACAATCCAAGACAAGGTTGAGGCTCTTATTCAGGCAATCGAAACGACAAAGAACGAGTACGTCGACGGCGTTGACCGCGAGATGATTAAATTGTCTTTGACACCAAAAGCTTACGGTAAACTACGAAACTACTTGGACACTGTAAAAATCGGCGTAACCACAGACGCTGAGGAAATCCAAATGTTCCACGGCGTAGAAGTAGTAAGCAACGTACGCCAGACCAAGGACGCAATCGCTTTCGTAGACGGCGCAATTGCACAGCCACTGATTGTCGCACAATACGACGCAGAGAAGCTACCTTTGTCAAACGACTACGCCGCAGAGATGTTCTACAACTACGGCACCAAGGCAGTAACACCTGACTTGATTAAGTACGCAACAGTAGCCTAGTAGTAATATCAAAGTAGCAGGCAGAGGCGGGGGCAACCCCGCCAAAGCC
>ERZ773265.263-NODE-263-length-33760-cov-17.203412_pt1 | contig 33760 bp, 29 predicted proteins | sample MGYA00580512_ERZ773265 | MGnify/ENA primary metagenome ERZ773265 (study PRJEB29015, sample SAMEA2738169) | human oral metagenome | biome: human oral; feature: human-associated habitat; material: saliva | place: China | collected 2183 ... | reverse complement strand
GACTTGTTCGTTACTGACCGTGGTAGGCCCGGCAGCCAAAGGAGCACCGGTGTTGACCTGGGCAGTGCATTCCTCAGGAGGTCCTGGGGCCGACCCCAGTGTCATGATTACTTCTATCTGTGGCAGTATGCATTTTTGGGCGTATTCTTCAGCGGCTCGTTTAGCCGCTTCGGGATCTACTGGGCCGGCCGGCTCGGCCACAGACGAAAAACCACCAGGACTAGTCGTAGTTTCATCATGTCCTATAACTACTCCGTGATCGTCAGAGTCTCCCCAAATTGTTGAAGGTGGAGATATGGCAAGCGCAGGAATTATTAAACAAATCAAAGGATTAGCGTTCACGATTGGTAGCCCCTATTACGACCCATTGTGTTCCGTTATATTCAAGTTTTACAGCTGCCCAGCGCGTTTGTTTCTCTCCATAGTCAATTTTTCCGTCACTGTTATACTGTGTTACGCCTTCGCGTTCAAAATCTACTTGTATTACTATCCCATCTTTAAAATCATATCTACGGAAAGCGTTAATGAATGTAATTGTGACTGGGCTACTCCACCCTCCTTTGCCGTGTACTTCTTGTGCTTTTTCTACAGGTTTGGTAGCTGTATCGCTATTGCCTGGGCAGAGTGCTTTGTATTCATCTACTTTGCCGGTGGTGTAGATGTAATAGTGCAGTTGTACCCAGTACTTAGCGGTAGCGATAGCCCCGTCGTCGCTGTTGACGGTGATTAGTTCTGGTTTGGGTGGTGGCGGCGTAGCCAGAGCCCGCTTTTTAGCCTCCACTAGCTCTGGGGTCATGATGAGTGTTGGGCTGGCTGTACTGCTGGGCGTGCCAGTTACAGTAGGTGTGCCGCTGCCCTTGGCGGTGGCGTTTGGTGTCTTGGTGCGTGCCGCGACGGCGGCGGCCTTGCTACTGCCAGCATTTGAACCGCCTTGTTCTTGGCTGTCACTGCACCCGGCCAGCCCTGAACAAGTCAGCAACGTCAAAGCTAACGCCGCCTGCAGATACCGTTTATTTGTTGAGGCCCCCATTGTGTTCCCCCATGATTTATCTACACTGATGAAGCTTTAAGGGAGTGTTGGGGAAGTATTACAAAGCATGGTACATAACACCCCATACTGTTGGAGTGCTATACACTGTGTTTAGTAATGCCAAATATTTTAAATCTGCAGTCCGGATCTCGCAGGCAAATCAAAAAACCTGCACCAATGTGTCTTGGATCACCTGTAAAATTGAGAAAAATTGCTTCCTCAGGTGTCAGGTTGAAGCGCCGCTGAGGGTCGTGCAGCTTGGTAACACCGAGAATGGAGCCATCCACATGGCACTTAAATAGAGCCCTCGCTGCATACCCTCATGATCAAGATTGCTTGATTGGTTAAGGAAGCAACGGGGGTTGCTACAAAACATGCTACATAACGCCCCACATTATTAGGTTGCTGTTTAGAGCGTTTAGTAATGCGTGGGTTAGTGTGTTTGGTGATACGTAAAATTTTAGGTTCACCCCGAGCCCTACATGACTAAATCAAAATCCTGGAACAACACCTCAGAAATCCGCGTCTGTATCTACAAAAAACCATGCACGCGCTACCGAGCAGGTCAAACGGCCAGGGTTCGCTTAGCCTAGGTCGGGCAGTCGGGGCTGCTCAGCCCAGCTCAAGCGGGCAAGGCTCGTTCAGTCAAGGGCGAGCAGGTAAGCCTCGCTCAGCCCAGGTCAAGCGGCCAGGACTCGCTAGCAGGAACGGCGTCAGGGCGCGTCTTACTTAGCCACTGGTTGAAGGAACGCGCCCACTTGGCGTGCGAGCGGGCCTGCCAGGCGTTAGCCTCGGCCAGGTTTAGCTGCGCCAACTGCTGGTGTTTAAGTGCCATCGTCTGCAAAACATCCAGCGTGGCCTGCACATCTACCTCGGCGGTGTGCAGTCGCTCGTCGTTTTCGACGCCGTAAACCTCAATCAGGTTCTCCAACTTGCGCTTGCCTTTACGCCAGCGTTCTAGCTCTCGATCCAGTACCAGCGGATCTAGCACCGGCGTTGGCTCGCCGCCCAAACGCTCGGTTAGTGTGGCCAGGCCGTGGCGCTTAAGCTCAGATTCCATCAGGGTTAGGTCATAGCTGGCGTTAAAAATGACTAGCGGAATCGAGGCCTGCAGTGCCTCAACAATATGGGTGGCGAGCTGCTCCAAAACCTCCTCAATGGGGGCGCCGTGAGTTTTAGCCACCTCGTTGGTAATTCCGTGCACGGCCGTGGCGCCGGCGGGAATCTCGACGCCGGGATTGGCCAGCCAGGTGCTTACGGTGTCTTGGGTGCGGGTGGGGGCGTTGCTACTGGCAGGGCGGAACACCAAAGCGGCCGTCACCAGCCGGTCATGGCGAGGGTCAACCCCGGTAGTTTCCGTATCGAAGCCCAATAAGGGGCCGTTAAACCATGGTGTGCTCATGTTTTCTCCTGGTGGATGCGATTTGGTGGATAAGTTGTGCTTTGGTGGCTGACGGCTGCCGGGGTACCTATAGCGCCGGGTGTCGGGTACCAAGTACCTGGGCTGCCAGATTGGCTAGGGCCGATGCAATGACAGACAATGCTGCCGGCATGACAGTCCGGGCCGGGTGTTACTTTAAGTTTGGCATGTCTATACCCCTCGCTAAGGTGCCATTTTTACGTCATTTTGGCGGGGATAGGGGAGCGCCGGGGTGGAGGCGGCGGCAGAGGCGGCGGCAGGGGCGGAGGATAGGGGCAGGAGCGGGGGACAGGAGTGACGGCAGGGGCGGGGGTAACGCCGGTGGCGGAGGGCGACGACGTCGTAAAAGCCAGCTGGAACTGAAAGCCTACGCTAAGTCCTTACAGACGCTGTACAGACAATCAAACCAGTATGTTTACCAAAAAATTTATTTACCTGCTTAACCCAGATGAAATTTTGACCTAGAACACGGTAAAGTAATACCCAGCACGCGCGGCAACCTGCGGCGCGTTCTCATAGCTACCAGCCAACGCTGGCAATAACTTCAGTCAAGGAGAATGTTTATGGCACAGGTAACCGCCACCATCGCCTCCAAGGTCGGCCTACACGCTCGTCCTGCCGCTGCTTTCGTCAAGGCCGTTGGCGAACAGGGCATCCCGGTCACCATTGCCAAGGAAGGCGGCAGCCCGGTAGACGCTTCCTCCATCCTCGGTGTCATGACCCTAGGTGCCACCTTCGGTGACGTCGTCACCCTGACCAGCGAGGCCGAAGGTGCCGAGGCCGGTCTGGAAGCCCTCAAGGCTCTGCTAGAGACCGACCTGGACGCCTGATACGTCTAAACTTAAGCCCCCGCCAGCGTTTTTACGCAGCGGGGGTTTTTGTTTGTCTTTAATATTGGGCTATGACGACTGTTGTTGCGGTAGATGGCTCGGCCCTGGGCAATCCCGGCCCAGCTGGTTGGGCTTGGTATGTGGATGAAAACTGCTGGGCGGCCGGAGGCTGGCCTAATAGCAGCAATAATCGGGGCGAACTTACGGCGCTGTTGGAGCTGTTGAAAGCTACCGCACCCACCAATGAGGAATTGCATGTGCTGGCTGATTCACAGTACGTGATTAATTCGGTGACTAAATGGATGTCGGGTTGGAAAAAGCGCGGTTGGCGTAAGTCAGATAAAAGCCCGGTGCTTAACGCTGATTTAATGCAGGCTATTGATGAGGCTATTAGTGGCCGTAAGGTGAGTTTTGAATGGGTGCGTGGTCACAGCGGTCACCCTCTCAATGAGGCTGCCGATGATAAGGCTCGCGCCGCTGCCACGGCTTACCAGCGTCAAAGCTCGGTGGATAGTGGCCCAGGGTGGACTCGCGGGGAAAATAAGGGGACTACGACGACGGCGCCCGGCTCAGCTCAGGGGTCGAAGTCTGCTAGTAAAGCTGTTAGCCAGCCAAATAAAAAAGAGTATGCGAAGACTAGTGCTAGTGCGTCAGGTGAGGTGAAAACGATGTCTAGCCAACAAAAAATTGCTAATGCACAGCAGAGCATCGCTGCTTTGCAACAACAGATTGCGCAGACGCAACGAGAAATTGCCTCAGAACAGCAAAAGATAGTTGCCGCCCACCAAAGCATTGTGACGATTCAACAAAATATCACGGCAGCGCAACAAAAGATCGCCAAGATTCAACAAAGAATTGCTAGCGCACAGCAAAAAATTGTCTCAGCGCAGCAAGAAATTTTGTCTGCTAACCGCCACGGCGGACGCGCTAAATCAGCTGACCCTAACCCCGACACCCTGTTTTAGGGGCAGGCCGCACGTTTAACGTGAAACAAAAAGATGTGGGCCGGAATGTAAATTCCGGCCCACATTGCTTTTAAACCCGGTTAGCTTTGCGGCAACAACGCGGCGCCACTGGCGCCGGCGCTGTTGCCAGCGCCGCTAATGCTTCAGACCAGGGTCATGGCCTGGCGGGCAATGGCCAGCTCCTCGTTGGTGGGTACTACCAGCACCTTCACCTTCGAGTCGGGGGTGGACACCACACGCGGCTCGGGGCTGCGCTGGTTGTTGGCCTGCTCATCTAGCTCAACCCCCAACCAACCCAGGCGAGCGCACAGCTCGGCGCGAATGGCGGCGTCGTTCTCACCAATACCAGCGGTGAAGGTGAGGGCATCTAGGCCACCCATGACGGCGGTGTAAGAACCCACGTACTTGAGTAGGCGGTGAATGTAGATGTCCATGGCTTCGCGGGCTTGGGTGTCGCCGGCGTCGATACGCTTCCACACTTCACGCATGTCGTTGTCGCCGCATAGCCCCTTCATGCCGGACTCGCGGTTGAACAGGTGGTCCAGCTCCTGGGCGTCCATCCCGGCCACGCGGGCCAGGTGGAATACCGCAGCCGGGTCGATGTCACCGGTGCGGGTACCCATAACCAGGCCCTCCAGCGGGGTTAGACCCATGGAGGTGTCTACCGCGCGCCCGCACACAACAGCGGAGGCACTGGCGCCGTTACCCAGGTGCAGCACAATCTGCTTGAGGTCGCCGCGACCCAGCAGCTGACTGACAGTGGAGGAAACGTACTGGTGGCTGGTGCCGTGGGCGCCGTAGCGGCGAATCTCGTACTTGTCGGCAACCTCGCGGTTCAGGGCGTAGCGCGCGGAGGCTTCCGGCAGGCCCTGGAAGAAAGCGGTGTCGAAAACAACCACGTGCGGCACATCGGGCAGCAGCTGGCGAGCTACACGGATACCGGCTAGGGCCGGGCCGTTGTGTAGCGGGCCTAGCGGGATTAGCGCCTCAACCCGGTTCTCTACCGCCTCATCCACCAGGGCGGGGCCGTCAAAGTAGCGTCCACCCTGCACTACGCGGTGACCGACGGCGGCAATGTTGGCTTCGGCCAGGGAGGGGCCTTCGCTTTCGAATAGTTCCAGCACCTTGGCTAGGCCGGCGCGGTGGTCAGGTACGGGAGCTTCGATCACAGTCTTAGCTTCGTCGTGCTTGTGGGTGATCGCGCCCATTTCCTCACCGATACGCTCCACCAGACCTGAGGCCAGGGCCTGACCGGAGTCAGGGTCCACCAGCTGGTACTTGATGGAGGAAGAACCGGAGTTGATCACCAAAACGGTGTGCAGTGCCATAAAAATCCCTTGTGTTACTTGGCGTTACTTGCGTTGTTAGTGCTTGCTTTTAGCCCTGTGCCTGTACGGCAGTGATGGCCACGGTGTTAATGATGTCTTCCACCAGCGCACCGCGAGACAGGTCGTTTACCGGCTTGTTCAGACCCTGCAGGATCGGGCCCACCGCCACCGCTCCAGAAGAACGCTGCACGGCCTTGTAGCCGATGTTACCGCTGGAAAGGTCCGGGAAGATGAACACGTTGGCGCGTCCGGCAACAGCGCTACCAGGGGCCTTAGTGGCAGCCACGGAGGGGTCAATGGCGGCGTCGTACTGAATGGGGCCCTCAACGGCCAGTTCAGGGGCCTTTTGACGGACCAGCTCAGTGGCGGTGCGAACCTTGTCCACATCCGCGCCCTTACCGGAGGTGCCGGTGGAGAAGGACAGCATAGCCACACGCGGCTCCACTCCGAACTGGCGGGCGGTTTCAGCCGAGGAAATGGCAATGTCAGCCAGCTGCTCAGCGGTGGGCTCAGGGTTGACGGCGCAGTCACCGTAAACCAGTACGCGGTCTTCAAGCAGCATCAAGAACACCGAGGAAACAATGGAGGTGCCCGGCTTGGTCTTGATGATCTGGAAGGAAGGCACGATGGTGTGGGCGGTGGTGTGTACCGCGCCCGAAACCATACCGTCGGCGTCGCCCATGTGCACCATCATGGTGCCAAAGTAGGACACGTCCTGGACCTTTTCGCGGGCCTGCTCCAGGGTGACACCCTTCTTGGCGCGCAGGCGGGCAAACTCGGTGGCGTACTTTTCTAACAGCTGCTCGTCGTTTACAGACACGATGCGGGCACCGGAAATGTTTAGGCCCAGCTCAGTGGCGCGGGCGTGCACAGCGTTTTCGTCACCCAGCAGCACCACATTGGCTACGTTGCGGCGCAGCACTGAGTCGGCGGCACGCAGCACACGGTCGTCTTCAGACTCAGGTAGCACAATGGTGCGGCGGTCGTTGCGGGCACGCTCGATCAGTTCGCTTTGGAACATCAGCGGGGTAACCACCTCGGAGCGGGCCACATCCAGGGCGTCCATAATGCCCTTAACGTCAGCTTCCTGCTCGAAAGTGGTGATAGCGACGTCGATCTTGTGCTTGGAGCCCTGGGCGATGTGAGCCTTAATGGAACCCGCAGCCAGACCCACCTTGAAGGTGTCCAGGTTGGTGGTGATGATGGGCAGCGAGGTACTTAGACCCTTGATCAGCTCAGCGGGCACGGTAGGTAGCGGGAAACCGCCGTTTAGTACCAAACCAGCCAGGGAAGGCATGGCGGTGGAGGCGTGCGCAGCAGCCAGGGCGATGATGATACCTACGCGGTCTGAGGGCACAACTACCAGCTGGCCGTCACGTAGACGTTCCATAGCGTGGGAGACATCCATGGCGCAGATGAGTAGGTCTTCAGCTTCACGTTCTAGCAGTGCCGGGTCGCCGGAAAGTAGCTGGCCGTCAATGGTGCGCATAACTTCGCCGACGCTGGGGGCGGCCAGTAGCGGCACTTCCGGGATGGAGGTGACAGTTAGCCCCTCCAGCTTGGACTTAAGTAGGTACTCGATAGCTTCACGCTCGCTGGGTTTGCAGCGGTTGGCTACCACGGCCACCACTCGGGCGTGCTCGGCGGCGATTTCCTTAATCGATACCTGGGCGCTGGCTAGTGCTTCGGAAGGGCCCTGGTTGCCGTTTACTACCAGCAGGGTGGGGGCGCCAATGTTGGCTGCTACCTGGGCGTTTAGGGTCAGTTCGGGGTTGCCGGCGACGCCGTCGTAGTCAGAGCCGTCAATGATGACCACGTCGTGCTCGCGGGCCACGTTACGGTAGGCCTCAATGATGGCGGCCATGCCGGCTTCGGGGTCGGCGCGGAATTCGTCCCAGGTGACGCCAATGGCCTGCTCAGCGCTTAGGTGTGAGCCTGAGTGCTCAAGTAGGAGCGGGGTGAATAGGTCATTTTCACGGTCAAATACGAAGGGGCGGAAAATGCCAACCTTGGCCACCACCTTGGTTAACGCTGAAGCTAGGGACAAAGCCACCATTGACTTGCCCGAGCCAGCGCTGGGGGAGCTGATATAAATGCTGTGTGCCACGCTACAACCTCGGATCTTCTATCAAATCGTTCGCGGGGCGGCCGAGGTGACCTCGGCGTCCCATGCTCTAAGTCTGCCTCATTGTCATGCTCAACTTTGCCAAGCTTGGCTGTAGGCAGGGGTGAAACATCTCTTATTTTGTGGCTTTTTGTTAGTTATGTCGGTTTTCGACGCCGCCCGTGCGGGTTGGTTGCAGGGGTTGAGGGTGCCGCTTTTGGTGCCGACGGCGCAGCTCGGGCCGTTCGGGGTGAGGTGCCGACGGCGCCCGCGCTACCAGCGTCCCTGCGGCTACCAGCAGCGCGGCAGCTGACCTAAGCGGACGCAACCAGGTGCTAGAGCCACAGCTGGTGGTCAGGGAATCCTCCCTAACCACCAGCCACTGATTATGTTGGCGCCCAATATGATCACTATGAGGCCAGACTTTGAAAGCCCAGGCGCCTGGCTCGGTTGCTCTGCGCGCGGGTGGCGGATGTACTTTAGGGGCGCCAGACCTAAAACACACTCAGGCCTAAAACATTCTCAGGCATAATAAAATATGCTCAGGCATAAATAAAGTCCCGAACCGCTATTAGGCGATCCGGGACATATTTCCGTAGCTGTAAAGCTGGCTTAAGAACCGTTAGCTCTAAAAGCTTTGGGGTCAAGCGCTAGGCGTCAGGCATTGATGAGCTTTTCCTCAACGTAGCTGCGAGCGATCTTGGCGTACTTCAGGGGCTCGGCAACCTTGGGGTCCTGCTCGGCCTCAACCAGGATCCAGCCCTTGTAGCCGTGCTCGACCAGGAAGTTGTAGGGCTCGGTGAAGTCGATGGTGCCGTCGCCGGGCACGGTGAACATGCCGGCCAGGAAGGAGTCTAGGAAGGAGCGCTTGGCTTCCTTGGACTCGGCCATCTTCTCGGGGCGAACGTCCTTGAAGTGGACGTGCTTGATGCGGTCGATGGCGCCGTGCAGCAGGCCCAGGACGTCGCCGTCGCCCACGAAAGCGTGGCCGGTGTCGAACAGCAGGGAGACCTTCTCGGGGTCGGTCAGCTCAAGTAGCTTGAAGGTTTCTTCCTTGGTCTGCACAACGGTGCCCAGGTGGTGGTGGTAGACCAGGTCCAGGCCGTACTCGTGAGCGATCTCGCCGAGCTTGTTCAGGCCCTCGGCCAGAACCGGCCACTCCTCGTCCTTGAGTATGGGCTTGTTCTCGAAGATGCAGATGTCGCGGACACCCTGCACGGAGCCGGTCTGCTCAGAGACCACCACGCGGGTGGCGCCCAGGAACTGCAGGTACTCGCAGGTGGCGCGGAACTCGGGGATAACAGCATCGATGCCGTCGCGAATGATGAAGGAGGAGAACCACTGGGCAACGATCTTCAGACCAGCGGCGTCAGCCTTAGCCTTGACCTCTTCCTTGGGCGGGTACCAGCCGGCAACCTCGGTGCCACGGAAGCCAACGGTGGCCAGGTCGTCGAACATGACGTCGATGGTGTTCCATTCGCCAACCTCGGGAATGTCATCGTTACGCCAGCTGATGGGGTGCATGCCCCAGGTGATGCCGTGCGGGTCAGTGATGGCGGTGGTGGGGTCTAGCTTTGCTGCCATTGCAACTCCTTTGTGTTTTAGCATTCGGTGAGCGGATCCCGGCTTTGGGTGCTCATGAAGAAGTTTATGTAGAAAGGTTTCTGCGACTTTAATGTCTGGACAATTAATTTTATTTTGTTTGAGCCGGTGAACAGTTTTTCGTCCGACGCCGCCCCTGATCCTATGCGTATCCTGCGTGCGTTTTGGGGTAAGTAGCTATGCTGCCCCGGGCGCGAGCCTAACGGCTAATTAGGGGCGACGTCGAAACTGTAGCGGCAGTTAAATACCGCTGAAAGTGGGGTGCTTGCCTTACGGCAAACACCCCACAAGTTTTGGTCAGGAGAAGCGAGCCTTCATCTCGACCTCAATCTCTTCCAGAGACTTGTCAGCGGTTTCAGGCATGATCTTGAACAGGATCACGGCCACGACCAGGTTGGTGACACCGTAGATGGTGTAGGTGATGCCACCGCCGAGGTTCTCCATCATGTAGGGGAAGGTCCAACCCACGATGGCGTTGACAATCCACAGGCAGAAGATAGCGGTACCGTTCATGACGCCACGTACGTTAGACGGGAAGATTTCACCCATCATGGTCCACACGATGGTTCCGTTGGAGGACTGAACGATCAGCATGAACACGGACATCAGGGCCAGGATCAGGTAGGCAGCCCAGCTCGGCGGGGTGGTCTTGTTATCGATGTGCGGAGCAATGGTGAACTCGAAGATAGCGGCAATGGCCAGCAAGGAGATACCCACACCGATCACGTCGGCGATCAGGATCTGACGACGACGGAACTTCAGGATCAGCCAGATACCCAGGGTGGAACCGATAACACTCATGACACCATTAGCAACCTGGGCGGTAATGGAGGCGGAGGTGGACATACCGGCGTACTGCAGAACCTTGGGGGCGTAGTACATAACGGTGTTAACACCGGTTAGCTGGTTGGTGATAGCCAGGAAGATACCTACGAACATCAGCTTACGCAGCCACGGAGTGGCCATGACGTAGCCAAAGCCCTTGCGCTGAGCGTGCTCTTTTTCTTCCTGCTGGTGAGCCTGGACCATTTCCATAAGCTCGTCGGCCAGGGGGCCGTCCTTTTCCTCGTTGCGCACGCGCTTGAGGGCACCGATGGCGTCGTAGAGACGTTCCTTAGCCAGGTACCAACGGGAGGACTCGGGCATGAGGCGGATACCGATCCACAGAGCCACAGCCGGGATGGAGCACAGTACGATCATGTAGCGCCAGGTGTCACCGTTACCGGCGCTGACCTGCAGCTGTTCTAGGAAAGCGTGGTAGGCGGCGGGGTCGAGGTTACCACCCTGGGAGGTCTGCAGCTTGGACAGAACGTCGAAGGAGATTTCACGGCCCAGCAGGCTCGGGTCTAGAGTGCCAGAGGGGTCAGCGGTGACGGTCAGCGAGGGGCCGCCACTCATGGAGTTGATGATGGCGTTAATGGTGAAGGCAAGTAGCTGACCGGTAACGATCATCAGCTGGTCCAGGGCCACAATGGAGCCACGAATACGCTTAGGCGCAGTTTCAGCTAGGTAGACGGGAACGGTTGCGCTGGCACCACCCACGGCAAAGCCCAGGATGAAGCGGAAGATGTACATGATCCACACGTTCGGGCTGAAGGCGTTACCGCAGGCACCGAAGAAGAACAGGATGGCCAGCAAGGTGATGTTGTGGCGACGACCGTACTTGTCAGACAACAAGCCACCAATGAGCGCGCCAATAGCTGCGCCAACTAGCAGAACACCAGAGATAGCGCCCTCTTCGATACTGGTCAGTGCCAGACCAGAAGCGCCATTGGGCATGTACATGTAGGGTAATGCGCCACTGATTACACCGGTGTCGTAACCAAATAGCAGTGAACCTAGCGTAGCTACGGCTGCGATGGCAACCACGCCACGGTGCTTGCCAGAAGGCGGAGTCTTGTCAACCGCCTTCTGCATCTGCTCCCTGTTGATATTCTTCAGGGAGATGTCACCCTTTGACATTGGGTGGCTCCTTTCCTATTTTTCACTCATCTACGAGTGTGTACCCCCAGCAGTGGGGGGCAAGTCTTTTTAATTATTGTGTTTGCCGGCAAACGGCGCAATTGCCTGGCCCCTGAGCTAGGAGGCCAAAGGGGCCAGGAGCAGTATCACTTGTCGAAGGTAGTGTTGCCTTCGACGCGAGCAACTTCGTGCCACTGGCCATCAGCGGCAGAGGCGACGGTGGCCTCATCGACTTCAGCGGCGCACCAAGCGTCGGCTGCTGAAGGCGCAAGCTGCTCACCAGTCAGAACGGACTGGATGAACTGGGCAGCCTCAACCACCTTCATGTCGTCAAAGCCCATGGAGGTGCCGATAGCCGGTTGGAAGCGGGACCACTGGCCCCAAGTGGGGTTGGCCATGGCGCGGGTGTAGCCGTGGGTGGCTCCGCCGTCGACGCCGAGGCATACTTCCAGCTCGTTAAGGCGTTCGAAGTTCCAGCGGGCAGAGCCCTCGGTGCCGTAAACCTCAACCACGTACTCCGCGCGCGGGCCTACGCTGACGCGAGAAGACTCCAATGTACCTACCACGCCGTTGTCGAAACGTACCAGCATGGCTACGTAGTCTTCGTTTTCAACCTCGCCAACCTCGTCGCCGATTTCGAAACCAGAGTGGCCCACACCCATCTTGGTGGGGATGGGGCGCTCGGTGATGAAGGTGTCGGTGATGGCACTGACGGAAGCGATACGGCCCACGATGTACTGGGCCAGGTCTGCGCCGTGGCTCATCAGGTCGGGCACCACCCCGGCGCCGGCCTTTTCCTTGCTAGCGCGCCAGGTCAGCGGGCTTAGTGGGGAAGAGTTGTAGTCCGCAATGAACCAAACGCGTACGTTGGTCAGGCGGCCAAGCTTGCCTTCACGTACCAGGGTGCGCATGTACTCAATGGCAGGGGTGTGGCGGTAGTTGAAGCCGACGGCGCTAACCAGGCCAGCCTTCTCAGCGGCCTGAGCGATTTCTCGCGACTGCGCAGCACTTACGCCCATGGGCTTTTCGATCCAGAAGGGCTTGCCGGCAGCAATGGCGGCGAGGGCGATTTCCTTGTGGAGGAAGTTAGGAGAAGCAATAGAAACGATGTCTACCTCGGGGTCTGCTAGCAGCTCGTGGTAGTCAGCGTAGGCGTGCTTGAAACCCAGTTTGCCGGTGGCTTCTTCGCGCACGGAGTCAATCGGGTCAGCGGCTGCAACTAGCTCTACCTCTACCCCTAGCTCAGGGAAGTACTCTGCTACGGCCTTGTAAGAACGAGTGTGTAGACGACCCATCCAACCTAGGGAGATTACGCCAACCCCTAGACGCTTCTTCTCACCCATAGTTCCTCCTTGGTGTCTGTGGTGTGATCTGAATGTGTTGTATTTGGCGATGCAAACGCGCGTCAGCAATGACGCTGAGTACACACTAGCATTACGCAAATGTAAGTACAACAAGTTAATTGAAGTGGCCTGCGATACTCACTATCGCAGGCAGGTTTATCTAGTCATATGTCAGTAAATGGTGCAAAGTTGGCCACTTGACGCTACCTTAAGAGCACATTTAACTAGCCGTAGCAGAGCGCAAAGAAGAGGATCTGACCTGCAAAAACGGCTCAATTAACTGCATTTGTGGAGTGGGGCTGGGAGGATCAACCAAAGCTTTAACTGACAGTGCGGCCATTTTTTCAAGATTCTGATCGATCGAAGAAAGCGCAAATTCAGGGTGGTTAGCCATACGGGTGTTGTCATAAGAAACCATGCCAACATCCGGACCCATCCGCCAATCTGAACGGTAAACAGCCGCCGCATAGTCAATAGCCAACAGATCATTGAACGCAATGATGGCGCAGTGACCGGCGTCGTGAGATTTAGTGAGCATCCCTAAATTAGCCTGGCAATCCCAGTGAGATTTAAGAATCTTAAAAGGCACCCGTTCCTGCGCGGCCACCAACTGGCAAGCCTCCAACCGCTCGTAAACAATCGGCTCCATACGGGCGGAGGTGGGGGTGGCAAAGTACAGGTGACTATAGCCCTGCTCGGCCAGATGACGAATTACCTGCGTAGCTGCAGCTATCTCATCCATGCGGGTAACCCACACCGTGTTATCACTTAACTGGCGGTCAAGCAGGCACAAATTAATGCGCTGGCTCAGCTCCAGTACCGCCCCAGTATCCAAGGTAATCCCGGCAAAAATAACGCCAGCCGGGCGCATTTGCAGAACCTGTCTAATGACTTCCTGTTCGCGCTCAGGCATCCGGTCAGAGACCATTACCAGCAGCGAATAGCCAACCTTTTCGGCCTCCTTACGCAGAGCACGTGAAAGCTGATCAAAATAAGGGTTATCCAAATAGGGCAACACCAACAGCAGTCGGTGCGAATCGCCTCCGGCCAGTTCCGCCGCTGCCGAATGGGGCTGATAGTTTAGGGCGCGCGCGGCGCTAAGAATACGCTCGCGGGTGTGCTGACTCATGCGTCCACCCCCGCTTAGTGCCAGGGATACCAGGCCGCGTGAGACCCCTGCGAGTTCAGCGACATCTGCCTGTGTTGCTGGGCGAGCCTTCATCATGTCTCCTGTGACTGATTATTTATGGGACAATCCTAGCAAGTGTGTTAGGAGATATATGGGCGCCAAGGTAACTATTTCCAGCGTAGCTAAAGCCACCGGCCGTTCTATTTCCACAGTTTCGGCTGCGCTCAATGGGGCTAGTGGAGTGGCTGAGTCTACTCGCGCCGAAATTTTGCAAGCTGCCCAGCGGCTGGGTTACGCGGCCGATCCTAACGCCCAGCAGCTGCGTCGTCGCCATAGCGGCATGATGGGGGTGGTGCTAACTGCTGGCCAGGCCTTCCAAGTGCGCCTGCTCGATGCGGTCTATGCAGCCGCCAAAGACCTAAGCGTAGATGTGCTGGTAGCGGCCACTACCGCTAATCATGATCAAGAAGCTGGGGTGCGGGCCCTGCTGGCACGCCACTGTGAGGGTTTAGTGCTAATTGATCCCGACGACGACGAAACTGGCCGTCAGGGCCAGATCAGTAAGCGCGTGGCCACAGTAGTGCTTAGTAATGATGCTGTCGCAGCTGGGGTTGATAGCGTAATTTCGCGTGACGACGTCGGTATTAGCGCCAGTGTGGACCATCTAGTTTTGCAAGGGGTGCGTCGCATTACCTATATCGACGGCGCCGGCTCTAGCGCTTGTGTGCGCCGCACCCGGGCTTATCGCCAGGCTATGAAAGATCATGGTTTAGAACAGTATATTCAGGTGGTAGCCGGGGGTACCTCAGAAGCTGAGGGGGCCCGGGCAGCGCAGCAGTTGCTGGATGGCGGTGATTTACCCCAGGCTTTGATGTGCTTTAACGATCACTGCGCTATAGGTGCGCTAATGGCGCTAGTGCGTGCCGGTAAACGGGTGCCGCAAGACATTTTGGTGATGGGTTATGACGGTATCGATTTGGCCGGGGTAAGTGCGCTAGAGCTAAGCACTATCGACCAAAATGCCACATTAATGTCACGGGTGGCCTTGAAGCTAGCACATGCGCGCTCGCTGCAGCGACGCGGTGAATCAGTAAGCTTGTCTGAAACCCTAGAGGAGTTTGGCGATAATATACATATCACTATGAAAGCTGATCAAAGTGTATGTGTGGAAGTAAAACCACTAATGATTGTGCGTTCATCCACCAAATTTATGTAGCGGCATTTAAACAGCAGCTGCTGATTTAAAAAGCGTTTTTGGGGGCGGAAAAATATTTTTCCGCCCCCAAAAACTTACTGGAGAAGCTGTGAGCGCACTTAATTACCAAGGCGGGTAGGCGGTGCCTGGGTAATGTGGGCAGTTTGAATCAGGACTGCCCACTAGTGCTCCCAGCTAATAAGCCTGTTAAGGCTCACAGGTGTACAACCTTGCCGGTGGCCACGGACTCGGTGGCGGCCTCGGCTAGGCGCAGGGCCTCGATGGCGTCCTTGATGCCGGGCAGGGGCTTGGTGCCACCGTTGACGGCGTCGATGAAGCTGGTCAGCTCGATGCGGTAGGCGTCGGCGTAGCGCTGCAGGAAGAAGTCCAGGTAGGGCTCAGCGGCGTCGGTCAGCTCGTCGTTGTTCAGACGCACGGTGGTGGCGCGGATGTTGTCGGCGTTGAGGGTACCGGTGGCGCCCTGAGCTTCTAGACGCTGGTCGTAGCCGGAAGCGCAGTGACGGTTGTTGATGATGGTAGCTACCACACCGTCAGCGTTCTTCAGGGTTACCACAGCGGCGTCGGAGTCGCCGGCTTCCTTGATGGCGGGGTTGAAGTTCTGGCCTACGGCGTAAACCTCGGTGATGTCGCCCAGGAAGAAACGAGCCATGTCGAAGTCGTGGATGGTCATGTCGCGGAAGATACCGCCGGAGACCTTTACGTACTCGGCCGGCGGGGCGGAGGGGTCGCGGGAGATGATCAGCAAGGTCTCCAGGTCACCGATCTTGCCGTCGGCAACAGCCTGGTGCAGGGTGGCGAAGGAGGGGTCGAAGCGGCGGTTGAAGCCGAACATAACCGGAACCTCTACGGCGTCCAGCTCAGCCTGGGCAGCCTCAACGTCCTTCATGTCCAAAGCAATGGGCTTCTCGCACAGCACTGCCTTGCCAGCCTTGGCGGCAGCCAACAGGTGCGGAATGTGTAGCGGAGTAGGGGAGCCAATAACGACGGCGTCGACGCCTTCGTCAGTGAAAACGGAGTCAACGTCAGTGGTGTGGGCTGCACCGTACTTAGCGGCGAGTTTCTCGGCGGCGTCGCCGAAGGGGTCAGCAACCAGGGCCAGCTTGGCGTCCGGGTGGGAGGCGATGGTCTTAGCGTGGACGTGGCCAATGCGGCCGGCACCGATGACGGCAATGTTTAGCATATTTTTCCTAAAGTAAGTGAGTTTGGGTGTGGGCGGTGGCCTGCAATCATTAGCTGCAGCCGTATCTTTAGGCCACCGCCCCTAAATTTAAGTTGATCTTATAGATCAGGGCTTGGGAATGAGCACCTCGCGTACCAGGCAGTCTAGGTCGTTGTCGGACTCTAGGAAGCCGCGCAGGGTCTTGCGGGTGGCGCCGAACTGGGTGAACTCCTCAGGGGTCATGCCCTCGGGCTCGTAAGCGCGGACGAACTCGGGGATACCCAGCAGGGTCTCCATGATGTCGTCGCGCACGGGTACGTCCATGCGCTCAACCATCTTGTATCCGGAGTTGTTGATCAGCTGCTGCCAAGCGAACGGCGGGGAGACTACGACGTCGCCACCGACGAACTCGCTCCAGTGCATCACGTTACGGAAAGCAGCGGAGAGCATGCGAGCACGCAGGCCGCGCTTTTGGAACTCAGTGTAGGCGCGTTTGAAGGCGGCCACGCCGGCCCACTCTAGGTGGCCGGGGTCGAGGAAAAGCTTGTCGCGTTTGGCAGCATCCTTGATCCAGTCGTCCAGACGACCAACCATCAAGGTGACCACGGGGCCCATGGTGGACACGTCCTTGCCCTCAGCCTCACGACGCTTTAGACCACGCTCGATGGCTTCACCGGTGGTAACGGCCTGAGCGACCGAGAAGGAGACGGTTACGTTTACGCTTACGCCGCGGTAGGTGGCGTCTTCGATGGCCTCAACACCAACAGCGGTGGCGGGGATCTTGACGATGATGTTCGGAGCTAGCTTGTGGAACTCTTCGGCCTGGTCGGCTAGAGCCTTGGCGGAGCGGGCTAGACGGGGGTCGGTCTGCATTGACAGACGGCCGTTGCGGCCATTCTCGCGCTCGAAGATGGGTTCGAGTAGCTTGGCAGCTTCGAGGCTCAGCTCGCGTACTGCGGTCCAACCAATCTCAGACTCGGTGATGGTGGGGTTATCCTTGGCGATCTCGGCGATGCGAGCGTTCCAGAAGTCTTTACGCTTGATGATGCAGTTGTAAGCGATGGTCGGGTTGCAGGTGGCGCCAACACCACCGTAGGAAATGGACTGACGCAGTTCGTCTGGGTCAGAGGAGTCGTTCCACAGCGCGGTGGGGGTGTTGCGGGCTGCATCTAGCAGCGGCCCAGGCGTGTATTCAATGCTCATTGGCAGGCACTCCTTCGTGAAAATCTTTGGTCTTAGAGGCGACTAGCGGTGTCGGTAGCAATGACTTTAGGGGAGCTGGCCCACACCTGTCAACATATGTCAGTACAAAACCGACAATTGGGTAGGTGTCCGCACATACCTCTTTGGTTGCGCACGCTTTTGCAGGCAGATTTGGCTTTATTTCGGGTAAAAAGGGTAAAAGCACGACGCCGCCAAAGTGGCGACGTCGTGACTGTAGATACTTAGCTAGCTTCGCTGGGTCGAAGCCAAGCCAATGCCTGCCTAAAAATTGACAGGCCAATTACTCACTGCGAAAACAGGGTGGTTTCGAAGGAGTAGCGTGAAGCACGGTAAATGTGGTTACCGTATTCAATGACTCGACCGTTAGCGTCGTAAGTGGTGCGCTGTGCGGTTAGCACTGCGGCGTTGCGGCGCTCGTTGAGCATCTGGGCTTCCTTAACGGAAGCTAGGCGGGCTCCAATGACCTGGTGAGCAGTTGTGGGAACAATGTCTAGCTCACGGAATAGGTCATATAGGGAGTTGTCCTCTAGGCGGCGCATCGAGGGGGCGATGTCAGCCGGCAGGAGGTTGTCAAGGATAGAGACGGGCTCGTCGTCGGCATAACGCAGACGCACGATGTGAACTAGGGCGGTGCCAGGGCGAACCTTGAGGCGCTTAGCCTCTTCGGCGTTGGCGGGGTGCTCCTCATAGTCAGAGACCGAGGTGCGCACGGTGTGTCCGGCGGCCTTTAGGTCATTGAGGAGGCTGGTTAGTTCCATCGGACGGTGCACGTGGGTGGGAGCCACGATAGTGCCGACGCCGCGTCGTCGGGTTAGTAGGCCACGGTCAACTAGACGCTGCAGGGCCTGACGGGCGGTGGGACGGGAAACTTGTAGGCGTGCGGCCATAGAAAGCTCGTCTTCTAGGCGAGTACCTGCAGGCAGGTCACCATCCAAGATAAGCTTCGCGATCGGCTCAGAGATCTGGTAGTAGAGCGGCACTGGGGAGGTGCGATCCAACTGTATCTGCAGCGCGTAGGGGGTCGCGGGGGAGGTAGCCATGGTGTCTTTTCTTTCGTGCGGGCAACTAAATCAGGGAACCCGTGAGGGTATTTAGAAGCTCGATAACTGTGTAGTTATTCGGGATGTTGGGGTATCACCACACAACAAGCCAGTTGGCAACGTCGCTCGCACATAGTGACATGCGCCGTTGACATCCGGCTTGTCTGATCAAGTGATGATGGTGCTAATAATAAAGCAATAATTTGTGTGCTGTACACATATAACCGTTTGTAAGTACAAAGCTTGACGCTGCCAGATGTGAGCGGGCATACTGTTTGGCAGGCGCGGGGGCCGCCCCGAAGAAGTGGAAAGGTAACCCATAGATATGGCAAATCAAGCCGGCCTAGATGTACTGACAATAGGGCGTAGTGGTGTTGATATCTACCCCTTACAAACTGGCGTACACCTTGAAGATGTAGAAAGTTTCGGCAAATTCCTGGGCGGATCTCCCACCAACGTGGCCGTGGCCGCTTCCCGTCTAGGTCACACCGGTGGGGTGATCACCGGCGTAGGTGACGATCCTTTTGGACGTTTCGTGCAGCGTGAGATGCGCCGCCTAGGTGTGAGCGACGCAAATGTAGTCACCGTGCCTGACTTTCACACCCCCGTCACCTTTTGTGAGATTTTTCCCCCCGACAACTTCCCCCTCTACTTCTATCGCGAGCCCAGCGCCCCCGACCTAGAAGTGCTACCCCAGCAAGTAGATTGGGGCGCCGTCGAAAACGCCAAAATCTTTTGGTTCACCGTAACCGGCCTGTCGCGAGAGCGCTCCCTGCAGGTACACGCCACCGCCCTATCGCGTCGCGACAAGCGTCCCTACACCATCGTTGACCTGGACTACCGCGAAAACCTTTGGGCCTACCCGCAACAAGCCAGCGAGCGGGTATGGAATGTGCTCGAAAGCGTAGATGTAGCCATCGGTAACCGCGAAGAGTGCGCCGTCGCCGTCGGAGAAACCGAACCCGAACGCGCCGCAGACGCCCTACTAGAGCGAGGCGTGGAACTAGCCATTGTCAAGCAAGGCCCGCGCGGCACCCTAGCCAAGACCCGCGACGAAAGCGTGTGGGTGCCGGCCACCAAAGTAAACGTAACCAACGGCCTAGGTGCCGGTGACGCTTTCGGTGGCTCCATCTGCCACGGCCTGCTAGAAGGCTGGGGATTAGAAAAAATGATCAAGGCAGCCTCCCTCTCGGGTGCGCTGGTGGCTTCACGTCTAGAGTGCTCCACCGCCATGCCCACTCGCGCAGAACTGGAAACCATGCTCGAAACCGGTGGCATATTGTGAGCCTAATTGCCAAACTCTCCCAAATCCGTATGCACGAGCCCGAAGCTTTCGCTAAGGCTCTACGCCAGCGCCCCAAAGCTGACCTGGCGCAAATTGACGGCAACCTAATGATCATTGCCTGCGACCACCCCGCTCGTGGGGTACTGGGCCCTGACGGCGCCCTCGCCGCCGAGGAACCGCGGCGACCACCCCGCCCGTGGGGCACTGGGGGCAGGCAAGGGCAATCTAGATGAAGACCTGGTAGCTTGGGGTAAAGCTCTTCAGGCTCCCAACGTGCGCGGCCTAGTAATTGGTCGCTCGCTACTATTCCCTGCCGACGGCGATGTGGCGACGGCAGTAGACAAGACCGTCCAACTATTGAAGTGAGAAACATGAGTGCAGATATCTTCATTCCAGCCCGCACCAGTGGGCATGGGCAGTTCACCGTGGACATTGACCACGAAAAGGCTGGCTGGGGTTACAGTGGCCTGCGTGTGGTGGAGCTAGAAGCTGGCGCTAGCCAGGCTCTAGAGACCGGCGACAGCGAACTGTTGGTGCTGCCCCTGGCCGGTTCTGCCACTGTAAGCGTGGATGGGCGCGACTATGAGCTAGCCGGCCGCCCCGGGGTTTTCCAGGCGGTAACCGACTACCTCTATGTAGGTCGCGGCAAGGAGCTGACCGTCACCAGCGCCACCGGCGGTCGCTTTGCTTTCCCCTCGGCTGTGGCCGCCAAGGACCTGCCCACCGCTTACTACCCCAAGGAGACCGTGCGTATTGACCTGCGTGGTGCGGGGGACTGCTCGCGTCAGGTAAACAACTACTGCCTGGCCGTGGAGGGTGTCACCACCTCCCACCTGCTGGCCTGTGAGGTTATTACCCCTGGTGGTAACTGGTCTAGCTACCCGGCCCACAAGCACGATGAGGACAGTGAAAACGAGCGCGAGCTAGAAGAGATCTACTACTTCGAGATTGCCGCTGGCCCTGACGGCAGCGCCGGCTTTGGTCTGCACCGCACCTACGGCACCCCCGAGCGCCCCATTGACCTGTGCACTGAGGTTCGCGACGGCGACACTGCTCTGGTCCCGCATGGTTACCACGGTCCTTGCGTAGCCGCCCCCGGTTACGACATGTACTACCTCAACGTCATGGCTGGCCCCAGCGAGGACCTAGTGTGGCTGGCTCCCGACGACCCGGCCCACCACTGGATCCGTGCCAGCTGGGAAGGCCAGGAGGTAGACCCGCGTCTACCGATGGCCAAGTAAGCCAGAACAAAATGCTGGTTGCACCTGCCATATTTAAGCACTTAATGTATAAACAAATCTAAGCGTAGATCCACAGAAAGAGAACCAACGTGAGCAATGAAGCCTACACTGGCACCGTGCGCCTAACCGTTGCGCAGGCCACTATTCGCTTCCTGTCCAACCAGTACTCCGAGCGTGACGGTGTTGAGCACCGTCTAATCCCGGGCGCTTTCGGCATTTTTGGTCACGGTAATGTGGCTGGTATCGGTCAGGCACTGCTGCAGAACGAAATCGCTCCGGTTGAGGGCGAAAATCCGATGTCCTACATTATGCCGCGTAACGAGCAGGGCCAGGTGCACGCTGCTGCCGCCTTCGCTAAGACTACCAACCGCATGCAGACCTACATGTGTACCGCCTCCATTGGTCCGGGCTCGCTGAACATGGTTGTGGGTGCCGCCCTGGCCACCACCAACCGCGTGCCGGTGCTGCTATTTCCCTCTGACCAGTTCGCCACCCGCATTCCGGACCCGGTACTGCAGCAGCTAGAAGACCCCACCACCCTAGACCTGACTGTTAACGACTGCTTCCGTCCGGTCTCGCGCTTCTTCGACCGCATCAACCGCCCCGAGCAGCTGATCCCGTCCCTGCTCAGTGCCATGCGCGTGCTGACCGACCCGGCCGAGACCGGCGCCGTCACCATCTCCATGCCCCAGGACGTACAGGCTGAAGCCTTCGACTGGCCGCTGGAGTTCTTCCGCAAGCGCGTATGGCACGTGCGTCGCCCCGCCGTCGAGAAGGCCGCCCTAGAGCGCGCCGTCGCCAAGATCCGCGCCGCCAAGCGCCCGCTGATCATCTCCGGTGGTGGCACCATCTACTCCGAGGCTTCCGAGCAGCTGCGCGAGTTCGCCTCCGCTACCGGCATTCCGGTGGCTGACACCCAGGCCGGTAAGGGCGCCATCAACTACGACCACCCCTGCTCCGTGGGTGGCGTGGGTTCCACCGGTGGTGACAGCGGTAACCACCTGGCCGACAAGGCTGACCTGATCATTGGTATCGGTACCCGCTACTCTGACTTCACCACCGCTTCAAAGACTCAGTTCAAGAACCCTGACGTGCAGTTCGTGAACATCAACGTAGCTGCTTTCGACGCCGCCAAGCAGAGCGCCGAAATGGTTGTAGCTGACGCCCGTGAGGCCCTAGTTGCCCTCAAGGAAGCCCTGGCTGACTACCACGTTGACGCCGCCTACAGTGAGGAAATCGCCGCTGAGCGCGAGGCTTGGGCTGCCAAGGTAGACAAGTGCTACCACCTGGGCCACGGCCCGCTGCCAGCCCAGACCGAGGTATTTGGTGCCCTCAACGAGCTGCTAGGTGAAGAAGACATCGTTATCAACGCCGCCGGCTCCATGCCCGGTGACCTGCAGGCTCTATGGCAGGCCAAGACCCCGGTGCAGTACCACGTTGAGTACGCCTTCTCCTGCATGGGCTACGAGATTCCCGCTGCCCTGGGTGTCAAGCTGGCTCGCCCGCAGTCCGAGGTAGTTTCCATCGTTGGTGACGGTACCTACCAGATGCTGCCCATGGAGCTAGCCACCGTGGCCCAGGAAGGCATCAAGGTTATCTACGTGCTGCTGCAGAACTACGGTTTTGCCTCCATTGGCGCCCTGTCTGAGTCTCGTGGCTCCCAGCGCTTTGGTACCAAGTACCGCAAGCGTGGCACCGGCTCGCACCTGGAAGACGAGCAGAACATTCCCGGTGTAGACATCGCCGCCAACGCCGCCAGCTGGGGCATTGATGTAATCAAGGTCTCCACCATCGAAGAGTTCAAGGACGCTTACCGCAAGGCTGAGGCCAGCGACAAGGCCACCATGATCCACATTGAGACCGACCTCTACGGCCCCAACCCGCCCGGCTCCAGCTGGTGGGACGTGGCAGTCTCTGGCGTTTCTCGCCTAGAGTCCACCCAGAAGGCTTACGAGGACTACGTGCGCGACCGCAAGCCGCAGCGTCACTACCTGTGATGACTCTTTAGTGAGCTTCGGCTTACGGGTTGGTGACGACGCCGCGTGAGTGGCTAGTAGTGGGCCGGTACTCAAAAATGAGTGCTGGCCCACTGTTGTACGATAAATGTCTTTAAGTTCTGTGCTGATGCGCTAGACTGGGGCTTAAGGCTCAGAGACTGAGCGAAAGTTAGTGACTAGCCGACGCAAAGCGTGCTATATTTGTTCTAACAAAGTTAACCGGCTGTTCGGTGAAGAACAGTAGAAAGAGGAGATCATGGCGATTTCACATTGGGTGGACGGTAAGCCCTACACCGGTACTTCAACCAAAACCATTCCCGTTGAGAACCCGGCTACCGGCAAGGTTGTTGACGAACTACTCATGGCCAGCAAAGAAGATCTGGACCATGTAGTTGAGGTAGCCAAAGCTGCCCAGGCTAAGTGGGCCCGTGTTTCCCTGGCTAAGCGCGTAGACATTATGTTCAAGTTCCGTCAGCTCATGATCGAGCACGCTGACGAGCTGGCCGACATTATCGTGCGCGAAGGCGGCAAGACCCACGGTGACGCCCTGGGCGAGATTGCCCGTGGTCGTGAAACTGTGGACTTTGTGTGCGGTATTAACACTGCCCTCAAGGGTGAATTTACTGACCAGGCCTCCAGCGGCGTAGACGTACACACTATGCGTCAGCCCGTCGGCGTCGTCGCCGGCATTTGCCCCTTTAACTTCCCGGCCATGGTGCCGCTATGGATGCACCCGGTAGCCCTGGCCACCGGTAACGCCTTCATCCTCAAGGTAGCCTCCCCGGTTCCCAGTGCCTCGCACTTCGTAGCTCGCCTCTACCAGGAGGCTGGCCTGCCCGACGGTCTGTTTAACGTAATTGCTGGTGACCGCAACCTGGTCGGCGACATCCTCACTCACCCCGGCATTGACGCCATCAGCTTCGTGGGCTCCTCGCCGGTGGCCCACATTGTGCAGGACACCGGTGTGTCTCACGGCAAGCGCGTGCAGGCTCTGGGTGGCGCTAATAACCACGCTATTGTCATGCCCGACGCCGACATCGAGTTTGCTGCCCAGCACATCAGCGCCGGTGCCTTTGGGGCTGCCGGTCAGCGCTGCATGGCCTTGCCGGTAATCGTTGCCGTTGGTGGCGTGGCGCAGAAGCTGGTTCCGGCCATCAAGGCTCGCGCCGAAAAGATTGTGGTTGGCCCCGGCACTGACCCGGCCTGCGAAATGGGTCCGGTTATCACCCGCTCTAGCCAGCAGCGCATCACCAAGTGGATCGATGAAGCTGAAGCTAATGGCGCTAGCGTGGTGCTCGATGGTCGTGGCTACAAGCCCGAGGGTGAAGAGTACGCTGACGGTTTCTGGCTGGGCCCGACCATTTTGGATAACGTGGACCGCAAGCTGGACATCTACTGCGAGGAAGTTTTTGGCCCGGTACTGGTAGTGGTGCACGCCGACACCTACGAAGAGGCTATCGAGATCGTTAACTCTTCGCCTTACGGTAACGGTTCCGCCATCTTCACCTCCGACGGCGACACTGCCCGCCACTTCGTGGTTGAGGTTGAGGCCGGCATGGTGGGCGTCAACGTGCCGATTCCGGTGCCCGTGGCCTACTACTCCTTCGGTGGTTGGAAGGAGTCGCTGCTGGGCGACACTCACATTCACGGACCCGAGGGTGTGCGCTTCTACACCAAGGCCAAGGTCATCACCACTCGCTGGCCCAAGCGTGGCGAAAAGGTTTGCTACGTCGGCATGAACTTCCCGACCAACGGCTGATTTCAAAGCGCCAATACCTTAAGTTAGCTTAGGCTATAAAAGGGTATAAGGTCCCATAAAAAGTAACAAAACCTATCTTGAGCTGCCTAAAAAGTGGTTCTAGATAGGTTTTGTGCGTTACGGATACTTTCGGGTAAAAACGACGACGTCGCCCAGGTAGGTGGCGCTGGTTGTGTGGTGGGTGCTGGTTTCCGAAATCTACCCGGCCAGGGTTCGCGGTACCGCTCTGGGTATCGCGGTAGCCACCTTGTGGCTGGTAGCTAAGTTTGCTCGCCGTCACGTGGGTATGTACCAGGAAGCTGGTATCACCATTTCGCTAGCCACTCGAACCATTGTTTTGTCCAGATAAAACCCTCGCGATATATTTCCTAGGTACAACCGACAGTCGCAACGTCGCCTGCTTGCCAGTGTCTTGCCAGTGTTGCTTGCGTGCTAGCGCCAAAGGAGGATGGCCTTGAAACTAGCCCATATTGGACCGGTTTACTTGCGCATATATGCCTGGCTAACTGGGCTGGTGCTGGGAGCTGTCGACGCCGTCGCCGCAATTTACGTGCTAACTCACCCACAGTGGCTGGGGCATATGGTGGCCTGCCTGTGCCTGAGTGGAATCCTGGCGGTGCTGGTGACACCCCGTCTGGCGGTGGTTACCGGCAGGCGCCCAATTAACTTTGCAGCTTCCCTGTTTATGCTGGCCGGGGCTTGCATTGGCATGGTTGATGCACACGTGGTCCGGCTAATTGCTTTCGCGCTGATGGGCTTGGGTTACGGAATGAGTTGGGCTAACTTCCCCTTCAGTGTGCATGAGCTGTCGTTGCGTGGCCATAGGCGTCTAACTCCGCAGGTAACCGCCATTATTGGGATTGGTGCCGGGCTGGGAATTGGGCTGGCTTGGATTGGTTGGCTGTTTAACGGCAGTTATTCGCCTACCTTTGCGCTGGTGGTACTGGCGGTGCTAAGCGCCGGATTGTTGCTGCTAGTGGCCACTTTGCCGGAGTCGCCGGTGTGGTATGCCCTCAAGGGGTGCGAGGAGCAGGCCTTTGCTGCCCTAAAGGCGCTGCATGGGCCGCTGGAGGCCGCCGTCGAACTTGACTGGGTGCGCATGGACTCTCAGATGCTGGCCGAGCAGCAGCCCCTACGCTGGGCGGATCTGAAACTTCCCCAGGTGCGTTCCTCACTGGTAACTGCCGTGATTTTGCTGTTGGCTCAGGAAAGCCCGGGTGCGGTGGCGCTGGTGGTGCTCACTCCACTGGCGCTGGTGAGCGCGGGCGCCGCTAGCTGGGCGGTGGGCGTGTTTGCGCTGGGGTTGGCCCTGATTTCGGCGGTGGCCTGGGTGATAGTGACTCGCTCATGGGGCCAGCGCTATCTGCGAGTGCTTTTTGGTTGCATTATTTTGGTTTTAGCCTCGATGACGGCCCTGGCCACTCTGCCTAAGCTGGGCTTGGATGCCTGGGGTGGGCTGCTGTTAATAATCCTGGTGAGCGCGTCTTTGGCGGTGCAGCGCTGGCTGATTTACCCGGCTTGTCACGGGGCTATTGATACCCGCGTGCCGCCGTGGCTGGTTAACTGGCAGCGCGCTCAGAGTGCTTTGGCTAATGCCCTGGCCCGCTTTGTGGTGTTGGGTGTGGCCGCACTGGCGGTTGAATTTAGTTTCAGGTCGCTGCTAATGGCGCTGTTTGTGTTCTATCTGTGGGTATTTATGCTGGTTATGGTGCGTATGCCCCGCGAGTTGCGGATGTAACGACGACGCCGGGCTGTGGCTGGGTGGCCGTGGTGGGGTGCTGCGGCGCCAGGGTGGCCGTGGCTGGATGGCCGTGGCTAGGCGGCTGTGGCTGGGTGGCCGTGGCGGGGTGCCGTAGCGTCGTCGCGGGCAGACTAGTACGGGCAGAGTAGTAACAGTGCGCTTTGCTTCACGTACCCAACCGCGCAGCCGGGACCTACTTCCCGAAAAGTTGCACGAACTCCCTAGTGGGCATAATTGATAGTGCAAATCCTTAATTGCGAGACTTTATGTCACGACAAATTGGGGTTGGTGGGGTAGGCTAAAGCCACTGCACCGGCAGGTGCTCAAAATACGTATCACACAGAGAGGTGGGCCGTAATGGCCAACGAGAGCGTCGTGGAGATCCCCGAAACTATGCGTGCGGCAGTGCTGCGCGACCCGCAGGTAGGCCTTCAGGTAGAGACCATTAAGACCCCGCGTCCGGGTTTCGGTGAGGTGCTGGTTAAGGTTAGTGGTTGCGGTCTGTGCCACTCTGACCTGCACGTTATTGGCGGCGCCATTGCTTTCCCGCTGCCCGCAGTGCTCGGCCACGAAGTAGCTGGCCAGATCGTTGAGGTGGGCCCGGGTAACGAGTTCACCGATCTAGAGGTTGGCCAGCAGGTTGCCGGTGGCTTCCTAATGCCTTGCGGCCGCTGCCACCACTGCAACTCCGGCCACGACGAGCTATGCGAGCCCTTCTTTGAGCTAAACCGCCTAAAGGGCGTGCTCTACGACGGCAAGACCCGCCTAGAGTCCCTCGACGGCGAGCCCATCTACATGTACTCCATGGGTGGTTTGGCTGAGTACGCCGTAATCCCCGCCACCGCCGTGGCCCCCGTGCCCGACAGTGTTGACCCGGTTACCTCCGCCATCCTGGGCTGCGCCGCCATGACCGGTTACGGCGCTGTGCGTCGTGGCGCTGACCTGCGTTTCGGTGAGACCGTAGCCGTGGTCGCCACCGGTGGTGTGGGCTCCAACATCTGCCAGATCGCTAACGCTTTCGGTGCTCGCCAGGTAATCGCCATTGACGTCGACGACGATAAACTCGAAGCCGTCAAGAAGTTCGGCGCCACGGCTGTGGTTAACTCCGTCAAGCAGAATGCTCGCGAAGAGGTTCTCAAGCTCACCGATGGCAAGGGTGTTGACGTGGCTTTCGAAGCCCTGGGTATTCCTGCCACCTGGGCCACCGCTATGGACGTACTAGCCGACGGCGGTCGCATGGTTCCGATCGGCCTGGGTGCCGGCCGCCAGAGCGCTGACGTTGAGATTAACCGCACTGTGCGTCGCAGCCAGAAGATCCTAGGCTCCTACGGTGCTCGCACCCGCCAGGACCTGCCGGCCGTGGTAGACCTCGCCGCCCGTGGCGTAATCGACTACAACGACCTGGTCACCCGCCGCTACAAGCTGGAGGACGTAGCCGAGGGCTACGAGGCTCTGCGTAACCGCGAAGTTCAAGGTCGCGCCGTTGTGGACATGTCGCTGTGATGTTTTTAGCTTGTTAACAAGCTAAAAAAGTGCCCGGCACATTAAGTGCCGGGCACTTTTGTATCTTGACATCCGTGTGGTTAACAGCATGAGGGGTTTTGCGCAGCCACTTCTAGAATCTGGCCATAGGGGAGTGGTTTGGGAGGCAGGTGGTTCTGCTGGGGGTGGTGCGGCTGAGGACGTTGCTGCTGGAGACGGTGCTGCGGGGGGAGACGACGGCGTCGTCGTCAAAAATAAAAAGAGTGGTGGGCAGCGAAAGTGGCTGGCAACAAAAAAGGACGCCTTAGCCAAGACGTCCGCAAGGGGCCAAACAAAAGCCCCACAAAAGCTAAACAAAAAGGACGCTGGAGGCGCCCTGGGATATTCAGTTAGGCGCCAAACTTAGGTCTGCCGCTAAATGCGGTGCTTACTACCAAGCGCGGTGATTACTGCTGACGCGTATTTATCGGGCGGAGCGTATTCACTGGGCGGTGCGTATCTACCGGGTGAAGGAAACCCCGGAGGGTGGCTGGCGGCGGTTATCTAACAACAGTGGCCACCAGCCACCTGAGGTTTAGTCAGCGGTTAAGCAGGTTAATGCCGGTGTACACACCGATGAAGGTGGCGGCGCTGGCAACTAGGCCGGCGGCGATGGTGATGATGGCGGTGCCGGTGACGGCGCCAACTAGGGCCATCAGGACAACCATGACGGCGATAGCGCCCATGGCCATGGTGAAGCTGTAGAGGTCGGCGTCGCGGGTGTCGTTCTTGGCGACGGACTGGGTGGAAGTAGCGGTGGTGGTGGTTTCGAGTACGGCGGTCATTTTCGTTATCTCCAGGGGTTTGTATGTATTTGGGAGGCTTGGGATCAAGCTCTCTAGCAAGTTACTGCAATCTGTTTCAGAAAATCTTCCGAAACGTTTCGCGCCTCGCTGTTGATGAATACATTACCCGGTCTGAAAAGATTTGTATGCACGAATTTTCGTGAGCTGCGGCATACGTCTGCGCACTGTCGCTAGGCGGTGTGGCGGGCGTCAAAAAAATCAGGTTTTATTACTGACAAACCTAGAGGATTGTTCCAATTAAACGGCACTGGGCGCTCTTCAGTTAGTGACTGAGCGAACGCTTGTGTGATCACTTGCGCAACAATGGCGTCTTGCAGGGTGGCTGGTGGGGTTTCCTCGCTCTCAAGAGCACTCAGGAAACCCTCTAGAGAACTGGCAAAAATCGGGGTGATACGCTCATGCCAATCGGCATCCACATAGCGTTTTACTGAGCGTTGGGTCTGGTGCAGGCGCAGTGCCACGCTAGAACCACGTTGGGTTTCGGCGGCGGCAAAGGCACCGCGCGCACTTACTCGCTCGTCATAGCTCAAGCCGTCACGCATGGAGGCGTCCAACTGGCACAGGGCGCCGTTGGCAAACCGCAGCGTGGCCACACAGGTGTTGATGGGGGAGTTGGGTGCATCTTCAAACCGACTGGAGGCTGCGTAAATATCTACCGGCAGGCTGTTAAGCAGCCAGGTAGCTAGGTCAAAGAAGTGGATGAGACGCTCGCGTAGACGGGCCTGGCGGAGCCCGTAATTCTCAAAGGGGGACAGGGAAATGCCGCGTGAAGAGATCTGCAACAGCTCAATGTCTCCCAAAGAGTCATCACAAATGCAGGTGCGCAGCTGAATGTAGTTGGGCGCAAAGCGCCGGCACAGATCTGGCATAGCTAGCAGGTGTGCATCGGTGAAGCGCTTGACGTAATCGTTGCCGCTAAGTGCCGAAGTGGTTAGAGGCATCTCAACCAGTACAGGCTTTTGGTGCTCTAACGCGAGATCGAGTAGTTCGGCATGGGAGTCAGTGGTGGACGCGATAATTACCGCATCCACGCTAGGATCGGCAAAAACCTGGCGGGCGCTAGAGGCGGCAATGCCGTGATATTTGTGCGCGGTTAGTTTAGCCAGCTCGCTCTGGGGGTCAAATACCCAGCTCAGTTCTGCGTGCGGGTGCACGGCTAGGTTGGCAGCGTGGAGATTCCCAATGAAGCCTGCACCCAAAAGCGCGACGGTTGCCATTGGGCTAATCCTTTCTGCTAGTGGTTGTAAATAGACGTCGCAGTATTGAGGCAGGTGGAGGCTAAATGAATTAACGACCACGATTTTGAGGTTGGTTACAAGATCAGGGGCTGTGCTGATGCTGTGAAGCCCGCCTCACTAGAATTATTGGTCTGCCAGTTTTCCTTGTCAATGCGCCAAAAAGTCCGTGTCTATGAGAGGTGGCTGGGGGGAGTGGTGTAAGCCGGTGTGGCCTGCATTCTTATGTAAAGCCTATAAATCTAAAGTGGAAAACTTCTATTTAAATAGCTCTTGATTTTGCAAGAAATTGCAACTCAGCGGGTAGGTTTTGGGAGTTTTGGGTGGTTGCGGCGTCGGCTGTGGGGAAGCAGAACAAGCGGAACTTACGCCCTGGGCAGGAGGGGCGCGGTGGCGGCGGGGGAGTAAAGGAAGCGGGACTTATGCCTTGGGGTGGAGGCGAGCGGCGCCGTCGGGCACAGGGCTGAAAACTTTAGCGGCGGGCAGGTAACCTAAGAAGGTGACCGATTCTGTAAGCCCCGCCGGCGGCCCCAAGCCGGTTCTTGTGGTGGACTTCGGTGCCCAGTACGCGCAGCTAATTGCCCGACGTGTACGTGAGGCCAAGGTCTACTCCGAGATTGTCCCGCACACCATGAGCGTCGCCGACATGCTGGCTAAAGAGCCGGCGGCGATTATTCTTTCCGGCGGCCCTTCCTCGGTTTACCAGGAAGGCGCCCCGAGCGTAGACCCGGCCATTTTCGATGCTGGCGTTCCGATCCTGGGCATCTGCTACGGCTTCCAAACCATGGCGCAGAGCCTGGGTGGGCGCGTGGGCCGCACCGGCACCCGCGAGTATGGACACACCCCCGCCGAGGTGGACTCCAACTCCTGCCTGTTTGCCTCCACCCCCGCAAACCAGGTGGTGTGGATGAGTCACGGCGACTCTGTGCAGTCCGCCCCTGAAGGCTTCGTGGTTACCGCCTCCACCGCCGAGACCCCGGTGGCCGCTTTTGAAGACCGCAGCCGCCGCCTGTTCGGTATGCAATGGCACCCTGAAGTGCTGCACAGCGAGTTCGGTCAGCGCGCCCTGGAGCACTTCCTTTACGACGGCGCCGGCCTGGCTGCCGACTGGACGCCCGGCAACATCATTGATGAGCAGGTTGAGCGCATCCGCGAGCAGGTGGGTGACGCCCACGTAATCTGTGGCCTAAGTGGTGGCGTGGACTCCTCCGTGGCCGCCGCGCTGGTACACAAGGCCATTGGTGACCAGCTCACCTGCATCTTTGTGGACCACGGCCTGCTGCGCGCCGGTGAGCGCGAACAGGTTGAGCACGACTACGCCGAGGGCATGGGTATCCGCGTAATCACCGTGGATGAAACCGAGCGTTTCCTCTCCGCCCTGGCAGGGGTAACCGACCCTGAAACCAAGCGTAAGATCATTGGCCGCGAATTCATTCGCTCCTTCGAGGCGGCTCAGCGCCGCGTCATTGAGGAGGTTGGAGCTGCCGGTGGCGAGATTAAGTTCCTGGTGCAGGGCACGCTCTACCCCGACGTCGTCGAATCCGGTGGGGGCGAGGGTGCGGCCAACATCAAGAGCCACCACAACGTGGGCGGCCTGCCTGACGACCTAGACTTTGAGCTAATCGAGCCGCTACGCGAGCTGTTCAAGGATGAGGTGCGCGCTATTGGGCGCGAACTGGGTGTGCCCGAGAAGATCGTGGCGCGCCAGCCCTTCCCCGGCCCCGGCCTGGGCATCCGCATTGTTGGTGAAGTAACCGCAGAAAACCTGCGCGTACTGCGCGCCGCTGACCTGATCGCCCGTGAGGAGCTAACCGCTGCCGGGCTGGATGAGGAAATCTGGCAGTGCCCGGTAGTGCTGCTAGCTGGCGTGCGCAGCGTAGGCGTGCAGGGCGACGGGCGTACCTACGGTCACCCGATCGTGCTGCGCCCGGTTTCCAGTGAGGACGCCATGACCGCCGACTGGACTCGCCTGCCCTACGAGGTGCTAGCGCGCATCTCCACCCGCATCACCAACACCGTCCCCGAGGTCAACCGCGTGGTGCTCGACTGCACCTCCAAGCCTCCGGGCACCATTGAGTGGGAGTGACGCTTTCTAGCGGCTTCCTGGCTAACTAAGCTGGCTGAAACTGACTAAAGCAGCTGACTAAGCTGACCAAAATAGCCGGTCAGAGCAGCAAGCCCGGCCTCGTCCCTGATTCGTGGGACGAGGCCGGTGTTTCTTTATTAGGCGAGCGTGGCGAGTGTCAGATCTTCCGCGCTCGTTGTGGCCAATCGATTAATCTGATGCCATATTCTGGCCATAATTGTGGCTAGAATCGAAAGGGGTAATATGTCGGCTCTGACTATGGGACTCGCTGAAGCGAAGAATAACTTTTCGCGAGTGACGGCAGAGGTGAACCGGACGGGGAAGCCTGTCACGATCCTCAAGAACAACAGGCCCTGGGTGGTTATTCAACCGGCCCAGCAGGCGGCGAGTGCTGTCGACGTCGCTGTCGACTTCATGGATGCTTACGCGGACGTGTTTGAAGAACTAGCGAAGTGAGCTCCGTAGTTTTGTGTCTCTATGGAAAGTGGTAGTTACGCTGTGGTCCCTTACTAGGGGCTGAAGCTGCGGATTTCTTCAAATTTGCTCTTGCGGATTTTATGTGGGGGGGGGGGTACCCTTAAAAGCAATTCGGAAGGGGTAATTCGATGAAGAAATTGTCGATGTTTATGGCCATGGTTATGTGCGCTACGTTAGCGTTGTCTGGCTGTGGTAATAGTGTGTCGGATGATAGGGCTGAGGCTTATGCCTCGCTTTCGTCTATGACAAGTTTGGAATCTGATAAAGCTCAGGAGTATAGGCAACGGTTGACTGTGGCTCCTGATTCGGCAGCGATTAAGGCCGTTCTTGCTGACGCTAAAGCAGCCAATGATAAGGAAGCTGCTAGAAAAGCGTCCAAAGATAAGGACCGTAAAGATACTGCGGCTGCTATTACCGGAGTTAAGTTGGTTGGTACCACCGGTGATTGTACTAATGTGGTCTTAGTGTTTAACGCTGACCAAACTTGGCAGGTCAGCGGGAAAGACTCAGATAAGTGTATTTCACACGACTACAAATATTGGAGTATTAGCCAATATGACTATGATAGCGGTGAAATAGACCTGGTTATCAGTGACAAAAAGAAAGATGACATTAACACTGTAGGAGACCGTAGGGTTTATCCAATATCTTTAGGTGAAGATAATACGGTTGGCATTATGCTTGTCGGTAATGATATGTACTCGTTTACTATCACTAAGTAGGCCAGCTTAAAGCTTGCTTGTGGGGACACCAACAACCTGGTGTCCCCACGCTTTTGTTTCACCGTATTTTGATTGTTTAAATAATTAATGCTGCATGTGCATAATAGGCCGTAAACTTATTGTCTACGTTTGTAAGGTTTAATTAGAAGTTTGTTCGGTTGCAGATGAGCTTATAGGTTTACCGGCAATTGAAGGACCAAGGTGTTTGCCTGCGTAGCCCGTGTCTAATTCTGCTTCTAGCGCCCACTGTTCTATGTCTTCATCAGTGAAAACAATGCCGTCAGCGCTTTTGCAGGTGTCCATCTGATTGCCTCCTTTGCTTGAGCTCTACTCGATTTTACGATAGGTGGCAAGATGTATTGGAGAAACGCACAGGGAGTCACCCTGCGCGAGCTCGAGCAAGCCGAGATCAACGCTGCAACGAATCCAACCAAGCATCCGACACTCTCGCACCACCCCGATGGGGATGACACTATCTAAACCGGCTCTTCATAATTGAGGGTGTAGTTGGGGTCTGAATCCTCCGGTTTCGAGGAGG
>ERZ773265.255-NODE-255-length-34429-cov-9.164572_pt1 | contig 34429 bp, 53 predicted proteins | sample MGYA00580512_ERZ773265 | MGnify/ENA primary metagenome ERZ773265 (study PRJEB29015, sample SAMEA2738169) | human oral metagenome | biome: human oral; feature: human-associated habitat; material: saliva | place: China | collected 2183 ... | reverse complement strand
GGGGGGTGTTCGTCTGGCCCGCCGATGGGGGCTTGCCCCCACCCTTCGAGCCTTCTTTCAACCGATGCCCCTTAGTTTCATTTTCATTGAAGTCTTGTATATGTATGCCCGTGTGCATATTGCATTAAAAACATGAAAATGTTTATTTTTTTACCATTTTCCTTTTGTTTTTAATTTAATTGGTTGTGCAATACGAAGAGTCTTTATTCTTTCTTGTGCTCGCTTTCCGCCGAGCTTTCCGCCGAGCTGCTGGTTACAACGACGGCAAATTATGCGGATGTTGTCGAGAGAATCTTTTCCACCGTTTGCGTGCTCTTGGATGTGGTCAGGTTCAGGTGAGTTCGGTTGCTGACTGCGTGAGTAATCGAGGGCAACACCACAGCGAGGGCATGTGTACTGATCATTGGCTAATGCTTCAGCGATTGCCTTAGCCCTGAGAGCTTTCCACTTTGTTGTTCCTGTGCGAGATGTTGCCAATGTTCTTACTCCTATCCGCCGGGGGTATAGCCAAGGGGGCCGGGGAAAGAACGAAAGACCCGACCCCCCTTATTGGTGGTACCCCCAGGGGTGCATCATTACCCCCCCCTGAGTTCCTGCCCCCCCTCTCAAATTGGGAGGGGGGCCATGCCTAACTACTGCCTTCCCCCTAAAAGAATTATCAGAAGGCATAGTTCAGGTAAGCCCCCTTAGGTTAGATGCTCTCACAATCTTTTGCAACAACCCCCGTTGCAACCGATACCGCCGCCCCATGTCTGCTGTACTCAGGCCGCTAAGAACATCCCCCCATCCCATTCAATAATTGACAAGAGTTCTTCACGCGGGGCCTCGAATCCACAGTACTTGCAGATGCACCCGGCTACCTTATCATCCTGCCATCGAACATGCAGACAATGCTTCTTTATCTCTTCGCCCTCAAGGTTCAACTGGATAAAAACCTTATACCTACACTCAGGGCAAGCCGCATCCAATGGGGTTAGCCTTTCAGGATTCAGGAAGTCTTGTATCTTCTCAACCCACCCGTTAGCCCATCCTTCTACTTCACCCATGCCGCCTATGCCACATAAGGTAAGGACTTGAACGAGAGCGCGAACATTCCCTTCACGAGTCGATGCGCTCCATTTTGGAATACCGAACCGCTCCAACTCTTCATCAAAGTCTTTGAGCATATCCAACACTCCCACATCAAGAGGTGCACCTGACTGAGCAGAAGTACCGCCGCCCGAGGCTTCACCGGATGGAGTCACCGCCTGCTCAAGCTGATAGATCAACCCATGCCCCCGCCCCTCCATATCATGCAGCGGCTTCAGTGCTTCAATAGCTCTCGATACCGCACCTGCTTTCACCGCTTCACCCATCACGGCGTTAGTTTCCTCTTTCATTCCTGCTTCCTGTCAAAGTCTTAGCAATGTTCCCGTTCGTCCAATCACACGGCCTCCAAACATCCGCATCTTGATTGGCTGCCTTCAAAATCTCTAACCAATGCTTCTGTGCATCGGATACCCGACCCTTCATAGTCTTTAGCTCCCTGTAAATTATTTCCCCGCGCCGTGTATGCACGAGAACTAGATCAGGAAAACCAGAAGGTGAACGCCTCGAATCGTGAGTATGGTAATACTCCCATCCCAAAGCCCTAGCTAACCCAATAATCTCAGATTGAAACTCAACTTCACTCCAACCCTCAACAATCCTGTTCCTAAAAACCTTAGATTCCAAACCTTACCTTCTCCTTCTTTTCCTTTTCTTCTCAATCTTTTCTGAGTCATAAGCACCTACCCCTGTGGCAGGCTTTGGGCGCTTACCGTCCCGACCCGTCCCGGCATATCCAGAACAGACACCCTCCATATTCGGAGAGATTCGGAATGACTCGGAGTCAGACGGTACAGCAAACTCACCTACCCCTGTGGCAGGCTTTGGGCGCTTACCGTCCCGACCCGTCCCGGCATATCCAGAACAGACACCCTCCATATTCGGAGAGATTCGGAATGACTCGGAGTGATGCTCTGAATTTACCTTCTGTTTACTTTCACCACGTCCACGAGGTAGGCGAGGCCGTCGCCGTCGCTTTCCTCGCGAACGCGATTTATGTTTACCTGCATCATCAAACAACGAACCAGGTTCAGCCGAACCACGCGCACAATCCTGCGAAGCGACAGAGGCAGACCCGCGCACACTAGACGCCTCTAGCGGGGGTACACATTCCAACCCATCACCCACAGAACCGGGGGTACCAGACACCGAATTAGCGGTTTCCCTCATTCTGCTTAGTGCTTCCTGACCTGTTATTACAGGCTTTTCGGACTCTGGCGAAAGAGATACTGTTATATCGTTTTCCGCCAGAAAGTCTACTGTTTTCCTACCATAGTAGGGTTTTTTGGGGACTGCTAGTAATGTCCCGTTCCAGTCTTTATTATCTTTGCGGGAGCTATTGCAGCTGCGGCAAGCAACTACCATATCTGAAGGCTTCTCTGCCCCCTTAGAGGGGTGCAGATGGTCATAGGTTCCACCGCGTGCTGATTTTTGGTCTCCCCAATAAACGACTTTTCCGCACCATCTACAAGCGTCGCCGTCTCTTAGGCGAACTGGAACGATTATCGACTTGTTGCGATTGTCGTTCTTGCGGCGGTTCTCCCAGTCAATTTCTTCCTTTAGCCGCATATGGAACAGCTCAGGATCATCAAGAAGTTTATAAGCCGTATTCCCACCTTTGGAAATCTCTTCAAAGTACCCGCAAGCAATAGCTGCCTTTATCAACTCTTCAGCGCGGGCAAAGCCTGCTATAGCACGAATAGTACCTAATTCGACAATGTAATCAGATTTGTGTGATGCAGACATAGACGCTGCCAGGGCCGCAAATCCGAAAAGCTCCATTTTTAGGCGTTCGTCTGCCTGTGGTAACTCTAATGCCCTGAGAACCACAGGGTGAGACGCTGCTGTGTCTCCAACTCGTAGCCAGGGCATATTTCCTCTTTCAGGGGTTTGTTCGTTCTTTTGGTTCGTTCTTTGTACTTATTAAGGTACACAAGCGGCGCGGTTTTTTCAAATTCACGCGCCGCTTGCATCCAATATTTCCATTTTAGACTATCGGGTCTGTACCGATAATGCCTTCAGCTATTGTATCAATCATAACTTGCGAGCTTTCGATAATCTGCGTGCGATTCTTGATTTCGTTTTCTGTAGGCTCTGCCCCCTGCTTGAGCAAGACAATAATATGCCCGCTGAAGTTGAGGTAAATCCGGTTTGCTTCAGACACGGTAATCGGCGACCCGTACAGCGATTCCGCTTTCTTGAGCTTGGCTATATCAGCTATTTCTAGCCCGGTACTTAGCGGTTCTGGCCGTAATTCCCGCGAGTTAAACTCCTTGAGAATTTGCCTATATGGCCATGAGTCCCATCCTGCTAATGCCGTCCGCACCTCAGCAGATGTACCCTTCTCTGATACAAGGGTGAAGCTAACCGTGTTTTCATATCCTGTCTCAAGATCAATATCAACAGTGTCTTTCACGTCTTCAGATTCCAGAACCTTCACAATGGCAGGAATCCGCTTGAAACTGAAGGCAAAATCTTCTGGCACGCCATCCATTGCCACAATCGGAATGAGTGCGAGCGCGGTTGTTGTTCTGTTTGTTGCGGTTAGGGTTAGTAGTTGTTGGCCGTCGTTGTCATGGGTTGTTGTTGCGAAGATTAGGGCTTGGTAGCCGTGTAGTTCTTTTTCTTCTTTGGAGGGGTTGCGAGCGATTGGTTTTAGGGCTTCGAGTACGCCTATGAGTCGGTTTGCTGGTACGGTTATTCTCATTTTTGGTTCTTCCTTTGGGGGTGGTGGTTTAGCGGAGGGCTGCTAGTTTTACGCCTAGCGGGTCATGGATCGCATTCTTTACTGAGTGCCTTTGCGCTTTTTCGAATGCGGCGCTGTAGTCTTTTTCGGTGCGGGTTGATGTTGTTTTGCAGTCGTTGCAGCCCCATATCCAGCCGCCGCCGTCGTATTCTGTTTTTTCGACTTGGGTATGGTGTGATCGCCATTCGGTTTTGTTTGGTTCAGGGCGGCGCATAAAGCCTCCATGCCATACTTCAGGCTTTTGTACCCATCCGAGCCATGCGAGTACTTTTTCTTTCTCTGCGGGGTGTAGCGAGCGCATTTTTGCGATGCGTTCTTGGAGGGCGGGGAGTTTTACTGCGGTGACTGTTTCGGCCTTGCGCCAATCGTCGAGGGCGGCGTGTGTGTGGGTTTTGATTTTCTTGCGCCCGGCGGCGGGGATTCCGGTTAGGGTGTGCCCGTGTCCTGCTTTGCCTAGTAGACGGTCAATGTCTTTTGCGGGGATGTACAGGGTTCCTTTGACGAATAGGAAGCGTACAGTGTTTTCGAAGTCGCTGTTTACCCATCCGTGGGAGTAGATTTCTTGAACTGCTTCATCGCGGCGGCGTTCACGGAATACGGGTAGGGTTTGTTCGTTCTTCATTTTTTGGTTTCTCTTTCTTTGGATGGGTTGCGGGGGGGTTATGCTTCGTTGTTGATCACGAAATCTGCGTATACGTATTTGGTCATGCCGTGCCAGATGTATACTTGCTGTTCTTTGTGGTTCACTTCGAGCTGTGCAGGTGTGTTTATGGCTTCAACGATGGCGGATGCGATAGCGTCTGTTCTCTTGTAGGGGTTGTCACCGTTCCAGGTTGCTACCGCTTTGGCTTTTACGGCTGGTTTTTCCCAGGGTTTTGTTTGGATGGTGATTTCTGCTGCGTGAGTCATTTTCGTTCCTTCGTTCTTTCTATTCTTTGGTGGTGTGTAGTGGGAGCATGGTTGCGTCTAGCAGGTCTGCACGTTGAAACCGTCCAATGAGTTCAGTTAGGCAGTTTATTGCCCCGGCTAGTTCGAATGGTTCAACTTCGTTTACTAGCGCATGTTTGATTGAGCCTAGTAGCTGACTGTGGGTTGCATCGGGGTAGATGCGGGTTCCTTTGTTCTCGTTGTTCATGGTGTGTCCTTTCTTAGCGGTGTGCTGCTTTGGAGCGCCCGGTTAGCCGATCAGTGAATGCGGTCATTGCTGACAGATTGGCTTTGAATACTTCTGCTTCTGAGATTTCAGGTACTCGCTCTAGAGTGTCTGCAATGTGTTGCAGGTGGGATTCTGCGAACCTTAGGTTTCCAGAGGGGCCGCAAGCGCGGCGGCCTCCCAGATGCGGGTACAGGCCCTTCGTTGCCCTGTCTCTGAGTGTTCGAGCGGATAGTACGCCGCCTAGTAGTTCAGAGGCTTCTTCAGGTGTGTAGACCTTTTCACCTATTTTCATGCTTCCACCATCTCCTTTGCTTTAGCGCGCTTTTCTGCTTTTGCTGCTTTTGCGGTCATTTCTTCGAGCGCCCATTCTTGAGCATGAGTGTTCTCCCAATGCTCTTTAGCTTCCTGTTGCAGGTTTTGAATCTCTTTGCGTGCTTTGGCCATCGAGCCGTGATATGAGGGGAAAATCGTTTTCTCCCACACACAATGCTTGCAGCTCAACGACATCATGGCGTTAGCCGGTTCGCCGTTCGTACCGCGAACAACGTCTTTCTTCTGAGTGAATGCTGATAACAAGGCTTTCTCTCTAGCTGATTTCGAGAACTTCAGATAGATTCGCTTTCCTGCTTCTATCCGCTTGCGGCGGGCTTCAAAAAACCCTTTTAGTTCGTCTGGATACTCTGGACGCGGTTCAGGTCTTAGCTGTGCAGGAAGCGGCTTCCTTGGAGGCTTCGCCGCCTGAAACTCTTCCTTCGTGATGGTCTTACGCTTTAGCCGGGCAACCCATCGCACGCGGCAACTCTCGCAACCTTGCGTCCACTTACGGCGATCAACGCCGCATTTCGAACAAACATCACCGATCATAGTTTGATGCTCCTATTCCCAATAGCTGAGTTCATGTAAGCGCGAGAAGATTTTATGTTTTCCACTCGCTTAGCCTCCCAGGCTTTCAATGTCTTCTGCGTGAAAAGTAAGCCTGTACGGTCATCCGTCATTGCATCGGGAACGAGCCTATTCTGTACCCTATTGAACATGCGCTTCAACGTCTGCGTTTTGATCCCCAAATGCTCTGCTGCCTGCTCAATCGTTAGCAGGGGTTCCCCTGGATGCTCTGCCTTATACGGAGTCTCAGACGGCAAATGAGCGAATTTTATTGCGTATCCTACAGCCACGGTGCTTGCTCCTTCTTGAACTGCTCCTTCTCCTCAGCGCTATTCCACATGCGGTAATCCCACAGAAGAACCGTTGCCACCGTGAAAAAGATCGTGCCAAACGTTGCGCCGTTCGCAACCATCACACCATTAGCGAGCGCTGAGTATACGGCCCCTACGGCGCATATGATGGCTAGGATTGTTGTTGCTGCTGCGGGGTAGATTTCAAATTTCATTGGTTCGTTCCTTACTTTTCCTTGATGATTTCGATCATCTTGTACAGGTGTCCTTCGAGAAGGGTTAGCTTGTACACCTCTGTTTTTGTCTCTGATAGCTTTTTCTCTAGCTCTTTCTTTTCCGCAATGCGTTCAGAGAGGCTTTCCTGTGTTGTTTTCAGCTGTTCTTGTAGAGGCCCTAGAATGTCTTTACCTGTTTCTTTCATCGCTTACGCCTCGCTTCGTATGATTCGCCGAACCATATAGCCCCTGTCGTAGGCAGATGCATTTATGGTTGTTCGTACTTGGCCGGGGCCTTTCGTCTGAATTGTTACTTGGAATCCCAGCTTTCCATGTTCCGCATAATAGTTCTCTATTACTGAACCAGGCGCTTCTTTGCCTGCGATGGTGCGAACACGTTCGTAGATTGACTTTGCCATTTCGTTAGTCTCCTTGGATGATCCAGAAGTCAAATTTTGAACCGTTTATAACTCGTGTGCTTAGCTCATTGATGGTTACGTTCATAGGAATTACGCGGCTTCCTGGTACAGCATCTTCCAAAGCGTCCATAAGTAGCAATGTAATCGTTAGAGAGCTTTCCCAGCCTTTTAGCTTTATCTGCTTTACGTTGTCTTCGATCTTTTTATAAGTTGGTTCATCAAGAGTTCTTACGGCGTCTGTTATTTCAATGTCTTTCCGGTTGCTGGCAACCTCAAAAAATATCGTGTTGTACATGATTCTCTCCTTTAGTTCACAGCTTCAAAATCGTCTTGAGTTACTTCTTTAGCGGTCAGTACCGCTTTCGCATAGGTTTTGAGCGTTTCCATTACCTCTTGCTCCATTGAGCGTTTGGTTTCTTCGCTCTCAATGGCGGGCATGGCTTGAGCGATTTTGTTCACGCGGTAGCTGACCTCGTTGAATTTTCTGACCGCTTCTCGTGCAGCCTCGCTCATGTCTTTTATGAAGACTATCGACATTTCTCCCATTTCGTTCTTTCCTTTCTTCTGTACCTGTTTAGGTACATTGCGGGCATATTTTTTATTCTGGCTGCTCAATGCCTACCCATAGGGTAGTGATTGGCACATCGAGCCATACGGCGACCTTTGCGAGCTGATCCACCTTCAGGGGGGTTTTCCCGTTCCTTAGGTTGGATGCCTGTTGAGCTGTTACACCTAACAGGGCCGCGAGTTCCTTCACTTTCTTCTTGCGCATTCCCATGTATGCGCGGATAGCTTCAGAGATTCGCTCTGTCACCTGCATATCTTTATTTTTTTTTGCTTCCATGTTTTAGACTATATACCCATTTGGGGACGCTTTGCAAATTTTCCCGTAATATTTATTTGCAATGAGAGTTCTTTAGAGTTATGGTTTAGATATGGGACAGACAGCAAAACCTAAACCAACCACATTTACAACCGCTGTTCACGCCGCGCTGCGTGATGAAGTCGAAAAGCGCGATTGGTCTTTTCGCCGCCTTGCTGAAGAGTCAGGCATCGGAAAGAACCGAATCTCGCGTACTGTGTCGAGAGACGAAACGCCGCTTGACGTGAACGAGCTTGACTCCATCTGCTCTGCACTAAGAGTTTCACCTCTTAGCATCTTGCGGGCGGCGCAAGACCTCCTTGATACATCTCTATTGGCTACTGCGTAAGAATAAAGAAGAAAGCCGCCGCTCCTACCGTTGCATATAGGGGCGGCGGCTTTCTTGCCACATGAGAACCGTTTAATCAGAAGATCTAGTTTACTGATTTACATCATCAAGTCTAACAGTTTCACACAGTGTAACGAATGATGACCGCGTCACCATATCAACGTATTTTCAACGGGCGCGAGCGCGGTATATGTCTTTAGTTCGTTGTGTTTGCGGGGTTCCCTATTTAGGGGCGGGCTGGGAGGGGTTTTCAAGTCCCCCCTCGCGCACTATAAAAACACTAGTCATAGCGTTTTTATCTCCCTGTTGATGACACGGTACGGCTTTTTGATGACAGAGAGATAGGTTATAGCTATGGCAACAGTGAGAAAGAGAATAAGGAAAGATGGCACCGTGGCTTTTGCGGTGACATGGCGTGAGAGTGGGAAGCAGACTTCACGGACGTTCGAGCTTGAAAGCGATGCTAGGATGCTCGCTGATTTTTTGAGTGCGAACAATAATTCATTTACGCAAGCGGCTGCTGCGGCCAGCACGGTTATTAGTAGGTACCCTTCTGTTGATGACACGGTACGGCGGCATATTGAGTCTCTTACTTCTGTTACGGCTGGTACGAGAGAGAAGTATAGCCGCATTCATGATCGGCATATTATGCCTGTCTTAGGTGGTATCTCTATTGATAAGCTGCGGCGTGAAGATGTAGTGAAATGGTTCAACACGTTAGGGTTATCTGCTAAGACTAAGAAGAATATCCACTCTCTACTATCTGCTGCTTTATCGTCTGCTGTGCGAGAGGGCCTTATCGAGAGTAACCCGGCGGCGGGGATTCGAGCTGAAAGGGAGCTGCCAAAGAAAGCGCCGGTCTTCTTGACATGCGAGCAATTCGAGCTGATCGCCTCTGCTATTGATTTCCGATACTCGCTGTTTGTGCGATTCCTTGAAGGTACGGGGTTGCGGTTTGGTGAAGCCACGGCGCTTACTTGGAGTGATATTGATCTGCGGCGCGAGAACGGCATTATCAAGGTAACAAAGTCCATCCAGGCGGGCGCGGGCGGCGGGTATAAGATTGCACCACCCAAAACAAAGGCAGGCAGGCGAACAGTCACTATGCAGCGAGCGCTAACAGAGGCTATGCGGGGCTGCATGGTTGATTCTGCGGCTGCTGCGGGTGATCTTGTGTTTCAGTCGCCGTTTGGTGGGATTTTGGGAAATGGTTTTTTTCATCGGCGGGTATGGATTCCGTGCATGGATGAAGTGGAGAGTGAGTTAGGTGTTCGCCCTCGTGTGCATGATTTGAGGCATACTCATGCTTCGCGGTTGATTGATGCGGGTGTACCGTTGCCTGTGATTCAGGTTCGTTTAGGGCATGAGTCTATTACTACTACGGTGGGTACGTATGGGCATTTGGCGGTTGATGCTGACTTGCGGGCGGTTGAGCTTCTAGGGTGATCGGTACCCCCTGTTCGTTCTTTTGTTACGTTTTTATTACATTCCCTAATTAGGTACATTCGCTATAAGTGGCTTATAGTGTTTTGTGTAAGCGGGGCTGGTTCGAAAAGCCCTACTGAAGAAAGAACGAAATCATGAAAAAGTACCATTTCCAGATCTTTAGCGCGGTTGAGTTTCACCAAAGCTCTACTAATGCTTGGCTCTCGCACTTCACCACTGATATTTACCCTTCAGAGATTTATAATAATAAGCCCGTCTTTGGCGCTATCGACGCTTTCATGGGCAAAGAAGAAAATAGCGTTACACTTCCTGACTCCCTTGAATTTGATTCATCTGATTATTGGGAAGCTGTAGCAGAAGCCCATGACGAAATCATGGAGCGATTGTACACGCATCTGAAGAAACAACTTGCGCCTATTACCCCCGATGGGTGGCGGCCATATTTCGAACCGGGTAACCCTGGCCGCGTGTATATCAATGGCACCCCGCATGATGTGCAGGGTTTCCGTATTCGCACCGTTCCAGGTTTCAATTCAGGGAAGTAGGAAAAATGGAAGATAACGAAGGCTTTCAGACTAAAGCGGCCAGGCTTGTTAAAGACGCTCTCATGTACATTGTCAGCGTCGAGTTTCCAGACCATACTTTGCGAAGTCTAACCATTGAGAACCAAGGCCGCGAGCGCGCTAAAGCAGAGATTATGGCGGTCAATGATGAAGAGATTGTGTTTGCTACGATTTACGCCGTCTTCAAGAAAAATAAGCGGTGGATTGACCATTGGGAAATGCGAGACGTTATCTATAGTAAACGGTACCTGAAGGGAGATAAATAGCATGTCGCCGCTTCCTGAAAAAGTGTTGTCGCATCTGAAAGAGGTCGTTTCGCGTCCTATGGAGCCAAAGGCGAAGCTGCTGTACTTCGCGCTGGTTGTTGATTCAGGCATGGAAACAATATTTCCTCTAGATGAACAAATGTATCAGGATATTACAGGTATTCATGATGATCACGATTTTATGGTTACCTTATGCAGTCTTGCTGAAGATTACAATCTGATCGACGTTTGCGAAGATGGCGACTTAGAAACATATATCCAGTTCAGGCACATCTAACGACAATCTATTATGCTTCGCCGCCTGGCTTATGGGTAGAGGCCGGGCGGCGCTGTACAACCAGGAAAGGAAAATAAGAAATGTCAGACAACGTTTTACGACTCGTGCGATACGGGGCCGATGAAGCTATGGTGACTCGCAACGCCAAATCCTTTGCGCTGATCCGTGAGACTTCACGCAAAAGCGGTGAATACATCGCCCTCGACTACAACCTAGCGAACATGCCAGGTCTTGAACTGCCTAAGAAGATTCTAGGCGGTGAGAACGCGCCTTCACTATCTGGCAAAACGATTCATGATGTCTTCGAAAAGATCAAGGCAGCTTATGGGGATGATGACTAATGAGCAAGCACCGTGTAGCATTCGGCCTGAATGCCCTGGCAGATTATCTAGGCACAAGCAAGCAGAATCTCTATCAGCTTGTCGCTAAGCATCAGCCACCGCATAGCGTCGAAATCCAGGCAGGCAACAAAACCATCAAAGGCTACGATAAAGACGTGCTGAAGGAATGGTACGACAACCTGCCAGGCAGAATAACCACCGCAACAAAAGCAGGCAACAAAACCTACCAGGCAAAGGCGTGATCGAATGGCTATATATACATTGCACTCACTTAACTTTTCTGCACTAGAAATCCATAGAGACGGTGAACTAGTTGCCACTATGGAAGGTAAAGGCAGTTTTTTTCTACGAACGAGGCAATGGACAGCAACTGATAATAAAGGGCAGACTGTAACAACTGGTCGATCTATCTATGAATGCATCAAAAACTATGCGGCGACACATGGAGATAACAGGATAAAGGAAATTCCGTATACGCATGGTGCACGGGCTACATTCGAAACTATCGACGAGTTGAAAGGATAAAATGTTATGGAGCTTGAACCTTCACAGATAAAATTTCTGCCCTCACCTGATGGCAGTTTCCCAGAGGCTACATATGAGTTCTCTGTATTCGTCAAGATCGTTGAAAAAGTTGATGGTCATCTGCTCTCTTGGAAGTTCCCGCCTGAGTTTCCCCCGGAGGATTTTTCCTTCTTTGAGCAGATTCCTTTTTACGCTAGGTTTTCCCATTCTGTTATTGATTATCTCGAAGTGATTCTAAATCAGATCGGTCTTGAGATTACCTCGTATAAGAAATGTGAAAGTGGTGGCTACATGCTTCGTGTATCTAGTTCTGCAACTACTCTGAACAAACGAGACTTTTACCGGATTATTGGTTGTCCTAACTAACCAGATTGGAGAAAGGATTTACTATGACTAATTTACAACAGTCATCCCTTCAGGTTGTTCAGCGCGGCAATGATGTTTATACAACAGAGCTTGTTTTCCCTGTGCGAATCACGCTTGAACGTAGTAATCCCGGCGAACTTGGAGTTACTTACGAGTTTTCTAAGCTGTTTGATGCTTCTGAGTTCTTCGAGTCGATCCCGGTCCCTTCTTTAGCCCTTGCAAAAGATGGCTTAGTCTTCTTCTTCATGGATACTTTCAAATCATTAGGCTTGAAGGTTGAACATATCAACGTCATAAACCATGAGCAAGTAGACTTTATGATACGCACGGATTCGTTCAAGCTGCAACCTAATTTCAAGCTGCCTGATATAGTGAAGCACGCTAAGCAGACGCTTACTAAATAAAAAAATTTTCGCCCCTCCCAGTGTTTGGGAGGGGCGAATATTTTTGCTGTTTTACGGCTGCTGTGGTGCATCCGGGGTGGAAGTCTTAGGGTAGTCTTCAGCAGGTACTACCCACCCGATACCGGGCACATATACTTCATCCTTCGAGCGCTGGCCGGGCGGGTTCGACTCGAACCGGGCCGCGTCCACATCTTCATGCTTAGGCTGTTCAGCAGGGGCGATAGCTGAGAGTTTGCCACTGTTGCGGTACTCTTCGAAAGCTGCACGAGAGCCGCCCGCCTCGACGGGTGCAGGCTCATTCTTGGAATCTCCCACCACACCACGGGCTGCGGCCTCCATCGCATCGGTGAAGGTCAGCTTATCGCCGGGTGACTGTCGCCCGCCAATGAGCGCGCCTACAGCAGAGAGCAGGATAAAGAGAGTGTTCTTGATTTCTTCAGGCAAACGGATGTCTGCCAGTTCAAGACCGTATGCGATAAGAACAACGATGCTTGAAGCGATCGCGGTTCCTATGGTTGCACCCTTGGTTACGCCGCCTACATAACGGGTTTCATTCATTAGTTTACCTCTGCTTTCAGATTGGTCTTTGCTAGGGTCTCTTCGAGGGCTGCTGCTACGATTGCCTTCAGGTCTTCACCCGATGCATTGACAATCGCGGTGCCACCCTCTGCGGCGGGGCGGGCGTGAATCTCATTCACCTTTGCCCGCAATTCCTGAAACTCGCGGTTCAACTGTCCCTGATTAGAGACACCCTGAATACCATAAGCCCATGATTCAGCTGCACGAGCTGAGTTTCGCATCCAGTTAGCGAGTGTCGAATCGCGGTTGATGCCATCGCGGCCAGGCTGAGAAAAGCTGATAATGTAGTCGATCTTATCGTTCAAGCTCTTCAGCTGATTTATCAGCTGGTTAAACTGTGCTTCAGACAAGTCAAAGTCTCCATTCTGGATAGAATTACTGATTTCTTGCGCGGTATTGGCGATTCCCTGGAACACCTTCAGAGCACGGTTGTAGATGTCCGTCTTGGAATAGGTTCCAGGGCATTCAGTAGCGAACCATTCCCTATGCTCTGTCAAAGGCAGAATACCGTATGTCTTCCAACAATCGGCGACACGCTCTGCTACGGTCTGCAAATCCCCCGCGCTCATACGAGGGTTGCATTCAAACGTAATTGACTGAGCGTTGCCTTTGGCGTTGCCATTTGCCCATGCAGCGGCGGAATGATCAACAATCACACCTACAATGCCATCCGAAATAACCTCATGCGCCGATGTACTCACCGATGGGCTATCACAGAAGAACGACATGACCTGTTCCCAGGTCTGCTGCCACTCAGGTTTACCCCACCAATGCAAGGTAATATTCGTGATCACGCGGGGATACCCGAATGTTGCCTGCACGCGGTTACCCGGCGTGAAATTCTTCGCATCACGATTTGTCACGAGATCATATGACAAAGGCGAACCTCCTTTCTAATCATCTTCAGAAAACCAAACACACAGCGAGCGCGGTTAGTGCTGCTGTTGTGTGTTTGGTTTGTGTGTTTGGTGTGTCTGTTATGGGGCGGGCGGGCCTTTGTTTGGGTCTACTCCTTCGTGCTGGCCTGGTACTGGTATTTCTTGTGACCATTGAAGTAGGGCTTGGATGTAGCCGTCTAGGGCGGCTGGTATTGGCGGCGCGGGTGGTGGTTGTCGCTGGTTGATGTGCGACGTTAGCAAGACAAGGTGTGACATTGCCATCGAGAGAGCGAGGCGGGCGCGATCCTGTCTCTTGTATGCTTCTGCTTGGATTGCCCGTGTGTCTCGCTCCATCTTTTTTGCGTCTTCTTCCATCTTTTCGATGCGGGCGTATAGTTCGTTGTTTTGGTCTCGTAGTGAGTTTAGGCTTTCGATGGTGCTGTCTAGTTTTGCTTTTGCTTTGCCTGCGGTGGTTTCCTCATGTTTGCCGAACCATGAGAAGAAGGCGGTTAGCACGGTTCCTAGCAATGCGCCGATTATGCCGTATAGTGCTTCAGGTGTGTTCAGTGGTGGGAGAGCCGTTTTCTGTTCACCTCCTTATACCTCTAGTCGTTTGATGGCTTGAGCGATTGTGTCTGCGAATGCTTCGCGGGCGGCACCTATCGGGTGGGTTAGTGCGCCTGTGGTTTCTTTGACTGTTACGCCTTTTTGTGCCCAAAAGCCGGGTTCGTTGTCCCATCCATCGCCGCCGAAATATTCGGGGTGTACGGTTCTGAAATCGGCGAACACATCCGCACCTAGTGAAGCTAAGTTCGCGCTGTCGCGGCAATATGCATCGAATGCAAGCATGTTCTGGTTTGCGGTTTTTACGATGGTTTCCCCATCGGGCGAGGTTTTCCCATCGGATGGGATGGAGCCACAGAGAACTACTTTATCGAAGCCTTTGCCGTATTTTTCTTTTACGATTAGATTTGCCGATGCTATATAGCGGCGGGTGAGTTCGATTAGTTTTGCGGTTGGCCAGGGCGCGCCGGGTTTCTCGAACGTCTGGTTCCTGGTTTCGCCGCATACCAGAATGTTTTTCTTATTTGGGTTGAAGTGTGGCAGGATTTTTGAGACGGCCTCAACCATGACTGCCCATGAGATGCCCGCGATTGCGACGTTTGCGGCGGTCATGTTCTTCTCAGATATGAGGGCTGCGAAGTTGCCTATCTTCTGGATGCCGTTGTACGTCCATTCCGCATAGTATGAGTTCGCATCAACGATCAGGTTTGCGCCGTCGAGACTGAATTTCTGCTGCGGTTCTTCAGCTGCGGCTTGGATGATTCGCGGCTGTGTCAGTGGCAGAAGTAGAGCGTGACTCATGGTTTATCCTTTCCCGGCCATTTGGCGGATGGTAAGGTTACCCCATCTCCAACCGTATATTTCCACCGGATCATTCGCACCGTATTTGTTCATCCAACAACGGAATGCGCAAATAGGTTCACGGGTGTTGTCTTTGCGAACAACAGAATAGCGTACAACGCCATCGAGGCGGCGCAATTCGATACCCTTATCGCCTTCCTTCACGGGTACTTCTGTCGCCCCGTAGCTAGACATGTACGCGCCAGAGGTTGCGGGAGCAAACGACGATAAAGCCCATACTTTCTGCCCTTCTTTTTCTTTGACTACCACCGTGGCTTTCGCCGCGCCTATACCCTGCTCCCACCCGGTGCGTATCGTGTCCTTGTTTTCTATATGGCCTTCACCATCGAAAGAGATAAGCACGGCGGCCCCGTCTTTCGACAGAGAGCCGTTGAGGGTTTGCAGCTTTTGATTTCCCAGTTTCATACGGCTAGGGTCGCCCTCAGCAAATTCTTCACCATTCACAGAGTTATGGGCATACTCGAAGGCTACAGACTTACCGGTTTTATCCTTGAAAGCTGTTTTCATGGGGAATCCGCCGTTAGCGGTGGGTAGAAAAAACGCCTTGAGAACTTTAGCTTCCTGGCCTTTCACCCACCCTCCATGCGCTGCCGCATAGCTTAGCTCTGAGAGCTGCATTTCAGTTTCGCTATCTGCGGCTTGGTAGCGCGAGTATGACCATGCTGATTTACCGGCGGGGTTCACTGCTCGCACCTGATAGATGCCACGCATACCCGCCGCCGCGTCAAACTCATACGAAGTACCTGTGACACCCACAGGGTTAGCACCGTCGATAGAGACTTCATATCCTGTTGCGCCTGGCACTGCCTGCCAGGTTACGGTTGTCATTGCCATCTCTTACCACTCTCTCCTAGCCGATACCAGGGGCAGCCGGGCGGCCCCCTGCTGCTACCTGCTCATTAGCCACATAGCCTAACGTGATGCCTTGACCTTCAGGCTTTACGAAAATCAGCAGGCCAGGGGCAGATGGGGCGGAACCTGTCGAGGTTTTCCAGGTTATACCCGCCGGGTGCGATACCACAGCGGTTGTATACACAGCCTGCACCGGCGCATTAGTCAGCTCATACGTGCCAGAGCTAATAGTTTTGATTGGCGGCGTGGTAGCATCCACACCATCGCGACCAGGGTTACCCTGATCTCCCTTAGGGCCAGGTTCACCCTTTGGGCCAGCCGGGCCAGTTTCGCCGCGATCACCCTTCGGGCCGGGCGTGCCAGGCTGCCCGCCACCCGCATATGACTGCTTTGCAAGCTCTCTCTGAACAGCAGACTCAACAGCCGGGGTAAGGCTCTGCACGAGTTCATCCGCAAGCACAGCACGAGCAACCGTGCGAGCTTCACGTTTCACCCCCTCAAGAGGCTTACCGTAAAGCTCCTTCTCCTCATTCACGAGGGCTACACTCTGCAAAGCTGCCGTATTCTCAGACATGATCTTTTCCTACTCTCCCTTAATAACAGCAATCGAAGCCGCGAGCGCGGTTAGTTGTTCCTGTGGTGCGTTGAGGGCTTTGAGTGCTGTGTATTGGTTTTCTAGAATTTTGAGGTTTTCGAGGTATGCGTTTAGTTCGCCTTTGGCCCATGCGATTTGTAGGTTCCACAACCAGGCTGCGGGGATTGTGTCGTATGGGTTTGTTTCGTTTGCTCCGCGTTCGCCGATGGTGTCGTTGGTTAGGTAGAGGTTTCCAACGTTGAGTTTTTCGGCTTTGCGTAGAATTTTGACGGCTTGGTCGAAGCTGGTTACATCGTGGATGCAGTGCCAGAATTTTTGCCGCGGCTGCCCGGCGTAGTAGTTTTCTTGGAGCCATGTTGAGGCTTCATAGAATGATGCTTCGCGTTCAAAGGTCATGAGGTAATCGGCGGCTGCGAGCATACCTTCAGCGGTGAGTGTGCCAGGGTTTGCGACTACTAGACCGGCGGGGAATAGTTTCTTCAGGCGGGCGTGCAACTCAGTGTAGTAGGCAATTTTGGGGGCTTGTTCGTCTTTTCCGTGGACGGCTTCATCTAGGAAGAAGTCTTCCACGCCGAACCAATCATGATAGTTGCGGGCTTGTGCGATAACACTGTCGAGGGATTCTTCGCCGTATTTGGTGCGAATGTAGCCCATTGCTTTTTGCCCGTATTCATCACGGTTGATTTTTAGCTGGTTTTCAAAGTTTGTGTACGAATCAGAGCCGGGGCCTTCGCCGGGGCCTGAAGCCGGGTTGATGATAACGAATGGGATTACGTCTGCGGCTTCAGCGAGCGCCTGCCATTTGGAGCCTTCAGGCTGGTTTCGTAGCCAATGATCGGCGTAGAAGTATGAGGGTACGAAGATGGCGCGGTTGCGACGGCGGTAGTGTGCCTGTTTCGCTGCGATGTTGATTGCTTCTTGAACGTTCCCGGCGGGGGTTTCAGTGGTAGGGGCGGCGGTAATGCTCACATGTTTTAGCGCGCCGTTTACGACTTCTGCGGTAATAATCGCACCTTCGTTTTGCACCACTGTTTTTGCTTCTTCGCGGGCTATTTGGCGTATCTGATCGGTCATAGACTCTCCTAGTCTGTTTCGATACTTAGGGTTGCGGTTCCATCGCCGTTAGGGGTGATTCGGAGGCGGTCTGCTTTTGCTGCGGGGGCGGGTACGAAGGTGTTGTTTGATGGGTGCGGGGCGTAGACGGCGGTTAGGTCTAGGGTTTGCCCTGCCCGTACCGTAATCATGCGAGAAGGCAGCGGTATGGGGGTGCCTGAACTGTCTCGTAGGTTCGGGTATACCTCGTAGGTTGCTTTGCCGTCTTTAGCTTCAGGTGAGAGGGCCAAGGTTATACCAGGTTCACTTGTGGTAATTCCTGATGCCTGCCAGTCTTCTACGATTTCGCCGTCTTGAAGGCGGGCGGCAATTTTTGCCCCCCAAAAGAAGCTACCGTTTGCGGCAAATTCTTCTACTGCACGGAATTTGATTTCACCGTGCAGCGGTTCGTTTTTGCCGTTCACGGTTCGAGGGGTGACAAATTTTCCGATGACGCGGGCTGTTTTAGTCATTGTTGGTTACCTCGCTGATTTCGTCTGAATGAGCTTTTGGTTCCTGGTTATCGAGAGCGATAACGCCTAACTGTAGTTTCGCGTCGAGAAGCGCGTCTCGAAGTTGTGCGTTTTCTTCAGCTAGGTATATGCATTTTGCTTGGAGCTGCTGTACGGTTAGTTCCATGTTTGGTTTTCCTTATCGTTCACGGCGCAGGGGTAGCACAATGATGTCTACCCATGAGTTTGTCGCTTTTGCTCTTGATGCGTTATTCACAATGAGTTTGCACCCGGTCTCGGATAGCTCAGATACGGTAGCTACCAATGCGAAGTCTGTTACAGCTTGGGCTATGACGTATGGTTTCTGCTCTAGTCGGTATGGAAATTTCACATCCCATGTGCGCCATCCGCTGCCTTCTATTTCAAAGTCGCCAACTGGTATGTGGAAAAAATTCTCTGTCTGTGTGAAGAGGCCGTTTATTCGCACGTTTCCTCGCACACGTAGGGCTTCTGTGATGTTCACGCCGCCTTTCTGATCGACAGATAGCCCTTTGATTAGTCCTTGTCTGTCGCCCTCGTTGCGCATTCCGAAAGAGAACCATCCCTGCGGGTGCATGTGGATAACACCGTTTGGGGTGCTTCCTGTTACCTCATGGGGTCTCATTTCGATCACAGATGACACAGAGTCAGCAGGCCCTTCAGGCTCAGTAGTCCAGATTTTCACACCGGGGCGGCCTTCACGAGCTGTACGAAGAGTACCAATGAAGTAATTATCTTTCCCCATCGCGTCGATCTTGACCTGCTGCATCCCGTTAGCGTCGAAAGCCTGGATACCCTCTGCATTGATTTTCACGCCCCGATCATGGGCGATAGATGTTTGCAGTAGACCGGATGTGATGATCTGCGATGCCAGCTGCTCAACCTGAATCTTCTTCGAGATAAGTTCAGGTGTAACAATGTTCTCTATCACGGTTGCACGTTGAAGAACCGCGGCTTCAGTAACTACGAGTTTCTTAGTCTCAGCAGACATAGCGCTAACAATCTCAGCTGCCAGCTTCTCAGTCACGTTCAGCTGCCTAACGTCGAGCGTTCCAGGCACAATAAGATCACGGCCATTGAACGGCGGTGATGCCAACTTCTTTATACCTGCGATAGCGGCTTCAGCTATCTTATCGTCCGAAATAGCCTTGCCTCCTCCACCACCGCTGTTCTCAATTGCACGAATCCTAGACTCAGCATCAGCGAGCGCGGTTTCTGTATTTTGGATAGATTGTTTTGCGGCTTCTACGATTTTTGTTGCTTCGTTTAGGCGTTCGTTGTATTTGGCGATGGTGTCGCCGTTCCACTCATATTTTGTCCCGTTGGCTGCATAGTATGTTACGCCTTCGCCGGGTTGTGCGACTTTTAGGCCGTGTGGTACTGATGCGGGGGTTCTGAGTTGCTGCACGAGGTGGCGTAGTGTGTCGCCTGGGTTTGTTGGCCTTTGATCAATGTAGCCTACCATTGTGCCGCCTGGAAGTCGATAGTGATTTTTCCGTCTAGGGAGCCGTTTAGTTTGATTATCCGCATTCGCCGGGTTCCGTCTGGGATGGATAGCCACCCTGCGGTTGTGACTGTTGCGATGTCTCCTACATGGAAGCTGCCTAGTGGTGTTTTTGGGTTATCCGCTAGAAATGATAGCGTTACCTGGTCTGTCATTACCTGTCTGGATCGTAACGCCCCCCATGCCTTCTGTGTGAGTTGCGTTAGATCTGATTGGTCTGAGTCTGTTATGACGGCTTCTAGGAATGGTGCACGGTGTTTGAAGACGCTGGTTAGGTCTTCTGCTATGCCGATTGCTTTTCCTTCGCCTTCGCCTGAGCCGGTGCACCATACGCGGTGTATGATGTCTTTTCCGGTTGAGTTGATGGAAACGTCTTCGATTAGCCCTTGCGGTACTGTGGTATCGAAGTCTGGCACCCATGTTTGGGGGATGAAGGGGTAGGTTTCGCCGCCGTGGCAGAAGTGCCATTCAATCTTTGTGTGCTGTTCATTGGCCCATGCGGGGCGGATCATGATGTCAGGCCCGCCGATTACTTCAGAGAGTTCTTTCCAGCGTTTGCCGATCATGTTGTTCGATACGTTCCATTTCTCGTATGTTCGTTCGCGCTGGCCGGTATCGCCGGGAATTTCTTTATGGCGGATGGGGAAATACCCGCCGGGGCGATCCATTGCGTGTTTGCAGAGTTCCCAGGCGATGTTTCCTAGCGTCGTACCGCGATACTCTAGATGCTCCCAGATGGTGCGGTTCTCGAATATTTCACGGATACCTTTTACCTTCAGCTCTAGTGTGTGCAGGGTTTCTTTCCCCCAATCCTGCACGTACCCGGCGATGATGGGGTGTTCTGCTCCGTCTGCGGCGGTATGGGTTAGCAGAACGCCGCCCTGTGGTGGTGTGTACCATTCAAAGGATTTTGTCTTCAGGTCTTTCTTCTGCACAGTGAAGGATAGCTCTTCAATGCCGTTGAGGGGGATAGTGAAAGACCCGCCGCTTTCCGGTTCGATTGGCGCACCAATATCACCGGTACTGAGGTTTATAAAATACATTTTGAAGCTCATAGCGGCGGGTCTCCTTCTCTCTAATTATTTATTCGGATGCAACACCCATATCTACGATGGTGAATTGGTCGCCTGCGTAGCGGCGTTCTGTACCACCGCGAACACGCCAATAACGAAAACCCCAAATATGGGAAACAACGTAATGGATTTTGTGCAGGCCGGGCTTTACCGTCCAGACGCGGGCAACATCCCGCGTGTCGAAGACGTTGTTAAACTCGCGCTCTCGACAGAAGATAAGCTCGCCGTCTAGGTACACGTCGTATCGCACAACGCCCTGATCGGCGGTTGTTGCGCTCTCCCACTGGCCGGGTTTACCGTTTGCAACAGTGGATGAAATGCGGATGTCGATGTTACGGTCTGTGGGTACGAAGAATGTTCCTGCGCCGCGAGTGAAGCTGCCTTGATCTCGCGTTGCGTCGTCTTCGTGGTAATGGCGGTGCAGGATGCCTAGCGAACCGCCTACCGGGCGGGAATACACAGGGTTTCCCGATTCTGAGATCGCTGAGGTGGCAGACACGCCGGAGCGCATCTCACGCTTTGATAGCATAACTGCACCTTGAGGTACAGCCTGGCCTATCTTCACTACCGCTGAATTATTACCATCCGTTGCAGGCTGGTTCTGCTGAACATAAATGTATTCTGTTCGGCTCGTACCCGGCGATGCTGGCCGCGTGTTGATGGTCTGTTCTTGCACAGGGATTCGAACTGCTCTGCCTTTGGCTAGATGCGCAACCACTGCACCGGCGTTCACCTTCCACGCAAGCGTCGAGGTGCCTTCCACTGTGCAACCGTTGATAATGCCTGCTTCTGGATATTCGGCGGCTGTAATGGCCTGAATATCTTCAGGTGTGGTACCCACACCTTCCTTAGTGTTTGCTATACCGAATCCTGTAGCCATCTTTAGGCCTCCTAAATATATGTATCCGAAAAGTTCACATCAACCCATCCGCTAGATGGCGCGAGCGCTTCCACTGCCACTGTGAAGGGCGAGTTTGCGGGGGCGGTGTGCCATTGGCGGCGGGTGAGTTCTGAGGTTTGGTCTGATCCGCCTATGATAATTGTTCCTTTGCCGCAGTCTATGATTGCGGGGTTTGCGGCTTCGATAGCGTAGGGGTATTCGATGATACGGTCGCCTGCGGTGATTCTGAAGCCGCTGGCCCAATCGCCTTGTACCACATATATAGGGTGTGCGTCTGCGTTTCCCTTATGTTGTATCGTTCCTGCCTGCGGTGGTTTTTCGCCGAAAGATAAAACACCTGAAGGGGCGGGCGCGAAGAGCGGGAACCTTAGCCCGGTGCCTGTATCTGCTGGGAATAGCTGATAGACGCGAGGCGGGGATTTGAGGAACGGATCAGGGGCTACTAGCGGAACCTCAAACTCGACGGCTGAATCACCGAGCAAGGTTGTTTTCGGCGCGCCGTCGAGGCGAACACGGGCGGTTAGCACTAAGCCGTTGTCTGTTGCCACGGTGAGAGAGCCTAGCCCGCCATCCCAGACTAGACCTGAGATGAAGCGGGCGGCTATCTCGCGGGCTTCCATACCGGGCATGTTTAGTACGCCTTTGAGTGTGATTGTTCGAGCAGAACGGCGGGCAGGGGCAGACAGGAAGCCATGCCCAATTTTGCGTTGAGCATCGGAGTTTTCTACCCCTACGCCGCCGTACCATCCCTCTATGTCTGTTGCCCAAAATTCGCCGTCCTCTGAGGGCGCTTCATAGGTGCTCATAATGAGGTTCCCATGAGCGCCTTCTAGAGTGACTTCATAACGCATTACACTAAGATGCCTTCCATGTGATGGGCGAATGCTTCGCCGAATCGTTTTCCGAAACGGTCAGGGTCCATGTCTTCATGACCCTTGACGTTTACGGTGATTCCTGATTTCTGGCCGTATCCAACGCCGGGGCGTGCAGAGAAGCTACTCGATGGCGAAAGCGGTTTGATGTTGCCGTGTGCACCGGATAGGTTCACACGCCCGTCGATTTCGTCAAGCACGAACACGTCTGCCAGCTCGCTAATGCCGTCTTGTGCAGCATCAACAATCGCGCCGGTCAGATCGTGGACTGAATCAACAACCATGTTCGCGTTCTTGCTAATGCCTTCTGCCAGACCGGCGGGAATCCACTTACCCACCTGATCACGCATGACACGAGACGGAGAGTGAATACCTAGCGGGCCTTTCACCCAATCAGGCAGGCCAGAGGCGATGTTCTTCACAGCATCCATAACCGCGCCTGCGGCTCCCTTGATGCCGTTCACAAGACCGTTGATGATGTCCTGGCCGATCTGTGTAACCCTTCCAGGTAGGCTAGTCAGAATATTTATGATGTCTGTGCCTAGCTGTTGGAAGAAGTTCTTCACGGAATTTACGCCGTTTTCAACGCCGCTTTTAATTCCGTTCCAGATTCCTTCAAAGATGCTCTTAATGCCGTTCCAGACTGCTTCCCAGATCGCCTTGATCAGGTTGAGAACGTTCTCGATAATTGCCTTGACGATGTTGATAGCGCCTTCTACAACGCCCTTGATCACGTCCCAAACGCCCTTGAGAATGTTCTTGATGCCTTCCCAGACCATCTGCCAGTCGCCCTTGATCACACCGGTAATAACCTGAATGATGCCTTGGACGATTGTTAGCGCGCCTTGGATGATAGGCACAATTGCCTGGAAGACAACCGTGACAATATTCAAGATCGCCTGGATAGCAGGAATGAGAATCCCTAGCACAGTCTGCACGAGGGGCAGAATCGCTTCGATAATCGACAGGAACATCGGAATGAACGTCGAAATCACAAGAGCGACAAGAGGAACAATCGCTACCGCAATGCCTGCAATAACTCCTACAAGCTGCGTGAACAACGGCATGAGAGCCGTAAGAACATTCGAAGCCAAATCCAAAAGCACGCCCGCAAGCTGCCCAATCATAGGAAGAATTGGTGCTACTGCGGTACCGATTTGTACGAATGCCTCGACAAGCTGCGGTATTAGTGCCATAACCGCGCCGCCTAGTTCTACGAAGGCGGGCAACAGCTGCCCTATGATTTGTTCAACGACAGGCGCGAAGGCTGTTACGATGTTCGCACCAAATTCTACGAACATGGGTATGAGCTGCTGCACCATAGGCAGTAATGCCATGAACTGCGTAGACATGGTTTCGAAGAACTGCGTGAACACTGGCCCGAGGTTAGCGAATGTCGCTTGCAGCACCTCAAACACCCGCTGTATCACAGGCAGAACCGCGTTGAACGAGTTCACAAGTAATGTGCCTACGGCTTCGCCTAGCCGCGAGAGTGGTTCCATGATGGCAGGCACCACGGGGGCTATGCCCTGCAACAGGCTTGAGAATGCGTTCCCTAGAGATTGAATCGCGGGGCCGATCTGTGCAATGGCTGGTTGCAGGGTTGTTATCAGGTCGTTTCCGAATGCAGCGAGCGCGGTTCCTATGGCTTGCAGTACTGGTTGTATTGCGGCCATGAGGTTTGCCCATATTTGGCGGCCTGCTTCTGTTTGGGTGAAGAAGGCGGCTAGGGCTGCTGCTGCGGCGGCGATTCCTGCAAGTATGAAGGTGAAGGGGTTCGCCCTGATTGCTGCGGTGAGTGCTCCTATTGCGGTTCCTGTTGCGGATGTTGCGACTTTGAAGACGGTTACACCTGCTGCTGCGGCGCGGGCTGCGAGGTCGTATGCTTTGAATGCGATGGAGCCTGCTTGTGCTGATTTGCCTAGCTCTGCGATTTCTGCTGCGGTGCCTGCACCGCCTGCCATGAGCTTCCATCCTTCAGCGAGGTTCTTTACCGCGCCTACGGTTCCTGTTACCGCGTCTGTTGCTGTTTTCCATCCGTCGAGGGCGGATTTTCCGATGCTAATTCCTGTTGCCACGCTCTTGTAGGCTATGGCTATGCCGCCTACGGTTGCGATCAGTGCTGTTACCGCGCCTTGATGTGCGTTCATGAGCTGTGAGAGCTGGAACAGTGCGGTGGATACGCCTTCAAGGATGGTGATTAGTGCACTGAATGCGGCTTCTAGACCTGAGCCGCCTACGGAGCCGCTGAGGTTTAGAATGGAGTCTACGAGGGGCAGGAATGCTGTTGCTAATGCGCCGATGACTCGAATCAGATTTAGGCCGATGCCTGCGAATGAGTGCAGTACGACGGGCAGGTTTGATCCGAGTACTTCGCCGATTCTGCGGGCAGCGTCGATAATGCTTGTGCCATGCCCTGAGAATGCGCCGCCTAACCTTGTCAGCTCTTCCTTGATAAGCCCTGCTGTAACTGCGAACGCGGTTCCTACCCACGGAGGTATCGCGTTCACGAATGCTTCACGGAATGCTGTTGCCGCCTGCACGGCTGTATCGAATCCTGCTTTGACGGCGGGGCCGATAGCGCGGGCGGCGTTTCCTGCAAGAGAAACGAGGCTTTCGAGCGCGCCGCCTAGCTGTGTACCAACGACTTTGCCGAATGCCTCTACTGGTTTCATCCAATCCTGGAATGCCAGGAAGAATTTCGTAAGCTGCGGATAAATACCCTGTAGGACGTTAGCGCCGAAACGTCCCATCGCGGCTTGTGCGTTAGCGAATGCGCCGGGTAGGGTTTTGCCCATTTCGTCTGCAACTGTACCGGATGCTTTAGTCATGGCTGCTTCGAACTGCTCAAAGCTAATCTCACCCTTAGAAGCCATCTTGAAGACTTCATCGGAGGTTACGCCGAATTGATCAGCGAGCGCCTGATAGATTGGGATGCCCCGGTCTGCTACCTGTTGCAGCACGTCGTTTTGGGCTTTTCCGAGGGATGCCACTTTGTTGTAGATGGCTCCCATTTCTTCCATGCTAGAGCCTGAAGCGGCTGCTGAGTTGGAGACTGATTTTAGGACTGCTTCGAGGCGTTCGCCGGGCTGGATGCCTGCGGCGACTGCACCGGCTGCGGCTGTTGCCGCCGCGTCGAGTCCAAATGCGGTTCCTTTCACGGCGGCGGATGCGTTCTGCATAATCAGTTCGACTGATTGCGCATCGTTACCTAAGCCGCGTAGTTTGGCTTGCGCCATGTCGATTGCTTTTAGGCGGTTGAAGCCTTTAGTGAAGGCGGCTCCTAGTGTGCCACCTATGGATATGCCAGCGAATGCTTTTGCGACTAGGCCGGGGATGGTGCCACCGAATATTTTCCCGAATGCGGATGTTGCACGGTTTCCCGCGCTTGCTCCTGCCCTATCGCCTGCGTTTGCAAACTCAGAGACAATTTGAGCGCCCGCCCCTTTGGTCGAGGCCAGCACTGTTACATAAGCCTTTGCAAGCTCTATTCCTCCTGCCATGCTTTACCTTCTTCCTTTGGGGGCGGGCAATTCTTTTATCGTGTGTTTTCCGGTGCTGCACCCATGCGCTTCTTGAGCCATATTTCGGCTTCTGTGAGAGACATAGTTTTGTTTCCACCGAGCTTTGCGGTGGATTCATCCTGTATCCCTGGCCGTGGTATGGGCTTAGGTTTACGGCGGCCCTTCTGCCCGTCTTCTGACCGTTGCCAGTTCGCGGTGACAAGCTGATCAATAGCGGCGGCTAAAAGGTGTGCGTTCATATCCCACCCACCGGATAGGGCCTCTGCCAGCGCCCCGCCTTTTGGTGGGTTTGCCGCAATGGCGGCGGCAATGCAGAGGCCGTATTCCTGTGCGAGGGTTTCTACGGTTGCGCCATAGAAGCGGATGCAGTCAATTTGTAGAAGCTCGCGGTGTTTGCGGAGTATGACCGCGAGCTTTAAGAGTTTGGGTTCAGTTCTTCCATGAGGTCGAGGAAAAACTCAGAATACGCGCTGAAGGGTACCTTTCCGGTTTCGTCTCGAAGGACTTCCTTCAGCTCCTTCACCTGCTCTTCGCCTAGAATCGCTTTAGTCACGGTGAAGACGGCGCGGGGGTTACCATCCTGCAAACCGACGATTTCCTCCATGAGGTCTGCATCGTCGAGCGTGTCTGTATCTACCGCCCAGGTCTTGCCGCGAAGTTCCACTTCTGCGATGGTGCTATCAGATTTCTTAGGGCGGTAATCCTGCGGCTTCACGATGCCGTACTCATTAGGACGGGCAACAGCTGCGGGGCGGTTATTGGGCTTACGCTTCTTTTTCTTTGACATGTCAGGTCTCCTTTATGTTTTGGGTCTTCCTATGGTGTGGTTCTGCCCCGGCGTAGAAGACCCAAAACGCCGGGGCAGAAAAACATGAGGTTACTAGGCCATGTACTGGTAGACCTTGACACCCTTCGAGTCAGGGTAGGCAACAATGGTTACCTGGTAGCCGATGGCCTCTTCATTCTTGAAGGTTACTTCGCCGCGTTCTACAACCTGACCATCTGGGATAACAAGGCGGACGGTCTTGTCACCGTCGAGAACGTCAAGAACATAAGTCTCGTGCTTTGCCTGCTTACCCGTGATCTTGACTGCGGTCGCGGTTGCGTCAGGATCGGAGTAGAACAGTTCGAGAACTTCTTTCTTAGTCTCGATCATGGTCATTTGGTAGCTGACCTTATGCGATGTCTGGATCGTGCGAACAATGTCGCCGTTCTGCCATGCCTTAATGTCGCTAGTGTCAGCGTCAATAGTCTGCGTTACGCCATCCTCTGAAATGTATCCGAGATCAACGAATGCGCTGTTCAGCGGCGGCGTTGCGGCTGCACTGGTAGGCAGGGCCGTAGCCAAAGGCGCTTTATAGAAGGCACCGGATACGGCGACGCGAACATTTGAAGCCTGGTTTGCCATATTCTCTTACTCCTTAGAGCGAAGTCTCTAGCGAGCGCTTCGCGGTTTCGTCTGTGATTTCTTGGCCTCTGATGCTGATTCCCCAGTTTTGGCGGAATCGTGGAATGTCTGCTTCTGCATCGGGTAGCCATACGATGCCGCCAATCGGGGCGGTGCGGTAGATGGTGAATCCGTAATGCTGCCCTTGTAGGGCGGTCAGGTATGCTTGCGCAAGTTCTGCTAATCGGTATGCTTCGCGTTCATCATCTTCTACCCACACATCGAGAATGAAGTTTTTCGTTGCGTGGATGACTGATTGTGTGCTGCCACCGGATGGGGTTATCAGAATGAATTTTTGAGGGCGCGGGTTTGATACACGGGCGATATGCACAGGAACACTAAGGTTGTGTTCCAGGTACCTTTTCAGTACGGCGTTTATATCGTCATATACGATCAGGTTTCCCATTATTTACCCCATCCTGCAACAGCCTTGGAGAGTGTTCCGTGTTTGCGTTCTTCTCGCATCCCAGCCGCGCCGTTGGCGTAGACATGGGCTGTTGCGGTTTTGCCGCCTGCCCTGACTGAAGTCGAGAAGTTATCCCCGGCGCGAGAGCGAACCTTGTTTGCCTCTAGGGCTAGAAGCTGCTGCATACCCGGTGATGTACGGAGCGCGTAGAAGCCGGGTAGGTTCAGAACCACTTTCGTTTTCGCCATGTTGTTCTACCCTTCTACCCTCTTGAGGTTGATACGGTAGCCGCCGGTGAATCCAAAAGGGCCATTCGTGTAGTCTTCAGGCCATCCGATTACGGTGTATTCAAGACCTGTAATTACAATCTTATCGCCGGGGCTACAGAATGGTTCCGGGGCGTAAAGGTCGAGGTCTCGCTTCACACCCGTTCCTAAGTCTCGAATCTCTACATCCGGTGTGGGAGGTGCCCAAGCATACACGGGCGTTGAGACTGGCGGGGCGAACGTCTTACGCTTCTTACCCCATTCGTCTTGTGCCCCTTCAGCTTTCTTGTAGTGCATGACCTGCTTTTGCGGGCGCATGATCAGCATTAGCGAATACTCCCATCCATAAGGTCATAAGCGAATGCCTTCTGTGCACCCACGCCTAAGAGCTTCTTCTCTGCCTTAGTCAGATAGAGCGCCCCGTTTGGATTGGAAAAACTCACCTGCTGGTTGAACGGCCCGGCGGTCTGCGTGATAGATGATGCGCCATCGGGAAACACAGATGCGATGATCGAGCGTTTGACAATGGCGCAAGATACCATGATGATTACCTGGCGTTCGAGCTTATCCCAGCGCGGGGCCGATGCCCGGATAAGCACGCCTGCATCTGATAACAGTTGATTGGCGTGTTCATCCGAGCCGGGCGGCATATCAGGCCAGCGAGCACGCAAATCTTCAGCTGTGACTACTGGAAATGTGTTTGTCATGCTCTCTATGGCCTTTGAACTAGATGGTGTACTTTACGAATGCGTCCTTATCGGCGACAAGCAGACCGTATTCGGCCTCTGCACGCACTGCTACGAGGTTGTTCTCGAAGAGGGAAACGAGCTTTCCGCCGATGGTTACTGCGGCCTCTGTGGATACGTCGAAGGTGATCCCGCCGACGGTACCCCAAACAACCTTTGTGAAGTCGCCGCCGAATCCGACGGTTGCGCCGGTCTCAGTGGATGGGGCAACCTCTTCAGCAAAGAGAGCGTTTCGCCCTAACAAGGTGCCAGAACGTACCGGCTCTGCGGTGCCATTGGTGGGAGCAGAGATGAAGATAGGTCGCCCGGTGGTATCCATTGCGGTGTTCATCATTGGTTCGACAATATCGTCGAAGACGAAGCCGTTTAGCTTCTTGCGTGCCTTTGCCAGCAGGTCGAGGCCGTTGTTTATATCGCCGAAAAGGCCGCCCTGCGGCTGCTTTGTGGTACCGAGCTTCACGGCCTTAGTGGTGGCTGCGAGGTTCTGCTCTGCACCAAAGGGCGAAGCGGTTCCGTGCAGGGCCGCCGCGTCGAATGCCTTTGCGAAGGCTTCGCCGATGTCTTCGCGGATAAGGCTCATGAAGTTACCAGGATTAGCACGGACAACTTCAGCAGAGACAGGGATGATGACCGCGAGCTTCTGCGGCTTGATGGTCTTCAACGCCACCTTTTCATCGGAGACGGGCTTAGCCGCGCCTTCTGCTACCCACCCGGCGCGAGGCTTGGAGGTAACTACGGGTACAGCCGCGCCATTGGCGGAAAGCGGTACCTGTCGTGCAAGCTGCTGCACGACGGAGGCGCGGCGGGTTTCTTCGAAGTACGCCTGTGCAACGGCGGGCTGGATAAAACCGGAAAAATCGGAAGAACGTACAGCGTTCTCTACAGTCATAGTCTTTTACTCCTTGGTTTAGCGAGCGCCGAGCGCTGCCTTGAGTTTGTCTAATAGCGGATCGCCGTTTAGGGGCATGTTGAGTTCACCCTCTGATGGGATGATCGTTTTCTTGACAGGGGTATCCGGGGTGAGAAGTTCTGCGAGCTGTTTTGCGTGTTCTTTCAGCTCTTTTTCATCTGCACCTCGAAGGGCTTCAGCGGGTACGCCGTATTCTTTTGCCGCGGCGGTTCGCCATTGCTGTACCTGGTTTGCTTTTTCGAGGCCAGCTAGTTTTTCTTCTGCCTGCTCTGCGCGGGTTTTGAGTTCATCTGCTGCGGCTGCGCGGGTTTTCAGTTCGTCATAGTCAGCGAACTTATTCCGTGTGCGTTCTAGCCGTTTTGCGATGATGCGGTCTAGCTGTTCCTGCGAGGTGATCGGGTGAAAGCCTTCTGCTTCTGTGGCTTCTGCTTTCTCTGCTTCAGGTTCAGGCGCGGCGTTTTCTTCTTTTACTGCTTCTGCCTGTTCTGTGGTTTCTGCCATTATGGTTTGCTCCTAAATGCGCCGTCCCTAAATGGGGACGTATTGGCCAGGCGTTTACCCCCGCCTGTTTCGGGTAAGTCTAGTTGGTTCGCGGGTATATATCTGGATATAACTCGCGCATCTTTGCGACAATATCGACGGGCTTCAGACCGATTGAGTAGCCTAGCTCTTTCTCTAGTGCGTCTCGTGCAGCCTCGTACCGCTTATAGTCTTTGTCTGGCGCGTATCCTCTAATCTTTGGTGGCTTGCCCCATGCAGGCACGATCACACAGTCGCAATGGCCGTGGTAGCCGCGTTTGATACCTGCGGCTGCTTTCTCAGAGGTGTACACGAATCCACGGGATGCGAGCATTCGACAGAATGGGCAGGTTTCATTACCTGCTGGCACTCGTGCAAAGCGTGGCTTCGAGTGGTCGTTCTTGACGCTCTTGATAATGGTCTCGCGTGAGCCTGCCTTGACTACGCGATCAATGAAGCTACTAAGGTCGCCGGTGAGACTATCGAGCGCATCGGGATTGTCGTTCAGGCGTGCCATTAGCCACCTGACTTTAGCGTCAATTTCATCAGATGGCATATCATCGGCTAGGGTTGCGCTGAAGTCTTCATCAATCACGGCGCGGCGTAGGGTCTCGTACCAATCTGCGGTTAGGCTTGCTGCACCGCCACGATATTTACCTAGCGTCTTCTCAAGGTGCTTGATCAGTTCATCGCGGGTTACGTTGATGGGAGTACCGGGCGGGATTTTGAGCATCCCGGCCAGTACTTCATCTTGAGCTTTTTCTGATAGAAGGTTGAGCGATGCGACGAGCTTATCTAGTTCCGATCGGATTTCATCTTGTCGAGACGCCATGCCCAACCTCCTATCAAAATCTATTCTTCAGGCTTCACACCCGCATCGACTGCGGGCTTCTCTTCACCTGAAAAGTTATTATCCACTTCAGTAGTCGCCTCCTTAGGCTTCTGCTGCTGTGCAGTGGCAGCGAGCGCTTCTAGGATTGATGAACCTTCAGCGCGGCGCTTGTCTGCAATGAGTCGTTGAATCGCCGAATCGTCATAACCTAACTTTTCTAGGATTACCGGTGATTGTGCGAGCCACGGCATGACCTGAACTTGCTTCAGCACTGCATCGGCGGCGGCGGCATCTGAGACATGCACGGTGGGAGCGAACCAGGCTTCTACCTTTGTTAGCCCCTCGATCTTAGACGGATCGTTGATACCCTCTCGAAGCATCACCGCTGTTACACCGATGCGGTTCAGTGCTGATTTGAAGCCTCGAATGGTTCTATCTGCTGCCAATCGGAGCGGGTCTCGCTGAGATTGAATCGCTGAATCGGAGGCCGGGTTATCTGATGGGAATCCCAGTTCATCAATCGGGATTTGCGACTCAGCGGCCAGCAGGGATGCCCATTGCCGCAACTGGTCTGTGTGCGGCTGCATGCTCATTTGTGAGAACTGCCCTACCTGTGGCACTTGACCGTCTTCATCTCGTGAGATGGTCAGCATTTTAGACATGACCGCTGACCATTTGGAGCCGGTCAGTGCGTCTTCATCTGCACCGAGCAGGTAGCGTTGAGGGCTTGCGTAAAATTCGGCGCTGATTTCGGATCGCACGACGGTACGAATCGCTGAATCGGTTAGAGACATGACGGCGCGAGAAATACGCGAGCGCCCAAAGGGCTTGCGAAGGTCTGCACCGGATACGACAGGCACAATGAGCGGGCGGCCTGTAGGGTTTGGGATGGTTTCAATCTCCCAGCCGCCGCCTGCTATGGCCTGCATGATGACTGTCTTATCAGGGAGGTACACGGTGACTTCACGCGGGGTTATATCGCCGCTGTTCGATGTGTCAGCTTTGGTGATAGATAACCCTGCTTTGAGGTTGCGGGTGCGTTTATCCCATATGCCTGTTGCCCAATGCGCCGATTTCGGCAACAGTAGGATTTCAGGCTCTCCCTTGCTCTTATCTCCCTGCGTGATCGTTATGAATGCACAAGAATGAGTGAGAGCAGAAGCGGCGGTTTGTGCGAATGTCTCTCTGAAGTCGTTATCGGCAACGATGGTGTTTAGCCCGTGCGGGTCTTCATCTTCACCCGCGGCAACGAACCTCTCAAATTTGATGCGGTCTGCGAGAACATCGACGGTTTTCGCTGGCCAGCCTAAGACGCTGTTGATATTCTTCAGCGCGGGCGGCGTTGAGATACCTAAGTCCTTCAAGCCGATCTTCTGATCGTAGTATTGTTGCCTAATAATGTTCCGAGCGCGTTTCTTGTCGAGGCGCTGCATCATTTTTTGAACGAGTTCAATTTCGGATGCAGATAGCGTTTGCTCTGCGTGCTGAGTAAACCCGGCGGGTACGCCTTGAGTGATCATACGCTGATTACCTGCTTCCTTTTTCCTTTTCGTCTAGTCATTTTCGCGCCCCAAAACGCGAGCGTTGCGGCTTCAAATAGTGACACAGAGCCGCCTTCAGGGGCTTGCCATCCGAAGCCGCCGCGAGTGCCAATCTTTCGGCGATGCGCCGATAGTGCCTGCTGTGTTAGCTCTGGTTGTGCACTGTGGGAGACGGTCTCACTAATCACAGCTTGATCAAACATTGCGTGTGCTGCGATGACCTGCTCTAGCGAGGGCTGCCATATCAGAGTCTTTGACCGTACACCGTTTTCCCTCAAGGCGTTCACGAGATAACCCACGCCTGCTTTGCCGTCGATCACGATTTGCGCGGCGCGGTCTGCACGCTCTACGAGGAAATCCACGAGCCATGTTGTGCCGCTAGATAGCGGCTCTGAACGGATGCCCTCAATGAAGATCGGGCCTTCTTCAGGGCGGCGGGCAACAGCGAGCGCAACCTCTAGCCCATCGGGTGAGAATCGCACGCCGTATACATCGCGGCCTGACTCTGGGAGTTCTCCTTCTAGCCTGTTCCATGCTTCAGGTTGGAATGCCTTGTTAGCGAGCGCCTTTTCATCCCAGATACCTAAGCCTTCGCGGCGGAATGAATCTTCAGAGCCTAAGAGCTTTTTCATGCGTTCGAATGCTGTTGTTGAGACGCGGGCCGGGTACGATGGGTTAGCTTTTTCCCATTGTTTCTTATCGTCGAGTCTTGCGCCTGGATCGGCGGAGCATTCGATATAGAGCGTGTCTTTATCGCCTTTGAGTGCGTCTTCGCGGCGCTGTGTGAAGACTTCGCCGGGGTCTACCGGGCGCGGCGGTGTACCCATCATGATTACAAGGCCGTTTGGTGCTGCGTTGGTTGCAGGCACCATATCATCCATTGCTTTTTCAGTCAGAATTTGGGCCTCGTCCATGACGATAACGTCTACTTCAGGAAAACCACGGCCAAAGCCGTTTTCACGAGCGCCGAATAGGACACGCGAGCCGTTTCTAAACTCGATAGCTTCCTGGCCTGCACCACGGCGGATATGGGCAATGAACGGTTTAATATCCTGCCTGTTCACGATGCCCTGCATCGCCGAAAAGGTCTCATTATGCGTCCTTGAGCGGTGAGCACTCCATAGCACTAGCGTGTTTGGCTTGGCTGCACAGAGCGCGAGAATAAACCCGGCGATCATGTGAGTCTTTCCCACCTGTCGAGGGATGGAGACTACAGCGCCGCCGATGCCACAGGCGTACATGCCGTTCTCACGCTTTGCGAAAATCAGCTTACCTATGCCGATCTGCCATGCGTCGAGCGGGTACCGCATCCTGACAAGCTGCTTAGCGATCATTGGCCAGGCCGTCGATACTACGCCTTCAGGTATGCAGAGATGCCTAGCAACTTCAGATAGAAGCCGGGTCGAATGGGAGGTCTGCTTCTTCACCGTCTGGAACCTCCACGTATTCTAGTTCATTTGCCACTGCTTCAAGGTCGCTGATTTCCTTATCGAGGTCAGCGAACCTACGCACGAGCGCGGCCAAATCCCTAGCGAGTGTGTTCTCAGAGTCGATATGAGCTGCCAGTTTTAGCCGCATGGCCTTTAGCCTGTCGAGCTGCGTACCGTGCATAGTTGCACTAGTCAAAGAATGTTCATCGTCGAGAAATTCTTCATGATTAATAGGTGGTAGATGCTTTACATTAGCCATTTCTGCCCCTTTCAAAAAGAATCCCAATAAATAATAAATATCCACCCTTGATTATAACTAATCAATTGTGGAAAAAACCGGTGAATATATCGCT
>ERZ773265.252-NODE-252-length-34755-cov-111.985014_pt1 | contig 34755 bp, 20 predicted proteins | sample MGYA00580512_ERZ773265 | MGnify/ENA primary metagenome ERZ773265 (study PRJEB29015, sample SAMEA2738169) | human oral metagenome | biome: human oral; feature: human-associated habitat; material: saliva | place: China | collected 2183 ... | reverse complement strand
AGGGAACCGGCGACGACCATCGAATCTTCGTTATTTTCTCGATGTGCGCCGCGGTGCGTTGCACCACCGGTACGTAGTTTCAGTTCAGTCATGAGAGGTCTATCTCCATTGTGTAGTTCACGCGACGAGTCACCGCCACGGGGTCTACGTTACCAAAGCTTCTAACATTTCGCGTTCCTTGAGAGGTGAGAGTATAGCGATTTCCCACCTGTCGGAGCGTGTTTGCTGTCTCATTATCGGTCAGCACGGTACCCGGTTCAGCCAGGGAAACCAGGCGCGCAGCCAGATTCACACTGGAGCCGTACACATCACCGCGGTTAGCCAGAACCTCACCCCAAATGAAGGCGACACGTGCATCCGGCAGTTGCGGGTCGGCACCAATCTTTTCGGAGAGCTGCAGGCTGATTTCTGCGATAGCGTCCGGGGTTTCGGTGAGGAAGAAAACTTCGTCACCGAGAGTCTTAATAATGCGACCGCCCAGGGGTGCAATAACGTCCAGGCAACTCTGCTCGAAGTGGTTGATGAGCTGAGAAAGAGCCGCCGCGTCTAGGTTACGTACCAGAGAGGTGTACGAAACCAAATCCACGAATCCTACGCCGCGCACCAGGGGCAGGCGGGAGAGACCGGAGGTGGTCACGTTGTTTTCGCGCAATCCCAGGCGTAGGATTCCGGCGTACATCTGACGGCGGTATGCGTACAGCGCCAGACGCTCGAGAACCTCAAGGTAACGCGGGAAGTCCTTAAGAAGCTTGCGGCGGGCATCATTATCGCTGAGGTTTTCGGTGACCATGATGTTGTGCACGAGCGCCTCAATCTGCCAGGCGACGGTGCGGTCGGTCAGTTGACCTTCGGCGCGCACGAGGGATGCCACATATTCCATGCGGATGTCGCCCTCTGCGTCCAACTTCTGCAGGTCGGCGAGCATCTGCACGTCTGTTTCAGTGAAGTAGGGCGAGTGGTTGGGGATCGTCGGGAAGCCCATGTTGTGCCAGATGCGCTGGGCAGTTTCGAAAGGAAGTCCGGCGCATTCTGCGGCTTCTACGGGGGTATAGCGGCGGCCCTGTCCCAGGAGCGACTTTTCGAGGGCTCGGATTCCTGCTTTGGATTCCTCGTCGCGGTAGATATTATTCTGCGCGAGATTCTGCAGGATTTTGAGGTTGAGCATTTGGGTTTCGGGGCCCATGGTGGCGCCGGTGTCCTGCGGAGAGTGCGCAGGTTCATGGTGGTCTGCCGTGCTCATTGCCGCTGCCGCTCCTTTCATCTCTGCCGGAAAATACTGTCTGGTTTACACCGTGGTGGCACGAGGTTACGAGGTGCCTCGTTACGCTCTGTGGGTTTTGCATTGCGTCACTGCGATGATGCTCACCGTGTAGCGCCTTGTTAATATACCCCTCCGCTGTGGTGTTTGGGTCACAAAAGCGCCCGCACCCTAGGATAGTTTAGTGGAGTAATTCACATTTAAGAATACTCTAATCCGCATTTTTTCGGCAGATTTAGCGACTGATTTAGGCTCTGAGCCAACCCGACGGCTCCCGCCCGAGTCGGCGGCGGGGGCGAAGAAGCTCTAAATATAGCGAGAGCGCAGGGCGTAGTAGTCGCGTCGAGCGGCTTTAATTTCTTTTTCAAAACGCTTCGGGTCGGGCACATAGGTCAGGCGGTGATGCACGCCGCGGCAGACCACGTACACCGAACCGTAACCTAGCCAGGCTCCCGGGCCGCGCTGTTTTGCCCAACGCTCCCCCATGGAATCCAGGTAGAGGGATTCGTCTCCGGTTCGGGTCATCACACCGCGGCGAACCACGAGCCGGTGAGTGGTCAGCAGGTAGTAGGTGGTTGCCCAACGCCAGGCGGTGCGCACAGCACCGAGCAGGGCCCCTACCGCGCAGATCATGCCGAGAGTCCACAGAATCGGTGAGGACCGTGCCGTGGAGGCGAAGGTTGACGCGGCAATCGCAACCAGCAGGTAGGCAAGCGTGGGCAGCAGGGCACCGTAGTGCTGTCGGGTCGCAATGATGACATGCTCACCGGGGTTGAGTTTTCCGCGCAAACGCATGGTGGTCCTTAGCTGTGCTGGTTGTTATATTCCGGCTGGAGGCGCCGGTCGAGGTGGTGTGGGTTGAGGGGTGTTGCCGTGCCGGGCAGAAATTTTGTGGGCTGAAATTTTAGGGGTTGGTTCTAGTGTGCCTGCTGAAAATCTCCGTAGCTACCGTTGGCGGGGCGAAGGTGCTCAATATCGCCCACCGCGTAGGACTCTAGGGCCCCATCCTCGCGGCGGATGAGGATGCGCCCCTGCGCATCGAGGTCTTCGGCGGTGCCTTCTACGGTGCTTCCGTCGGGCAGACTCATGCGCACGCTGGCGCCGAGAGTGGCGGTGGCGGCGCGCGCCTGGTCAAGCAGGCTGAGGCTATCAGGGGTGAGCGGGTCGGGGCGTTCAGGGTCGCCGCCGGCGCGCACGAAGGCGTGGTAGCGGCGGGCGAAGATGCTCAGCAGTCGGGTGAGCACCTCGGAGGAGTCGATGACCTGCCCGGTACACAGGCTCAGGCTGGTGGCAGTGGGTACGGGTAGCTGCTCGGCGGACATGTTCGTGTTCTGTCCGATGCCCACAATAATGCTGCGCTGCCCCTCGGTGGAGCCGCTTTCGGGAACGAGCTGGGCGAGAATTCCGCACCCCTTAGCGCCCTGTGCGATGACGTCATTGGGCCATTTGAGGGCGGCGTCCACGCCGTAGCCACGCCAAATATCGACCACGCTGAGCCCGGCGATGAGGGTCAGCCAGTGGTAGCTGCCTTCGGGTAGCTCTCGGGCGAGCGGGTCTGCGGAGGCGTGCGGGCGCACCACGATACTCGCGGCGAGGCAGGCTCCGGGAGGGGCGGTCCAGGCTCGGGCGAGGCGGCCGCGTCCGGCACTTTGGTAGAGGCTGGCGTAGACGGAGAGTTCACCGAGCTGTTCGCGTTCGGGGTCGGTGCCGTCCATGAGTAGTTCGCGGGCGCGGGTGGTGGTGGAGTCAACTTCATCGTAGAGGTTCACGCTGTAGTAGCCCGCCTCCAGCGCGATGGTGCGGATGCGCGGCGCATCCAAAACCGAATGGTCGCTCTCGGTATGTATATTCTTCTCCATAGCTTGCGCCTTTCTACTCCGCCCGAAAACTGCTCTAAAACATGCCGACCCGTTACCGAAACCTACGAGCTTCAGCCGAGTCACGCTGATTTCTCACCATATCAATTTCTTGCCGCCGGTGATGCCCACCCGGTACCCGAGACGGTACATTAGACAGTGAGGGTGCATCAAGCACCGACCGGCTGCGGAGGTTCCTCCGCCCTGCTCGAAAGAAGACCGCTATGGCTTATTACGCAATTACTTACGTTTACGCAGCTCCCGAGGAGCAGGCGAAGTACCGTCCGGCTCACCGCGAGTACCTTGGTTCGCAGATTGAGGCGGGCAACCTGATCGTTTCCGGTCCCCTGCTGGACGGCGAGACCCCCGCTGGCGCTCTGCTGATCGCAAAGGTTGATTCCGCTGAGGCAGCCGAAAAGATCGTGGCTAACGACCCGATGAACGTTGGTGGCGCGGTTCTGTCTCACACCGTGACCGAGTGGAACCCGGTTCTGGGCACCATCTAAGGTCGAGCACCGCTTCACGCTGGAAAAGCTTGAACGTAAGCCCCCTTTCCGCCGGCAAGGATTGCCGGCGCGAGAGGGGGTTTTCTGCGCTCTTTTGAGCCGCTCTTTTGCACTTTTCGTTTACTATATGCACCTTCTTGGGTACTGAGTGCATAAAAGTGTATCTAGTGTTGATATTCTGGCTTCTCACCTGGCATATGTGCCCTAGTTCGCACTATAGTTGAGGGATATGCACATTGTTCAAGAGCGCTCTTCGGGGCTTTCTGAACAACCATCACCGCAACCACTGGCTCCCGACAATCGGGTGGAGCAGGAACGAGGAATAATGTCCGAGAACCTCCAGCAGGAATTTGATTTGAGCACCACCGCCGGTAAGCTCGCTGATTTTTATGCACGTCGAGAGCGCAGCTTCGTGCCCAGCGGTGAGGCAGCTATCGAGAAGCAGCACGCACGCGGCAAGAACACCGCCCGCGAGCGCATCGAGATGCTTTTGGACGAGGGTTCTTTCGTTGAGTTTGACGCCCTCGCCCGCCACCGCACCACCGCATTCGGCATGGAGGCGAAGAAGCCCCTGGGTGACGGTTTGGTCTCCGGTTACGGCACCGTGGATGGTCGCCTGGTTGCCGTGTACTCTCAGGATTTCACCGTGTACGGTGGTTCCCTCTCGCAGGTGAACGGCGAGAAGATTGTGAAGGTGCAGAAGTTCGCTCTGAAGAACGGTTGCCCGGTCATCGGCATTAACGATGGTGGTGGCGCCCGCATTCAGGAGGGCGTGGCTTCCCTGGCGATGTTTGCTGACATTTTCCGCATGAACGTGCGTGCGTCCGGCGTGGTTCCGCAGATTTCTGTCATTATGGGCCCCTGCGCTGGCGGTGCCGCGTACTCCCCCGCTCTGACTGACTACATCATCATGGTGGATAAGACTTCGCACATGTTCATTACCGGCCCGGACGTCATTAAGACCGTGACCGGCGAGGATGTGGACATGGAGACCCTCGGTGGTGCGCGTCAGCACAACTCCGTGACCGGTACCAGCACCTACCTGGCTGAGGATGAAGAAGACGCGTTCGATTTTGTGCGTGAGCTTCTGGAATTCTTGCCGTCGAACAACCTTGCCGAGCCCCTGCCCCTGGAGCACGACCAGGAGCCCGTGGTGACGGTAGACGATCTGGACCTGGACACTCTGATCCCGGATTCGGCGAACCAGCCTTATGACATGCGCGCGGTCATTGAGTCCGTGGTGGATGACGGCCACTTCCTGGAGATGCAGGCGCTGTACGCCCCGAACGTGATGATTGGCTACGCCCGCGTCGAGGGCCGCACGGTCGGTATTGTGGCGAACCAGCCGATGCAGTTCGCCGGTTGCCTGGACATCTCCGCTTCGGAGAAGGCTGCCCGCTTCGTGCGCCATTGCGATGCGTTCAACATTCCGATTCTGACTTTTGTGGATGTTCCCGGCTTCTTGCCCGGCACTGATCAGGAGTTCAACGGCATTATTCGCCGCGGCGCTAAGCTGCTCTACGCTTACGCGGAGGCGACCGTTCCGCTGGTTACCGTCATTACCCGTAAGGCGTACGGCGGTGCGTACATTGTGATGGGTTCGAAGAAGCTGGGTGCCGATATTAACCTGGCGTGGCCCACCGCTCAGATTGGTGTGATGGGTGCTCAGGGTGCGGTGAATATTCTGTACCGTCGTGAGCTGGCGGCTCTGGCGGCTGAGGGCGGCGATGTTGAGGCTCGCCGCGCTGAGCTGATCGCCAAGTATGAGGAAGAGCTGCTGAACCCGTACCAGGCTGCTGAGCTGGGTTACATTGACGAGGTGATTGCCCCGAGCGAGACTCGCGTGCGCATCATCTCTTCGCTGCGTGCCCTGCACGATAAGCGTGCGGCAACCCCGGCGAAGAAGCACGGTAACATCCCGCTGTAGGCTTCCGCTGTGCCCGCGCCGCTTGTGGCGCGGGCATCCCCAGGATTTTAGGTTTTCTAAGGAGGCGTGCCTTTGGCAGGCTACAACCCGCTGAGTTATTTCTCATTCGGCAAGAAGAAGGACAGTTCGGAGGCTGCTGAGAGCCCCGAGCAGCTTGAGCGTAGCTCCGCACGTTCTTCTGCGCACGCGGATAGCGCAGCATCCAGCGCCGCGAAGGATTCCGCTCAGTCTTCGGTAGATACTAACGCTGAGCAGGAGCCTCTGCTGAAGGTGGTTAAGGGCTCCCCCACTGAGGAGGAGATTGCCGCCCTCACCGCTGTGGTGGCGATGATGCAGGCGAATGCCGCGCAGCAGGAGCAGAACTCGCTGGTGGGTGCTGCTTCGCGCATCTTGAACCGCGGTCAGCGCCTGGGTGTTTCGTTGCGTCCGGGCCCCGGTTCGTGGAGGCGCGCTCGCCCCAGGTAACGCGAGCTGATAACTCTGCTTCTTATATTCCCGTCACGCCGGTTGGTGTGGCGGGAATATATTGTTTTGCTTCAAATTCAAGATTTATATTGCGCTATTCAACATCTAATGCGCTGATTCTTGTGGTTTTGTCATATTAGAAACGATAAAGTCATGATGATACGTACTGATGCTACGATGTATATACCATCACATTAGTGTTAATAAATTGGCAGGGACCATGGCAAAGATGCTGAATAAAAACCATAGGCCCCCACCGGATGTCTATATCGCGCTTCTGTTGCCGACGCTACGGCGCTTGTCGAAGACTGTACCTCGCACCGCCGCCTATGTTAGTGAGCAGTTGCGGCAGCAGACTAAGGCATTGGGGTCGAAGAAGAACCTACCCGATCTTGAATCCACCGATTTTGCGGTGGCTGTACGTACCACCCTGAAGATCTTGGTGGCACTTCGTTATGCCCAGTTGATGCCTCGCCTGACCCCGTGGGAGAAGAGGAAGTACCTGCTCACTCCTTTGGGTGCCGAGCTGACCTGCACCCCGCATCTGCACGGTTCGGTGCCGCCGCGCGTGGTGAAGCAGGTACAGGCGCTGTGTACTCAGAGTTTGACGGCGAAGAGCGTGAAGAAGCTGAAGAAGCAGGCGAACGCACTCCTGGCGACTGCGGAGGCGGAGCATCGCCTTATTTTTGGTGCTTCCGATGGTGATGCGGTCACCGGCATGGAGGAGTTCCTCCCTGCTACCGACACCAAGGAATCTACCTCCGCACACGAAGCAACCGGTGCGGTGCACCTTGCACATGCTTTGAATTCTGCGGGTGCTGCGGGTACTGCGGGTATTGTGGATGCCTGGCCTGCGGGTCAGTCTCCTCTGGATATTATTTTGCGTGCCAGCGATTCGCCGGTGATTCACGCTCAGGCCGAGTTTGCGGAGCATTTTACGCAGGATTTAATTCAGCATATTCACGCGGTGACTCCGGAATATTTTGAGCAGATTGTTGCCGATATTTTTACGGCTCTCGGTTTTAATACCGAGGTAACCGGCGGTGCTGACGATAAGGGTGTTGACGTTATTGCCCGCTATTCTGATGGCCTGGATTTCGCGCCGATCTATATTCAGGTGAAGCACTATTGCGGAACCATGAAGGTCACCCCCAATGAGATTCAGAAGCTTGCCGGTGCGGTACTTTTACACGGCGGTTTGCAGGGTGTTTTGGTGACCTGCGGTGCTTTTGCCCAGCCTGTGCCTGAGTATTTGCAGGGCTTGCCGGGGGCACGCAATATTGCTCTGGTTGATCAGCATCAGCTGGTGGAGCTGATGATTCGTCACCGTGTGGGCGTGCTTGATGGTGAGGGCGAGTGCGGTTATCGCATTGATGAGGAGTATTTTGCCCGCGGCATGGAGTAGCCGGGGGTATTTTGGGGTGAGTGTTTCACTCTGAATGTCTCTGGTCTTCGCGCATTTCCTACGTCATTTCACTAAATGTATTTTCACTTTTCCTTGAGGACATTTTTCATATACCGGCTGGTTTTAGAAATCTAGGTTATTTCTTGAACCAGCCGATACAATGAGAGGGTAATGCGTTATATATTCTTCGCATTATTTCACGAAGTGAATATACCCGTGACGGTATCAGCACTTCACCCTAATTTATAGCGTTCTTTTCTGAAGTGTTCGTCATTGAAGACGGTACGTGAGCGGAACGGGCTGAGAAATCCGCCGTTCCTACTTCTCTTCACGTACTTCTCTTCACAAGGGGTTACCAAAGTGGGTTACCAAAGTGTCGACCCAAAAATAAAGATGGTGTCGCCCAGTATTGTGTGAATATTTTCCCGCTCGAATGACTGCACTTTATGAAGAATGCCCGCACGATAAATAACACCAGATAAGGAGCCCAGCGTGGCTTTTGTGAATAAAACAATGCTCCATATCGACCATTCCGAATTGCACTCTCTGCAACAGGAAACCTCATGGGAGGCTCTACCCGAGGAAGCACGCACTCTCAGCATTGCGGCGGCTTTCTCCCTGCTCCGCCACTTTGAGCGCGCTCAGGACCGTGGCGAGAAGGTTTTCTTCCCCGATATGTACACCCCTGTAGGTGTGGACCTGGGTTTCAACATGACTCAGCGTTTCATTGCGGTCGGTGACAATGTTCTCTTCCGTGAGGCGCTCAATAAGCTGATTGCGGCGCTGGTCAACGCTGACTATCTTGAGGTGTCCCTCAGCCAGCTGCATCCGGGCAACCTGCACTACACCCTCAGCGAGGCTGGCCGTGAACTTTTGGGCACCCCGAAGGAACAGCAGGCGCAGGCTCTTCTGCCGGTTCTGCCCCTCCTCAGCGGCGTGTACCTCTACTACCTGAAGCAGTTCTACCCGGTTCTGCTCTCGCACATTACGGTGCGTGAGCTTCTGCCCATCGTCCTGAGTGTTACCCCGGCCTACCCCGCGGCGGCTCCCGTGAAGATTCGTGAGCTGGTGCTGCGTGAGTGCGGTTTTGTGCAGGGCTGGTACGGCCTGTCGTACCTGGAGCAGCGCATTGTTGAGCCGGTGATCGCTCAGGCGCTGAGTCTGCTGACTCGTGAGGGCTACCTGCGCACCAAGACGATCCACGAGCACACGGATTCTCCGCTGACTCTGTACTCGCTGTCGCCTTCGGCGAAGGAGCTGGTGGCACGCCACGAGGAGACCGGCGTACCGGCGAGCGAGCTGAGCTCCGTGCTGACGCTGGTGAAGGATGAGGGCGCCTCCATTACTGCTGAGGATATTGCCGCAACTGACGCTCTGCTGACTCATATGGGCGTTCTTCTGCTCGACACCCTCAACGACCACGGCGCCGATGTGGAGCTGAGCCTTCCGAGCCTGGAGCAGGTCTTTGACCGCGACGAGCGTATTCAGCAGGCGTCCTCGAACCCCTATTTTGTGCAGATTGACGCTCAGGATTACCTCTACGATGTGCTGATTGCCCACCACTACCTCTCCGAGCGTGAGACCGTCTACTCGCTGGGTCCTGCTTTCGCGCCGGCTCTGGCGCAGATGGTTGAGCCGAGCGTTCAGAAGCTGGTGGCTTCGGCTCTGCTCGATCCTGCGGCGGTGGATGCTCTGCCGTACCCGCATCAGCTACTGCACCCGATTCTGAAGATCGTGGAGGAGAACCCGCGTATCTCCTACTACGACATTTACGATGAGTTGAAGCTCGCCCTGGACATCCCGTACCTGCAGGGTGAGGTCGCTCCGCACCGTTATAAGCTGACCCCGCGTCTGCGTAACCGCTATTCGGTGGCGATGCACGTGCTCAAGGGCGAACGCTACCTGAACGCTCTGCGTGAGGGTACCGGTCGTACTTCCCGTAAGAACCCGGAGCGTTACGAGCTGAGCGAGGCGGGCAAGGAGCTGCTCAAGCGTTTCCCGGAGGGTGCTCCGGAGGCGGTGACCGCCCGCATGGCGCCGCTGCCGCCGCAGTCGCTCAAGCACAAGTTGCCTCAGGATATTGCGGCTGAGTTGCAGGCTCGTGAGGAGGCTCTTCAGGCGGCTAAGGAGGCGCGCGCGGCGGAGCGTCAGGCTCGCCTGGCGGCTCGTGAGGGTGCTTCGCGTGAGCCGCTGGCTCCGGTGCCGGGTGCTTCTCCGGCGTTGTTGGCGCGTCCGGCTGGTTCGCCGGTGGCAACTACTACCCAGCTAGTTACTACCCAGGCGGTTACTACCCAGGCGCCCGCTGAGGTTCCGGCGGCGGTTGCTCCGGCTACCACCCAGTCTACTGTGTCCGTTCCTACTGTTTCTGCACCCGTTGCGGCTCCCGTTCAGTCGGTTGTTTCCGCTCCCGTTGTTTCGGCAGCTGAGCCTTCGGCCGCTCTGCAGGTTGCTGCCGCCCAGGTGCGTGAGGCTCTGAAGCGTTACCGTCAGGTCTTCCGCCGTGAGGCGCTGGCTCCGGCACTGGCGCAGGTGTCTGAGGAGCGTTTCCGTAGCATTGGTTTTGATCTGTTCCTGATGCGCGGCTACACGGTAGAGGCTCTGGAGGCTCAGGGCGTGGACGGCGTGGCAACCCCCGCCACCGGCGAAAAAGAACGTGCATTCTATGTGCGTACTCTGCGCCCGGTAGCTGGCGGTGTTTTGTCCGCAAGCGTTCAGCCGCAGGATATTACCGCGTTCTTCCTGGCGATTCACGCCCGCGGCGGTCAGCTCGGCACCTTCATCACGAACGCACCGTTCAGCGATGAGGCGTACGACGAGTTCATCCGCTGCTCGACCAAGTACCCGAACATTCTGGTGGATTTGGTGTCCGGCGATGAACTGCAGGACCGCCTCATTGCGCACCGCCTCGGCGTGGTCGAGGGCGCGAACGGTCTGCTGGAACTCAACGGCGAATACTTCGCCAGCTAAGTCGCCAGCTAGCAGCTTGTAACCCATCTGGGTGGCGCCCCGGTCTTCCTTCTCCTGCACGTTCAGGAGGGAGAAAACCGGGGCGTTTTCGCACCTGAGCCCCGGTGAGTTGTCCACAGGTGGGCCCTTTTCTTGGCGTTCGGTGCCGCTCAGCACGTAATATTGCCGGTTTAAGCGAGCTAAATCACCGAAAATCGTGGTTGAAGGCACACCCCTGAGTTAGGATATGAACATGAGCACTTACCAGGAACTTCCCAGCATCTACCGATTGAAGCGCTCGCTGACCGACGTCGATCAGATTGCTAACGAATATTTTGAAAAGGTCCTCGACCTGAACCCCGTCCATGCAACCGAGCTTGGTCGTAAGGGCGTAGAGACCCTGTACCCCGACTACTCGCCCGCCGGCGAGAAGGCTTTCGCGCGCCTTGCAAAGAAGACTTTGAAGAAGGTCGATAACGTCCTGCCTATTGATGACGTTGACCTGGTCACCCTGGATGCTCTGCAGGAGCGCCTGAGCCTGTACCGCAAGCAGCACAAGGCTGGCTTTGGTGGCTGGCAGATGAACAATATTGCCTCCGTCCCGCAGGAAGTTCGCTCGGTCTTCGACCTGATGAAGCGCAACACCCAGCAGGACTGGGAGCACATTATTGGTCGTATGCACCGCGTGACCGAGGCGCTGGAGGGCTACATCCAGACCCTTGAGGCAGCTCGTGAAGAGGGCAAGGTCGCCCCGCGCCGTCAGGTGGATATTGTCATTGAGCAGACCGCCGCGTACTACGCTCCCGGTGGTTTCTTTGACGAGCTTGCCGCTGAGGTCGCCGAGGCTGTCCCTGCGCTGAAGGATGAGGCTGCCGCAGGTGCCGAGGCTGCTAAGGAAGGCTACCGCCGCCTCAACAGCTACCTTGTGGAGAAGCTACAGCCGGTCGCTCCCTCCCGCGACGCTGTGGGCCGTAAGGCGTACAGCCTGCACTCCCGTTCGTTCCTGGGTACCACCATTGACCTGGACGAAACCTACACCTGGGGCGTGAAGGAGCTGGAGAGCATTATCGCTCGTCAGCGTGAGGTTGCCGAGGAGATTGAGCCGGGCGCAAGCATTGAGCGTGCGAAGCAGCTGCTCGATGAAGATCCGGCACGTCAGCTGCACGGCACCGATGAGCTGAAGGCGTGGATGCAGAAGCTCGCCGACGCCGCGGTAGAGAACCTGGCGGACACTCACTTTGAAATTGGCGGCCCCATGCGCCGCATTGAGTGTTGCATTGCGCCCACGAACGAGGGCGGTATTTACTACACCGGCCCCTCCCCCGATTTCTCGCGTCCGGGCCGCATGTGGTGGTCGGTTCCCGAGGGTGAGGATACGTTCACTACCTGGCGTGAAACCTCCACCGTGTACCACGAGGGCGTTCCGGGCCACCACCTCCAGATTGCTATTGCTACGGCTCTGCAGGGCACCATGAACTCCTGGCGTACAAACATGCTGTGGGTTTCCGGTCACGGTGAGGGCTGGGCGCTGTACGCCGAGCGCCTCATGGAGGAACTGGGCTACCTGAAGGATCCGGGTGACCGCATGGGCATGCTGAACGCTCAGCGTATGCGCGCCGCCCGCGTGGTCTTCGATATTGGTGTTCACTGCGAGATGCCGATTCCGGATGAGTGGGCTGAGCAGGTGGGTGTTGAGCCGGGCACCATCTGGACTTCTGAGCTGGGTTATGAGTTCTTGAAGCTGAACCTGGACGAGTCCGAGGGTCACCTGCGTTTCGAGTTCCTGCGTTACCTGGGTTGGCCGGGTCAGGCGCCGAGCTACAAGATTGGCGAGCGCCTCTGGCTGGAGCTGCGCGATCAGGCTGTGCGCCGCGGCGATGACATGCGTGCATTCCACACGCGTGCGCTTCTGCTCGGTTCGGTGGGTCTGGATACTCTGCGCCGCGCTCTGACCGATGAGATGATGCTTCCTCTGGATACTGAGGATGACGACGATGAGGACGATGACGAGTAGCCTCTAGTCTGCTCGCTCCTCGCGAGTAGATTTTCCCCGTCGAGTGGATTTCTAGAGTCTCTGCATAGGAACTCCATAGATGAAGCCCCCGCTTCAGCTTTGTGGCTGAGGCGGGGGCTTCGCTGTATTTTCGTGTCGTCTGAAATCTATATCTTCTGAAGGCTATGCCTTCTGGTGACTATCCGAAGTTTGCGGTGCCGGGGTCGGTGGTGCCGAAGCCCATGCCGGTGGAGTCGTTCAGGTCCACCAGGTGCGGGGCGAAGCGGCACCAGTAGTCGGTGAGCGCGCCGTTCGATTCGCGGATGCCCACGCCTACGGTGCGTCCGTCGACCACCCACACGCCGAGGATGGGGTGGCTGACCGGGTTGATAATGCCCTCGTAGCGCGGCGCCGGGATGTACTCCTGGTAGATGAATTCGCTTTCGGGGGCGTTGGCGAAGAAGTCGTCATCTTCGGGCTTGATGAAGACGTCGTAGTCGGGGGCGTAGATTTCTACGCCGTCGCCTTCGCGTCCGAAGAGGGGCTTGCGAACCCAGTTGCGCATGCCGCCGCGGTGCCCCGCGTAGGTGGGTACGAGGTTCGGGTGGCCGGGGTACTTATCCCAGAGCGCGGCGAGCAGCAGCTTATTGGAGAGGAACATCTTCCATGCCGGCTCGATCCAGCGGTCCATGGCGCCGTGGTAGGCGAAAAGGAGCTTGTCGTAACCTGCTTCGCTGTCGGTGACCAGGTCTTCCCAGGGGTAGAGCTTGAAGAGGTTGGTGATGGCACGTCCGCGGGCGTCTTCCCAGCTCTTGGTGTCTTCGTTGAAGATGACTTCGTCGATGGGAATCATGTGGGTTTTGATGCCCGCCTGCTGTGCCGAGTAGGCGATGAGCCAGAGGTTGTTGTAGTCCTCGTTGGTCTCGTCAATCTCGGGGGGCACGTGCGCCAGGTGCAGTACGGGCTGCACGCCCGCGGTGATTTCGGGGGCGAAGATGTGGCGCCAACGGTTGGTGAAGGCTTCACCGATTTCACCCCAGTGGGCGTAGCCGCGGGTGTCGAGGCGCTGGTCTTTCGCCCAGGTTTTCTGGCTGACTGCCGCCTCCACGATGCCGGTGGGGGTGTCGGCGTTGTATTCGAGCAGCTTCATCGGGTCGCCGGGCACACCCGAGTAGGTGAAGTCGAAGCGGCCGTAGAAGTCGGCGTCGCGGCGGTTCCAGGATTCAACCGCGAGGTTGAACGCCGCCTGGGGCAGGCCGAGGGTACCAAACGCGCCGGAGGCAATGTACTCGACGGTTTCCAGGCACATGCGGTGCATTTCTTCCGCCTGGGCGCGCACAGAGTCCATTTCTTGCGGGCTGAAAATGTAGGCGGCGTATTCGTTCCAGTAGTGGTCGGTGTCGTGGGGGCCGTCCACGCTGTAGGTGAGGCCTTCCTCAATGATGACGTTCTCCCAGTCGGGTCGGCCGACGGGAAATTCTTCGCGGCGCATGAGGGGCTAGGCTCCTTCGAAGTAGTGAATGGAAAGCGGTGTTGTTACGTCACCGCGGGTGTGGTTGTTCTGGTGAGGAAAATGCGGGCGGGACCGTTCAGTCCCTGCCCGCATTCAGTGTCATGGCTGATGGCTTAGCCACCGGAGCGGCCGCCACCGGACTTGGAACCGCCACCGAAACCGCCCTTGCTGCCGGACTTCGAGGAAGAGCCAGACTTGGACGAGGAACCAGACTTCGAGGACGAACCCGACTTGGAGCCGGACTTCGAGGTGTTCGACTTACTGTAGGAGCCGGTGCTACCGCTATTGCTGGTGCCCTGCTTACCGCTGGAGACCGAGCCGGTGGTCTTGTTACGCACCGTGGAGGTCTTACCGGAGTTATTGGTGCTGGTCACCTTGCCGGAGGAGACGGTGGAGGACTTCTTCGCGCTGCGGTAGGAGTCTTCGAAGCTACCGCCCTTGGAGGACACACCGCTGTAGACGGTGCCGTTGCTGGGGCGGGTGGTGCTACCTCCGGAGAGCTTGGTGCCCACACCGGGAACCGTGGGGGTGCCGGTAGAGTTCGCGGCACTTTGGCGACCCAGGTAGTACCAGAGGAACGCATTCGAATTATTGTGGGTGGTGGTCGAACCGGAAGACCCAGAAGAACCCGAAGAGCTGGAGGAGCTAGAGGAACCCGATGAGCTCGATGAGCCCGAGGAGTCGCTACTGGATGAGTCGGTCGGTTCCTGAACGCCTGCCTTCTCACATTCGCTATCTTCCACGCGCAGGCCGGTCTTCGCGTCCTGGCAGACGCGGGCGTACTCTTCGCCCTGCGACAGGAACGCGTTCTCTTCCTGGTGCATGGAGTTGTAGGCGAAGATGCCACCGCCAACCAGCAGCACGCCAGCGCCAGCTACGGCAATCATCTTGGCGATGCCGGGGCGGGTCGCACCCAGGTTCAGGGTCTGCTGGGCAGAGGTCTGTGCGGCGCGGGTAGCGAAATCTGCAACCGCCTCCATACGATTGCGGGGCTTCTTCGGGCCGTTGGGGGTGGTGGTTCCGCCGGGGTATTGGGGAGCAGAACTCATGCATCTCTCCTTGAAAGGTGGTGCGTGGCGTAACGCTCAACGCGTACATGAAGCTGAGTGGGTACAGCATCACCCGGCGACTTTCGCCGGACTATCGGTGTGGTTCCAGCATATCAAGCCCTAGCTTTCGGATTATTAGCTGACGGCAAAATCTCAGCAAGCTTCGCCGCATGTTGCGCAGTTGTTTCCTTTCTGTTTGCTTTGCGGCGGTTCCCGCTCAACTGTTCGCCGGTTTAACCGCCTGCTGGGATTAGCTGGTTGCCCTGTCGGTAGCTCTGTGGCAGGCCTGCCGGAAGGTCACGGTTCGTCACACATCCCCCACACTGCACCGGATTGAAACACTTCTTCACACAAACTCGCGCCGGAGCGCGCAAAAGTTTTAGAGTATGCCACATGTCTACACCGCATGCATCATCTCGTTCACGTCTGCCCAAGTGGGCTACTTCTTTCGGCAACCAAATCATTGCCTCCCTCATTCTGGGTATCGTTCTCGGCGCGCTCGCCCTCGCACTGGGTGGGGACGCGAAGAGCAACCCCAACTGGCTCATGGTGACCTTAGATACCATCGGCTCCTCCTACGTCACCCTGCTGAAGGCGGCCGTTGTTCCGCTGATTTTCACCGCCGTGGTCGCCTCCATCTCTAACCTGTCGCAGGTGACGAACGCGGCACGCCTGGCGGTTAACACGCTCATCTGGTTTGCGATTACCGCGTTCTTCGCGGTGCTCATTGGTATTGCGATGGGCCTGATCGTTCAGCCGGGCGTGGGCGCACAGGTGCATGGCAAGGCGTACACCGGCTCGACCGGTTCGTGGACCGCATTCCTGACCGGTCTGATCCCGGTGAACTTCCTGGGTCTGGGCGTCAGCGCCAAGTCCGGTGATTCCGGCATCACCGCCTCGGCATCCTTTAACGTACTGCAGATCCTGGTCATTTCCGGTGCGGTCGGCATTGCCGCACTGAAGGTCGGCGAGGCAGCCAAGCCGTTCATTGACGTGGTCAAGAGCGCCCTGGCAATTATTCAGAAGATTCTGTGGTGGATTATTCGCCTGGCACCGCTGGGCACCGTGGGTCTGATCGCTAAGGCTGTGTTCGCGTACGGTTGGGCGTCGATGGGTTCGCTGGTCGCGTTCGTTATCGCACTCTACATTGGCCTGCTACTGGTCTTCCTCGTGGTCTACCCGATTATTGTTCGCGCGAACGGCCTGTCGGTCCGCCAGTACCTCTCGGGCGTGTGGCCGGCACTTCAGCTGGGCTTCGTGTCCCGCTCCTCGATGGGTTCGATGCCGATGACCCAGACCGTTGCCGAACGCAACCTGGGTGTTCCCCGCGCCTACGCATCCTTCGCGGTTCCGCTGGGTGCGACCACCAAGATGGACGGTTGCGCTTCGGTTTACCCGGCACTGGCGGCGATTTTCGTGGCTCAGTTCTACGGTATTCAGCTGGACTTCACCCAGTACCTGCTGATTGTGATGGTGTCCGTGCTCGGTTCGGCTGCGACTGCCGGTACGACCGGCGCTATCGTGATGCTAACTCTGACCCTTTCCACTCTGGGTCTGCCCCTGGACGGTGTGGGTCTGCTCCTGGCGATTGACCCGATCGTTGACATGGGTCGTACCGCTCTGAACGTTGCCGGTCAGGCTCTGGTTCCCGCGATTGTGGCTCGCCGCGAGGGCATCTTGGACGAGGAGCTCTACAACGCTCCCCGTTCGGAGGGCGGCTTCGTGGCTCAGGAATTCTACGATGAGCGCATCGCCGGCGAGGCGCAGCGACTTCACGAGGTGGAGGACGCAGGCGCGGTACGCCGCTAATCTGGCAAGCTAATCTGGCGAAGGCTCACGCACACGGCGCTAGGCGGTACCGCTTAGCGCCGTGTAGCTTCTCCGCCACCCATGCCCCCAGCATGGGTGAAATACATTTGTCAAACGTCATAAAAATGTCACTATTGATTCTTTTTTTCTTTAAGGTTTGAGAAGAGTTATGATTTTGAACGGCGTGTTCCATCTCCTACGTGGTTGAGGGGGATGGGACACGCTCTTTTCGTCCCCCCTCTTACTTTTCTGCCCATTCCCCCAGCTTCTTGACACCCTTCAATCTGCACTCGAGGGTAAGGCTCACCCGCAAGGCTCTAAAATAGAACCTATGAGTACCACACCGATCCGTTTGATTCTTGCCTCCGCCTCCCCGGCGCGCCGCAAGCTCCTGGAAGACTCCCGCATCGCGTTCACGGTGCGCGTCTCCTCCGTAGATGAGGACGCCGCGCTCGCCGCCGCTAACGAACAGGCACGCACCCAGGGTCGGGAAGGACTCACCCCGGCTGAGACCGCTTCCCTGCTGGCGCAGCTGAAAGCGCAGGCAGTTGCCGCTGAACTTGCTGCTGAAGGTGTGCGGGATGCGCTGGTTCTGGGCTGCGATTCGGTGTTCGAGTTTGACGGCGTTGCCTACGGTAAACCGCACACTGCCGAGGCGGCACGCGAGCGCATCAGCGCAATGAGCGGCAACCACGGCGTGCTGCACACCGGTCACGCTCTAGTGGATTTGCGCGGTATTGAGCCGGGCACTGAACCGTCTGCAACTTCTGAGTTGCCCACTGTTTCTGAACTGCGCAGCGCCACCGTCCACTTTGATGAGCTCACCCCCGAAGAAATCGAGGCGTACATTGCCACCGGCGAGCCGCTCTGGGTGGCAGGATCCTTCACCCTGGACGGTTACGGTTCGGCGTTTATTCGCGGTATTGAAGGCGAGTTCCACACGGTGGTGGGCCTGTCCATCCACGCGCTACGCGATATGTTGCGCCGCCGCGAGGTTGCTGTGACCGAGTTGTGGCTGGCGCCCCAAGATGAGAATTAGAACCGACCTACAGTATAAATCTGTCTCAAAGCGCGCCCTGCAATACACATTGTTGAACACCAATCGATAAGATAGAACAGTATGATGCGCGTTATATTCGCCAATCCCGCCGATTCTAGATATCCTTTTCGGCAGGAGATTAAAGGAGAGCTTTAAGTGACTCAGCACCAGGCAGAAGCCGCCAAGAAATTTACTGCAGTCCCCGGCCGCCACACCGGCCCGGTCAGCAAGATTCTAATCGCTAACCGCGGCGAAATTGCTGTCCGCGTGATTCGTGCAGCCCGCGATGAGGGCCTGCAGACCGTCGCCGTCTACGCTGACCCCGACCGCGACGCCCAGCACGTAAAGCTCGCCGATGAAGCCTACGCTCTCGGCGGTGCCACCGCGGCACAGTCCTACCTGGTGATGGACAAGCTCATTGAGATTGCCATCCGCTCCGGTGCTGACGCCGTGCACCCCGGCTACGGTTTCCTGTCTGAGAACGCGCAGTTCGCGCAGAAGTGCATTGACGCTGGCCTGACCTGGATTGGCCCCTCCCCCGAGTCCATTACCCAGCTGGGCGATAAGGTGGCGGCACGCCACATCGCACAGAAGGTGGGCGCTCCCCTGGTGCCCGGCACCAAGGACCCGGTCAAGTCCGCCGATGAGGTTATTGCTTTCGCTGATGAGCACGGTCTGCCCATTGCGGTGAAGGCCGCATTTGGTGGCGGTGGCCGCGGCATTAAGGTGGCGCGCGACCGCGAGAGCATTGTTGAGATGTACGAGTCCGCTGTTCGTGAGGCGACCGCGGCGTTCGGTCGCGGCGAGTGCTTCATCGAGCGCTTCTTGGATTCGCCCCGTCACGTTGAGACCCAGTGCCTGGCGGATGCGCACGGCAACGTCGTAGTGGTTTCTACCCGCGACTGCTCCCTGCAGCGCCGCAACCAGAAGCTCATTGAGGAGGCGCCCGCCCCCTACCTGAGCGATGAGCAGAACAAGCGCCTGTACGAGGCGTCCCGCGCGATTCTACGCGAGGCCGGCTACCAGGGCGCAGGCACCTGTGAGTTCCTGGTCGGTACCGACGGCACCATTTCCTTCCTTGAGGTGAACACCCGTCTGCAGGTGGAGCACCCGGTCTCCGAGGAGATTTCCGGTCTGGACCTGGTTCGTGAGCAGTTCCGTATTGCTCGCGGCGAGAAGATTGAGGAGAAGGACCCGGTTCTGCGCGGTCACTCCTTCGAGTTCCGTATTAACGGTGAGGATGCGGGCCGTTCCTTCATGCCTGCCCCCGGCACCATCGAGAAGCTGACCGTGCCCACCGGCCCCGGCGTTCGCTGGGATTCCGGCTTCGTGGCTGGCGACGTTATCGGCGGCAACTTCGACTCCATGCTGGCTAAGCTCATTGTCACCGGCGCGAATCGTGAGCAGGCTCTGCAGCGTGCCCGCCGTGCCCTGGCTGAGCTGACCATTGAGGGTATGCCCACCGTCATTCCGTTCCACCGCGTCGTTCTGGATGATCCCGCCTTCGCGCCGGCTGAGGGCGGCGAGTTCAAGGTGCACACCCGTTGGATTGAGACCGAATTCAATAACACCATCCCCATGTACTCCGGTGCACCCGGTAACGTGAACTCTGACGAGGACGAGCGCACCACCGTGGTGGTCGAGGTCAACGGTAAGCGTTTGGAGGTGTCCCTGCCCGATTTGAGCGGTGGCGCGAAGCCTGCCTCTAAGCCCGCCGTCAAGACCCGCAAGTCCCGTTCGGCACGCGGCGCGGCGAAGGGTGGCGGCGACGAGCTGACCAGCCCCATGCAGGGCACCATCGTGAAGGTAGCGGCTTCTGACGGCGATACCGTCGCTGAGGGCGACCTGATTCTGGTGCTGGAGGCTATGAAGATGGAGCAGCCCATTACCGCACACAAGGCGGGTAAGGTTTCGGGTCTGTCGGCTAAGCCGGGCGATACCGTCACCTCCGGCGCGGTGCTGGCGACCATCAAGTAACACTTCGCTCGGTACTGAGGTCTCGCGACTGCGAGCGCCATAGGCCATACGAATCCCCCGGAAGGGTATGAGGTAATACCTCGTATCTTTCCGGGGGATTTTCTATATCCGCTCTTGTCCGTTCCTGTGGGCTTTGAGCGACTACCTATTGCGATTACGTCCAGATAGTGGCTGTATTTGTTGGGTCTTTTCTGAACAGAGTTATAATGTTGCACTTTAGAGGAGCCTTTCAGATTCCTACGCCCACCGCACCCACCCGGTGCGGTCACGGCACCTGATACGCGCCTACGGCACACCCGCCTCACGCGCTGACCGGTAACGGACGCCCCGGCTCCACCTGTACACACAGTTCACCATTTCGGGAGTTTTCCTTATGAGCACCTCTGCACCCGACACGAAAGTGTCTGCTGCATCGGTGAAGAATACGACTCCTCGCAGTCGAGTTATTCTCGCCTCGCTCGTTGGTACCACCATCGAGTTCTACGATTTCTACATTTACGCCACCGCAGCAGTGGCTGTGTTCCCCGTGTTGTTCTTCCCCTCGAAGGACGCAACCACCGAACTTCTGGCGTCCTTCGCCACCTTCGGCGTCGCCTTCATCGCGCGCCCGCTCGGTTCCGTGATCTTCGGTCACTTCGGTGACAAGATCGGTCGTAAAGCAACCCTCGTTGGTGCGCTACTGACCATGGGTCTGGCGACCTTCATCATCGGTCTGCTGCCCACCTACCACCAGATTGGTCTGTGGGCACCGACCATGCTGACCATTATGCGTTTCTGCCAGGGTCTGGGTCTGGGCGGCGAATGGTCCGGCGCGGCTCTGCTTGCCAGCGAATACGCTGAGGAAGGTAAGCGCGCCCGCGCCGCCATGTGGCCTCAGCTCGGTGCACCCATTGGCTTCGTGCTTGCGAACGGCTTCATGCTGCTGCTGACCAGCTGGATTACCTTCAACTCCGCAACCGATGCGAAGAACCTCGAGCACCCCTTCCTGGTTTGGGGTTGGCGTATTCCGTTCCTGCTGTCCATCGTGATGGTCGCTGTTGGCCTGTACGTTCGTTTCAAGCTGGAGGAGACCCCCGTCTTCGCCAAGGCTGCCGCTAACAACGAGAAGGTTAAGACCCCGCTCGTTGAGGCATTCAAGGTCGCCTGGTGGCCCATGATTCAGGGTACCTTCATCATGGTTGCCTGCTACGTGCTGTTCTACCTGATGACCGCGTGGGTTCTCTCCTACGGTATCGGCAAGGCTGATAAGGGCGGTCTGGCTATCCCCTACCGCGAGTTCCTGATTATTCAGCTGATCTCCATTATCGGCTTCGCAATCTTCATCCCGATCTCGGGTTGGCTGGCTGACAAGTACGGCCGCCGCACCCAGCAGCTGTGGACCACCATCGCTATGGCGGTCTTCGGTCTGTCCTTCGGTCTGTTCATCTCCCCCTCCGTTGTTGGTACCGGTGCGAACGCAAACGCCGCTGTGGTTACCCTCTTCATCTTTATCGGTATGTGCCTAATGGGTCTGTCCTTCGGTTCCATGTCCGCATACCTGCCGGAGCTGTACCCCACTAACGTGCGTTACACCGCCAGCGGTATCGCATACAACGTGGCGTCCATCCTCGGTGCGGCACTGACCCCGTTTGTGGCTGTTTGGCTGAACACTTCCTATGGTGTGGCTGCCGTGGGCGGCTACCTGGCGTTCGCCTCGATCCTGAGCGTTGTCTTCATCCTGCTCACTCACGAGACCCGTGACGTGGACATGAACGCTGTCAGCACCACGAAGTAAAGCTTAGAGTAGCTAACGCGTCTCTACGGCAAAGCGGTGGGGGTCGCCTCCTGAATTTCTTAGATTCAGGAGGCGACCCCCACCGCTTTTATACTGTTCCGGGATACTGCACCAGGCGGGGAACGCCCAGCTCAGCACCCAACAGGTTGATGCCTACAGACCGCGAGTGTGCAGCTTACGTGCCGCCTCAGCAATAGAGCCAGAGAGCGAGGGGTAGACCGTGAAAGTATCCGCCAGGTCATCCACCGCGAGCTTCTTCTCCACCGCCAGGGCAATGGGGTAAATCAGCTCGGAAGCACGCTGACCAACCACCACGCCACCAATGACGGTGCCGGAGTGACGGCGAGCAAAAATCTTCACGAAGCCATCGCGCATCGCCATCATCTTCGCACGCGGGTTCGTGCCCAGCTGCAGGGTCACCGCGTCACCGCGGTAGGCGCCCTCGGCAAGATCCTTCTCACTCACGCCTACGGTCGCAATCTCCGGGGAGGTGAAGATGTTCGCGGCCACCTTATCGGTACGCAACGGGCGCACCGCATCACCGAGGATATGCGCCATAGCAATACGGCCCTGCATCGCAGCCACGGAAGCCAGCGGGTACACGCCCGTGCAGTCACCAGCAGCGTAAATGCTGTTTACGCTCGTACGGGACACACCGTCCACCTTAATATGACCGCTCGGGGTCTGCTCAACCCCGACGTCTTCCAGGCCCAAGTCTTCAGTGTTCGGAATCGAACCAATAGCGACCAGACAGTGAGTGCCAGAGACCTTACGACCATCCGACAGAGTCACAATAACGCCGGAGCCATCCTCAGTACGCTCAACAGCAGCCGCACGGGAACGCGGCATCACTCGCACGCCGCGACGTTCAAAGACGTCCTCCAGCACGCGGGCTGCGTCCTCGTCTTCACCGGGAAGCACGCGGTCACGCGAAGACACCAGGGTCACCTTAGAACCCAGACCGTTATACGCCGAAGCGAACTCCGCACCGGTCACACCCGAACCAATCACAATCAGTTCCTCGGGAACCTCGGAGAGGTTGTACAGCTGAGTCCAGGTCAGGATGCGTTCGCCGTCAGGCATACCGGTCGCCATTTCACGCGGATGCGTACCCACCGACAACAGCACAAAGTCCGCGTGCAGGGGGTAGACCAGACCAGCCTCATCGGTCACCTGAACGGTGTGGCGGTCCAAGAGCTTACCGGTACCGTGAATAATCTTCACGCCCGCAGAAGCCAGGGCACGCTTAATGTCGGCAGACTGCTGCTGGGCCAGGTCGCGGACTCGGCGGTTCACGCGGTCCATGTCAACACGCAGCTGAGGTGCCTTACCCTTCGTGTTTTCAATGCCCAAGCTACCGGCCTCGGAGAAGCGGGTCATCATATCCGCCGTAGCGATCAGGGTTTTAGAGGGCACAACGTCAGTCAGAACGGCGGAGCCACCAATGGCATTGCGTTCGATCAGAGTCACGTCCGCGTTGGATGCGGCAGCCACCATCGCTGCCTCGTAACCGCCGGGGCCACCACCAATAATTACAATTCGCTGAGATGCGTAGTTCACCTTTGAAGTCATGCCTTAATTGTGAGCTATGCCGCCCCTACGGGGCAAACGCACTCGCCGTGCAGATATGCCATATTGTGGCAATCTGCACGGCGAGCATTTTCTTAGGGCATGCCGGTTAGACGAGTTAGACGGGGCGGCGCTCCCCTATTCTTCTCACCGCTACTCCTCGAGAGCCTGCGGCTTCTCCGAGTAAATCGAGTTGATGAACTTCTCAGCCCACTGCAGCATCGCGCCGTCCACCAGGTCCTTACCGCCAACCGGCATGGTCTTCGGGCGCGGCACCAGAGTCAGCCAGGTATCCATACCCTTCGGCTGAGCGTGCGTGGAGCCAGGGTACACGCGCTTCAGGCGCATCTGGCGGGACTCCGGCAGCGGCGTAGCGGTTACCACGCGCACCTTCGGACCCAACACCACCAGCTCATGAATACCGGCGGCACGAGCGTGCATACGCACCGTCGCCACGGCAAGCAGGTTCTCTACCGCATCCGGCAGCTCGCCGTAACGGTCGACCAGTTCCTCGCGTGCCTCCGCGATCTTCTCTTCGGTATCGGCGGCAGCAATCTGACGGTACGCCTGCAAGCGCAGACGCTCAGAATCAATGTAGGTGTGCGGAATATGCGCGTTGACGGGCAGGTCAATCTTCGTTTCGACCTCGCGCTCTTCCTTCTCGCCGCGATAGTTCGCCACCGCCTCGCCGACCAGGCGCAGGTACAGGTCAAAACCGACACCGGCAATATGGCCGGACTGTTCGCCACCGAGCAGGTTACCGGCACCGCGAATCTCCAGGTCCTTCATTGCAAGCTGCAGGCCAGCGCCCAGCTCATTGTGGGTCGCCACAGCCTTCAGACGCTCGTGCGCAATCTCGCCGAGGGTCTTATCCACCGGGTACAGGAAGTACGCGTAGGCGCGCTCGCGGCCACGACCCACGCGGCCACGCAGCTGGTGTAGCTGGCTCAGACCGTAGTTCTGGGCGTGGTCGACAATGAGGGTGTTCGCGTTCGAAATATCCAGGCCGGTCTCAACGATGGTGGTGCACACCAGCACGTCAAAGCGGCGCTCCCAGAAGTCCACAATAATCTGCTCCAGGCGCGATTCACTCATGCGGCCGTGGGCGGTGGCGATGCGCGCCTCCGGCACGAGCTTGCCGATTTCGGCGGCAACATCGTCGATGTCAGCCACGCGGTTGTGCACGAAAAAGACCTGTCCTTCACGCATGAGCTCGCGGCGGATTGCGGCGGTAATCTGGCTGTCGGTGCGCGGACCGACGAAGGTCAGCACGGGGTGGCGCTCCTCCGGCGCGGTGGCAAGGGTGGAGGTCTCGCGAATACCGGTGAGCGACATTTCCAGGGTGCGCGGAATCGGGGTAGCACTCATCGCGAGCACGTCCACGTTGGTGCGCATCTGCTTGAGCTTCTCCTTGTGCTCCACGCCAAAGCGCTGTTCCTCGTCAATGATGACCAGGCCCAGATCCTTGAACACTACGCTGTCCGAGAGGATGCGGTGGGTACCGATCACCACATCCACCGCGCCGGAGGCGATTTCTTCGGTAATCTGGCGGGTTTCCTTCGCCTTCTGGAAGCGGGATAGCACGCGAATCTTCACGGGGAATCCCGAGAAGCGCTCGCTGAACGTCTCGTAGTGTTGCTGGGCGAGCAGGGTCGTGGGTACGAGCACGGCAACCTGTTTGCCGTCCTGCACCGCCTTGAATGCGGCACGTACGGCGACCTCGGTTTTGCCGAAGCCCACGTCGCCGGAGATGAGGCGGTCCATGGGGATTTCTTTCTCCATGTCCTCCTTTACCTCGTGGATGGCGGTGAGCTGGTCGGGAGTCTCGTTGTAGGGGAAGGACTCTTCCAGCTCACGCTGCCAGGGGGTGTCTGCGGCGAAGGCGTGACCGCGCGATGCCTGGCGTGCCGAGTAGAGTTTCACCAGGTCGGCGGCGATTTCCTTAACTGCCTTACGGGCGCGGGACTTGGTCTTCGCCCAGTCGCTGCCGCCCATCTTGGACAGACTCGGGTTCTCGCCACCCACGTAGTTGGAGATGAGGTCCAGCTGATCCGAGGGCACAAAAAGTCGGTCGGGAGCGCCACCGCGCTTGGCGGGGGCATACTCGATGACCAGGTATTCCTTCATGGGTTGCACACCGTTGACCGGGGAGGCGCCCGCCACCGGGCGAGAAGTCATCTCGACGAAGCGACCGATGCCGTGGCGTTCGTGTACCACGTAGTCGCCGGGGTTCAGCGCGAGAGGATCAACCGCGTTGCGGCGGCGGCGCGTGGCGAATCTCTGTCCGGCGGCGCCTCGGGGTGCGTAGGTACCGCGGCGTCCGAGCAATTCGGCTTCGGTGAAGACGGCGAGCTTCGCCTCCTCAAGGAGGAAGCCTGCGGAGGCGGGTGCCTCGCAGACCTCCACGATGCCGTGTTCGAGGTCCCCGGCGGGGTCGGCTTCGAGGCTGGTTCGGCGGGCTGCGGGTACGGCGGGTGCCCCTTCGCCGGAGTGGAAAAGGTCGATGAGGCGGTCGGTGGAGCCGCGGCCGTTGGTGAGGGCGAGGACGGTCCACTGTTGCTGAATAAGGTCGCCAACCTGGCTGAGCATGCGTTCGACGGAGCCGTTGAATGCGGTTGCGGGGGTGGCGTTGACGGTGTAGGTGTCGATGCCATCTTCGATGGCGTCGGCAATGCTCTGGTTTTCGAGTGCGCCTGCGGCGGCGTCTTCGAGCAGGTCTGCGTCGGTGACGAGTTCGGTAATTTCCCACCAGCTGAGCTTGGCTTCGAGCGCCTGTGCTGTGGTTTGGTCAATGGTGCGGAATCCGCTGTCGCTCATGCGGAGCTGACCGAGGTCGATGGGTGCTACTGCGTCGGCTTCTGCGGAGGTGTCCCATGCGGCGGCGAGGAATTCTTCGTTGGTGGCGACGAGGTCTTCGGCGCGGGCGCGCACACGCTCGGGTTCGACGTTAATGATCATGGATCCAGCTGGCAACAGCTCGGTGAGGGTGTTCATGGATTCGATGAGTAGCGGGGTGAGTGATTCCATGCCTTCGACGTAGATTCCGCCGGCAATCTTCTCAAGCATGGTTGCGGCTGCCGGGTAGTCGGCCTTCAGGCGCGCGGCGCGGCTCATGACCTCGGGGGTGATGAGCAGTTCGCGGCAGGGCAGCAGGGTGAGTTCGGTGAGCTCTCCTCCCCCGCTGAGGGTGCGCTGGTCGGCGACGGAGAAGTGGCGCATTTCGTCGAGTTCGTCGCCGAAGAATTCGAGGCGGACGGGGGTAGTTGCGGTGGGCGGGAAGACGTCGATGATGCCGCCGCGTACGGCGTATTCACCGCGCTTGGCAACCAGGTCTACGCGGGAGTATGCGGCGTCGTTGAGGCCGCGCACCACATCTTTGAAGGGGTATTCTTCGCCGCGGACCAGGTGCACGGGTTCGAGCTTTTCGATGCCGGTGACGATGGGCTGGATGACGGCGCGTACGGGTGCGATGACAACCTGGGGGCGGCTGCTGGGCTCCCCGGTCATGGCGCGTAGTACCTGCAGGCGGCGGCCTACGGTGTCGGAGCGCGGTGAGAGGCGTTCGTGGGGCAGGGTTTCCCAGGCGGGGAAGAGCGCGATGTCTGCGGCGGGCAGGTAGGAGCGCAGGGCTGCAGCGAGGTCTTCTGCTTGGCGGTCGGTGGGGGCGATGATGAGGCTGAGCACTTCGGGGGTGGTTCCGCGTACGGCGGCGGAAATATCGGCAATGAGCGCGGCGTGGGTTCCGGCGACGGCGCCGATGAGGGTGCGGGCGCTACGTTCAGCGGGCTTCGCGGAGGCGGCGGTACGGATCGCGGCCCAGCTGCTGAGTTGGTTGAGGGTTTTCAGGAGGGGGTGCAGGGGTGCCTCGAGGGGCTGTGCGGTAGCTTTTCGGGTGGTGCTCACGGGTTCTCCTGAGTCTGGGGTCTTCGCTTGCGGCGGTTGAGCTGGTGGAGGGTTGCTATGGATGGTCGGTATTGGGCGGTGCCGGTTGGGGCGTCCGAGTGAATTTGCCTTTATTTCATGGTGCTTTTTGTGCGTTTTGGGGTGTTTTTTGCGGCTTTTCCATTGTAGGACTTGTCTGCTTTTTCTGGCATTTTTCTCTTGTATTCCTCTGTGATGAAATATATTCCTTTTTGCACTCGATTGTCGCTTTCGTGGGTGATATTTGAGTATGGTTTTCTTCCGTGTCTGTTCCTGCACCACAACGCCGATTTTATAGGGCGCAAATCACACCCCCACCCGCATCTTTGCACTTTGTGCACCATTATTTTCACAGCTTAATCCTGTACCCTAATCATTAACACTTAGAGAAAAACCAGACAGTATATCCCCTTCCGGATTCTGTTTACCTCTTCCAACCAACCTCAGGTTTTCAGTATTTACTGCGGTTTTTCTAGTGCGCTAAATTCACCGTATCTTTCGATGTTTCTTCCGGAACGTCGCATCAGAAAGACGCATATGACAACCACATACACGAACAAACCCGCTGAAAAGCGCCATGCCCATTCATGGTCTGCTAAAAAGTGGGCCGCTTTCGCACTCGCTTTTGGTACCGCTTTCACTGCGGCACCTCTTACTCCTACTACTCCCGCCTCGGCTGCGACCGGAACCCATGACGGTTCCAGTAGCGATAAGGCGGCTGCTTCCTGTTACGAGGTCAAGCAGGTTAATCCTTCCGCCTCCTCTGGCACTTACTGGCTGTACACCCCGCAGATGAGCGGCCCGGCGCAGTTCTACTGCGATCAGGAAACTGATGGCGGCGGCTGGGTCATGATTGGTCGCGGTCGTGAGGGTTGGACCGAGTCTTACAACGGCACCGGCGACCCGAATCAACTGCACCAGAACCCCACGGGCCCTTCCGCTTTTACTCCCGTCCAGCTTCCCGCAAACACTGTCGATGCCCTGCTGAACGGCATTAAGCCTCAGGACCTTCCCGATGGTATGCGCCTGCACCGTGCCCACAATGCAAGGGGCACCCAGTGGCAGAACGTTTATGTTCAGCGTCCTCAGACTGAGCAGTGGACCTGGGCAATGAGCTACGGTCAGCGTTGGGGCACCGTGAAGTTCACCGGTGCCGGCATTAACCGCACTGCGCGTATGGGCGGTTCCCCCTCGGAGATGGCTCCGGGTATTACCACCAGTTCTGTTCGTTTCTTCGCGAACCCGAACCAGGGCTACCAGATTGGTTTTGCGTACGGTTCGCTGGTGAACTTCGGTAATGAGAATTCGGATTCATACATTTACCACAAGCGTGGTTCCGCTGGTTACTCCATCCCCTTCACTCAGGTGTTCCTGCGTCCGAAGCTGACTCAGCGTGACTTGAACTTCTCGCAGATTGGTTCTGGCTCTGCCGCTAGCAACCGTCGTGCTCTGCCAAATAGCTACACGATGCCCGTTCGTTGGCGCACCAGTGAGCAGACTGGCACCGGCAAGAAGAACGAGATGAACACCTACGTTCAGGCTATTACTCAGGTGGGCGACACCGTCTTCACCGGTGGCGACTTCAAGTATGTGGAGTCGGCTGGTGGCGAGCGCGTGGACCAGTCATACCTGGCTGGCTACAACGTGGATTCGGGCGAACTGGTTCGCTCGTTCCGCCCGACTTTCAACGGCCAGATTAAGGCTCTTGAAGCTCTGCCGAATAACCGCCTGGCGGTTGGTGGCGAGTTCACCGAGGTTAACGGCGAGAAGGTCAACCACTTCGTCATTCTGGACGCAACCACCGGCCAGATTGACCGCACCTGGGATCTTCAGATTCAGCGCCGGAATGGCGATGCAGTTCAGGTGAAGACCCTGCTGGTTCAGGACGGTTACCTGTACATTGGCGGTAACTTCACCCATGTAAAGGGCAATACGTCTAAGGCGTACGCTTACTCCCGTGGTGCCGCTCGTATTAAGCTCTCGAACGGTGCGGTGGACTGGAACTGGCGCCCGAACTTTAACGGTACGGTCAACGGTATTACCGCTGCGTCCGATAACTCGACTGTTCACGCTGCGGGTTACTTCACTGAGCTGAATAACCAGCGTGCTTTCCGCCTGGCTGCACTGAATGGCTCGGATGCTTCGAACATTAGGTGGGAGTGGGAGCCGTCGCTGAAGCTGAACATTACTGACCGTATTGTGTACGCGTTCCAGTTCGATGTTCAGGATGCTGGCTCGACCGTGTGGACTGCCGGTGCTGACCACCTGATTGCTAACTACTCGAAGAACGGTTACGGCCGTATTTCCACTGCGATTTCTAAGTATGGTGGCGACTGGCAGGATCTGCACCTGAGCGGTAACACCATTTACGGCGCGTGCCACTGCGGTGACGTCCTCTTTGAGGGTTCAACCGGTTACCACACCTACTGGAAGGAATCGAAGGCGGTTCACCGCATGCGTTTGGTCGCGGCGTTTGATAAGGACAGCGGCGAGGTTGTGGGCGAGTTCAGCCCGGTTCTGAAGGGCGCGAGCGGCTACGGTGTCTGGGAGTCCTTCGTGGATTCTCGAGGCAACCTGTGGGTTGGTGGCGACATTAACCGTTCGCTGGGTGCTAATGGTGAGCAGCGCACTGTCGGTTTTGCTCGTTTTGCTCCTCGCGATGTGACCGCCCCGTCGACTCCGTCGAACCTGTCGGTTCAGCGTGATGGCTCGACCGATAAGCTGTCTTGGTCTGGTGTTCGTGAGAGCGGTGCTCGCTACCAGGTGCTGCGTGATGACCGTGTGATTGCTACGGTCTCGGGCACCAGCTACGAGGTTGAGCATACTGATGGCGCTCGCTACTATGTGCGTTCCATCGATGCGTCTGAGAACTTCTCGGCTTCCACGGGAGCTGCTCAGGCTTAGGTCAGATTGTTGATCTAGTTTCTTTGAGCCGCCGCCTGGTTCGGGCTCTGCAGGGTTTGCGGGGTCCGGGTCAGGCGGCGGTGCACCCGGGGTGTATGCCCTCTATAGTTTTGGTTCGGTCCGGTTTTCCCAGTTTGCTATCTCTTCGCCTCTGCGGCGGCTATGATGGGTTGAGATTCATTGCGTCGGATGGGTTGCTTCCGTCCTTTCCGATGATGGGCTGAATCTTGGTCTGTGGTGTTTCTTCGCTGTTGGTACGACAGAGGAAACTTCACAGATTTTTAGTGTTCCGCTTCGTACGGGTACGGTGCCATTGTTGGCTTCGTGCGTGAGGGGTGGGGCGTATTCATTCAATTTCCGATAACTACACTCACTGATTCCGGCTACAGACTCGCTGTTAGCGCAGTTCATAACGCTTCCCCCTTACCCCGATGCCTGGTCACTATGCTGTGCCTTGTGTGGGGTTGGTGTTGCTGTGTGAATTGCAGTTTTCTGCTGTGTGCCGGTTGAGGTCTCTAGGAGAGACAAATGAATTTTCTTCCGTTCACGCGTGGAGGGCGCGCGCAGGGTGCTGCTTCCTCCGCTTCTGAGGGCTCTCGCGTAGCTTCTCGCTCCGGGTCCCGTGCTTTGGGTGCGGCGGCTGCTTCTTTTGCGATGGTTGCGGCTTCTTTGGGTCCGATTGCTTCGGGCGCGCAGGCTGCTGATGCACGCTACTATGACGGTTCGTCGAGTGAGCGCGCGGCTGCGAGCTGCTGGGAGGTTAAGCAGAATAATCCGCGTGGCAAGAGCGGCGCGTACTGGCTGTACACCCCTGCGATGAGTGCTCCTGAGCAGTTCTATTGCGATCAGGAAACTGATGGTGGCGGCTGGGTTATGATTGGCCGCGGTCGTGAGAGCTGGACTGAGAACTACTACGGTCGCGGTAATGCCGATCAGCTGTATAAGAACCCGACCGGCTTTGATGCGGTGCAGCTCTCCGGCGTGACCGTGAACGCGCTACTGAACGGTACCCGTCCGCAGGATTTGCCCGATGGCGTGCGTTTCCATCGCGCGATGAACGTTGAGGGCACTACCTGGCAGGATTTTAAGGCTCACCGTGATTCCAGTACCGAATGGACTTGGACTTTGCGTTCGAAGATGTTCTGGTCAAATATTTCGGTCAAAAACACCTGGCAGTACAGTAACCGTTATGACTACGCCAACCGTGGTCAGGTGGCTGGTAACATCTTCACCCATGATTCTGATGATTTCCGTTCCCTGAACTTCGAAGAGAAGGCATCGCAGGGCTACAAGTTGGGTTTCACCTACGGTCGCAACGCCAAGATTACATGGTGGACCGAGACCTACCTGATGAACCGTCCTTCGGCGTATATTTACCGCCCGGCGGATGATTCGACCACTCCCCTGGTATTTACTCAGATGTTCTTGCGCCCGAAGGTGACTCAGAACGATTTGGTGGCTAAGGGTCTGCATGATTATGGCCAGCAGGGCGCTGCGGCAAGTAACCGCCGCGCGCTACCCAATAGCTACTCCGAGAAGTGGAAGTGGCGTACCAGCACTGAGACCGGTACCGGCAAGAAGGGTGAGATGAACACCCAGGTTGAGGCGATCACCGAGGTCGGTGGCGCTGTCTTTACCGGTGGCGATTTCGCGTACGTTGAGTCGGCAAGCGGTGAGAAGGTTGAGCAGGCTTTCTTGGCTGGTTACGAGGTGGGTACCGGCGAGCTGCGCCGTTCCTTCCGCCCGAAGATTAACGGTCAGGTGAAGTCGGTTGAGGCTCTGCCGAACGGCCTGCTTGCTGTGGGTGGTTCTTTCGACCAGGTGAACGGCGAGTACTACAACGGTTTTGTAATTCTGGATCCGCAGACCGGTCAGGTTGCTAAGGACTGGGATATCCGCGTGGTTAGCCGCATTGCTTCCGTACCGGTACAGATTAAGACCCTGCACGTGCGTGATGGCTACCTGTACATTGGTGGTTCCTTCACTCACTTGAAGGGCCAGACCTCCCCCACCTACGCGTATGCGAGGAACCTGGCTCGCATTAAGTTGAGCAACGGTGAGGTGGACTGGAACTGGCGTCCGGTCTTTAATGGCACAGTTAACGGCGTGAGCGCTTCTGAGGGCAATGCCGATGTGTACGTCGCTGGTTACTTCACCCAGCTGAATAACCAGGAGGCGTTCCGTCTCGCTCATATGCAAGGCAGTAGCACGAACCCGGTGGCTTGGCACCACCGTCCTTCGTACACCCCCAAGAATGCCCAAACCTGGGATTTGAAAAACGAGCGCAGGATGTGGGGCTTCCAGTTCGATGTTCAGGATGCTGGCTCCTCCGTCTGGGTGGGTGGCACCGAGCATATGATTAGCCGTTACGAGAAGTCGAACATGCGTCGCACGGACAGTGCGATTACTCGTGAGGGTGGCGATTTCCAGGATCTGCACCTGAGCGGCAACACTATTTACGGTGCGTGCCACTGCGGCGATTTTCTTTTCCAAGGCGCAGACACTGTCTATTCGGAGTGGGAGAACGCGACCAATGCTCAGACCATTCGCCTGGTAGCGGCTTTCGATAAGGACAGCGGTAAGATGCTGCCGGAGTTCGCACCGATTATGAACGGCGCGTATGGATACGGTGTGTGGGAGTCCTTCGTGGATTCCACGGGCACTCTGTGGGTTGGTGGCGATATCCGTAAGTCGCTGGGCGCTAATGGCGTGCAGCAGACCATTGGTTTCGCGCGTTATGCTCCTCGTGATGTGACCCCTCCGGCTCCCCCGAGCAATCTGAAGGTTACGATGAATGGCTCGAAGGATCAGCTGACGTGGTCGGGTATTTCCGAGAGCAGGGTGAAGTACCAGGTTCTGCGCGATGATCGTCCTATTGCGACGGTTACGGGTACGAGCTATTCGGTGGATCACCGCGATGGCGCCCGCTATTATGTGCGCGCGGTAGATACTGCAGATAACTATTCGGCAAGCACCGAGGCTGCCCAGGTAGCATAACCCCTCATCAGGGCGATATGCGCTTTTATGACAAAGAATTTTAGTGATGTTCGCCCTATTGTCCCGGGCTGGTTCATGACCAGCCCGGGACTTTTTTGCACAATGTGAATCTATTTCATTCATTTACATGAAGGTTCTTTCATTCAGAGATATATATTTATCTTCCATCCGGGCAAAAATAGAGCATTATTTAGAGCTTATTCTCATCATTTATAAAAACGTTATTTTTGCGGGTCTAAGTGTTTTCCCAGCTTTGCGTGTTAGCCTTTAGGTGCTTTGCCATTGTGCGAGGTATTATCTTCCGGAATATAGTCATTCTCACTCCAACCACTAAAGAGGCTTCCTATGTCAGCATTCTTCAAGCAGTCCTCCCGGTCCCGGCTTCTGGGTACCTTGGGCACTGTTGCGGTATCTGCTTTGGTCCTGAGCGCTTGCGCTACTGAAAACCCGAGCTCCGATAGCTCTTCTTCCGCTTCTGTTTCCGCAAGCGTTTCCGCTTCTGCACACGCTTCTTCCGCTCAGTCTTCGAGCGCTTCCCCTCAGGTATCTGAGCAGGGCACCGCTTCTGCGTCCGCTGAGGCTTCGGGCGAGGCATCTCCCAAGGCAAATGCTGAGGCTACTTCTTCTGACGGTCAGAAGCTTGAAGAGATTTACACTGGCGCTGAGGAAATGAAGAACGCTTCTTCCGTGCCCGTTGACGCTGAAGAAGTTAAGAAGACTACCGAACTGGTTAACTCTTTTGAGACCATTCTGACCAAGGTTAAGGCGGCTCCTTCCGCAGCTCCTTCTCCCGAGCGTACCGCTGACCCGAGCAGCGATGAAGAGGCCGAGCAGCAGAACGTTGAGCAGGCGCGTGCTGTTCTCGATGATGAGACGATTCGCTCCATCGAGGCGGTAGCTGTGGATTCCGCTGCCGCTGAGTTTGCCGTGCAGGCTTCCGAATACGCACTGGCTGGCTGGCACTACGAAGGTTCTTCCACTGTGGTGGGCACTCCCCGTATGACTGAAACTCAGTACAAGGGTCAGCCCGCGCGCATGCTGGAAGTATGCATGGATTCTTCCTCGGTGAAGATCTATGACGAGAATAATCAGCCCGTTAAGGATGACAATTCTCCTAAGCGTTCACTCAATATTTACACCCTCGTTCAGGTCGATGGTCAGTGGAAGATTGCGACCCATGATTTCCCGAACAATCCTGATTGCTAGGGTCTAATTAAAGATGCCGGTTTCCAGTTATGATTCGCTGGAACCCGCGCATTATCATCCATAGCGCATTAATGTTGATGCGCACTCGATAACATTTCTTGGCATTCATTTGGAGATATTATGAAAGCCCACCTTGGCATGACGGGCTCCGGCTTTTCACGTTCTGCTATAACCCGCTCAACTCTTTGCTTGAGCATTGCTACGGCGTTGGCTTTGCCCGTAGCTATCCCCGCTATTACGCCGAGTACCGCTGTCGAACAGACTGCGGAAAAAAGGGACTCTGCTTTCTACAATGGCACGACCTCCGAGCGTGCTGCCGCCAGCTGTTGGGAAGCCAAACAGGCTAACCCCGAGGCAAAGAGCGGCGCATACTGGCTGTACACCCCCGCAATGAGCCAGCCGGCACAGTTCTACTGCGATCAGGAAACTGATGGTGGTGGCTGGCTCAAGATTGGTGAGGGTCGTGACGGCTGGACCGAAAACTACGAGGGCCAGGGTGACGTCTCCCAGCTCTACAGTGATGCCGCACCCGCGTCGTCCGGTTTGACTCTCGAGCAGGGTAAGGCACTGAGCTCCCTGCCCGCTGCGAAGACCCCTATTCAGCTTTCGGGCACCACTATTTCTCAGCTGCTCAACGGCAC